>ODAK010002091.1_pt1 | contig 21156 bp, 16 predicted proteins | sample 1539591 | NCBI WGS metagenome assembly ODAK01 (sample SAMEA3539303, study PRJEB22396) | soil metagenome | biome: tundra; feature: field; material: soil | place: USA | collected 2010-05 | depth 0.15 m | reverse complement strand
GGGTTCGAGAGTCCGCTCACGTTGGCGCCCAGCACGTCCGAGAGCGCGCCGGCCAGCGTCGGCTCAATGCCGACGTCTTGATTAAAGACCGCGATCACGTAGCGCAACTGGGGCATCGGATTCGCGGTGCTCGTGACGTAGAGCGGGCGGATGTAGAGCACGCTGGAGTCGAGGGGCACCGTCAAGTTGTTACCCAGAATGACGCTCGAGCCGTGTTGGTCGAGGGGCGTGATGATCGAAGAGACCTTGGAGGTCTGTTGAATCTCGGAGTCGGCCTGCAGGGGCCCGGTCACCGTGGTCCCGCGAGGGGTCTCGTACACGGTCAGCTGGCCGTAGTCGTTCGGATCACTGGTGGCGACCATGAACGCCGTCAAACTCTGCACGGTGGAGGAGTTGCCGGCCGGCACGTAGTCAACGGACTCGAGCAGCTGTTCCTTGTTGGCGTTCGGCAGCGAGCCCACCTGAAAGACCGGGCTCATCGCCGAAAACTGCGTGGAGATGACGTCGCCCGCTTTGTTCAAGGTTGAGGTGCGCGCGAGGGCTTGCGAGGGGGAACCGGCGCCCGTCGTGGGGGAGATCTCCCAGCGGTCCGACGCCGAGTAGAAGGCACTCGCCGACGTGATGTGGTAGCGCCCGAGGGCCGCGGCCTGCACCGAGAAGATGTCCGACGGGTAGCGCAGGTGCGTGCGAATGGTGGAGGGCATGGCACTGAGTGGCTGGAACATTGTCGGGAAGACCGAACGGTACGCCTTCAAGATCGGGTCGTTGGGGTCGTTCGCGTAGAACTTCATCGCACCGGTGTAGGCGTTGACGACGACCTTGACCGAGTTGCGCGCGTAGTTAAAGCTCGAGGGCATGCCCCCCGTCGTGATGTTGAGCTGGTTAGCGTTTTCGCTGTAGGGGTACTGGGTCGTCGTCGTGTAGCCGTCGAGAACGAACTGCAGTTCACCGTTGGCGATGACCGCGTAGGGCTGGGAGTCGAACGAGAGGAATGGCGCGGCCTTTTCGGCCATCTGTCGCACGTCACGCACGAAGAGCACGCGACTCTTCGAGTCAATCTGATTGGAGATCAGAAAGTTGAAGTCACCGAGACGCAGCGCCAGGGCGAGACGCGAGAAGATGTTGCCCACCGGCACGCCGCCGGTGCTCTTGTAGTGCGTCTCGACGGGTGTTCCGGCGTTTTTACCGGAGTTCACTTGGTAGTCGAGCTCGAGCTGTTTCGAGTTCGCGACGACCCAACCGGTGTAACCAATGCCGAAGTAGATGTCGGGTTGGGTCACCATCGGCAGGCCGTTGGTGGAGATCGGCGGCACGTTCGACACGTCAAAGATCGGGTTGCCCGTCGCGGTGTCGACCTGGTTGGCCGCCACGACCGCGGCGCCGATGCCGTGGGTGTACTGCAGGTGCTGGTTGACCCAACTCTGCGAGGGCAGGTTCTTGGTGTTGAGTTGACGAGCGCCGATCAAGACCGGCGTTAACTTGCCGTTGACGAAGTACCGGTCCACCGACAGCGTCGTGAAGTTGTAGTACGAACGAATGGACTGACGTCGCGTGACTGTTTCGAGCGAGATTGAGTTGGACGGGTCCCACAGGCGAATGTTGTTCAACGTCGGCTTGACGGCCTTGATCTCGGATTCGGTGATCGACGTTGAACCGGCGAAGGCGTGGTACTGCACTTTGTTGAGACCGAAGGCCGCGCGCGTGGCGGTGATGTTTCGTTGAATGTAGGGCGCTTCCAGCGACTCCTGATTGGGACTCACCTTCAGGGCTTGGAGAAACGTCGGGTAGAGCACGCCAATGACGAGCGCCACGAAGGCCCAAAGGCCCACCGCGACGACCGGCAGCGACCAGCCCCTCGAGCGAACGTTGTAGAGCAGAATCACCATCGCGGCGAGCGAGAGGTAGAAGAGAATCGTCAGCGCCGGCATGCGCGCGTGAATGTCGGTGTAGGTCGCTCCCTGGACGTAGCCGTTGTTGGAGTTGACGAGCTCCCACTTGGCGATGAGGTAACCCGCGGCCTTCATGAGAGCAATGGCGGCACCGATGACCGACAGGTGGGCCTTTACTCGGGGTGACACCCGAGGCGTGGCGCGCGTGGTGCGAATTCCGCCGTTAAGAAAGTGAAAGCCCGTCGTGACGAGCAAGGCGATGATCAGAGTGACGAGGAACCAGGTCACCACGTACGAAACGAAGGGCACGGTGAAGACGTAAAAACCGAGGTCCTTATGAAAGACCGGGTCGACCTTATGGAAGGACTGGGAGTGCGAAAAGAGCAGGTACTTCTGCCACTGACCCGTGGCGTTCAGCCCGCCGATAAGACCCATGACCAGCGCAATGGCCGCGTAGACGCGCTTGGCGTAGGGGCGAACGACGTTTTGAAAGCGTCGAACGACTTCGTCCTCGGGGTCGAAGGAGAGGTCGCGCGCGCCGAATCGATCGGTGAGCAAGAGATTGCCCCACATGATGAAGAAGAAGATCGCGCCAAAGGTGAAGCCCAGACCGACCTTTACGAAGAACAGCGTCGAGAAAACGTTCGAAAGTCCCACCGAGGAGAACCACATCTGGTCGGTCCAGAGCACCGCCAAATTGCGCAGCGAGAGAAAGCCCACCAGGAGGACCACGACGATGACGCCGATCCAGAACCGCCTCGACAGCCGTCCGAGGCGACGCGGTCGTTGAGGGACGTCGGTAGGACTGCGCACGAGTCGAGCCTACGTCTTTCTTAGACGGGTATAACAGTGCAGGCACAGCCCGCGTGCAACGGCGGGTACGGCGAACCACTCGGAAAGTTCTCGCCCGCGATGCGTTCGCCGGCCTCGGAGTCGTGTGAACACAAGTCACATGGTGCGTCGTTCGGCGCGGCAAAAAATCGAAGGGAACGTCCGAGTGAGGCCGTCACGACACCGAGGTGAAAGGCTCTTCGCGCCGCGTCGGTGCAGAGTCGCTCGACGCGCGCGCCGCGCCACTCGCGATACGCGGCGTTCACGCGTTCGGGACCGTCGCCGCTGCTGTCCGAGAGGATTCTCTTTCGAAGCGCCAACACGATGGTGACCGCGAGGTCGGCCGCGCAGTCATCCAATGACCGCTTGGGGACGGTGGCGCCAGCCGCTCCCCCTTCGTCTCTCGCGAACTGCACGCCCGCCTGCGCGGCGTGCACGAGGGCGTCGTAGGCGGCCTCGGCGTAACGGGCGCGCTGGTCGTGCTCGTCTTCGAGTTCGGTCGTGATCATCGCCTTCACGCCGCGCAGGCGTTCCAGCATGATGTTCTGGTCATCTTGGAGCGCGCGCTTGACGCGGCGCGTCAGTACCGCGAGCGACTCTTCGAGGGCCGCGTCGCGACGGCGAAAGAGCACGCCAACGGGTGTTTCGGGCTTGTGCGCGGCCGTCTTCTTGGGCGGCGGCATCGAGACACCACGCTCTTCGAGGGTGGCCTTACGAAGGCGCGCGAAGATCTCGTTGACCACGTCGGTACCCGACGGGTCGTCCTCTAGCAGTGACTCTTCAACGGGCACGACGCTCTTGGTGGCCTTGCGGGATCGGGGCTTCGTCACGGTGGCATCCTCTCCTGTCTCTAGGGTGGCCTCGGGCACTTCACGTAAAGGCGTGCCAGCCAGAAGCTCCTCTTCGGTCGGCTCCGGCGCCGCGGGATGCATTCGCAGCGCCTCAAGCGCGGCGCTTCGGGCGACCTCGTCGGATCCGTTGATTCCCGACAACACGTCCTCCACCTGAAGACGCACCGTTGCCACGAACGATCCTAACGTGTCACGCGCCGCGCGCAGTTGTTCGATCTGCAGATGCAGCGCTTTTCTTTTGATGGCGAGGTCATTGAGGACGTTGCGACGGGCCTCGTTCGACTGTTCAACGATCGCGCGACCCTGCTCTCTCGCACGACCGACGAGCGCTTCACCGTTGACTTTGGCGGAGTCGATGAGTCGCTCGGCCGCTAAGCGGGCGTCGTGATCAATCTGTACGGCAGTGTTCTCCGTTTCGGTGATCAACGCGGTCGCGCGCTCCTGGGCTTCGATGAGGTGACCGGCACTACGTTGCTGCGTCTCGGTAAAGACTTGGGCGCTGCGCTCTTGGGCTTCGGCGGTGACGCGCCCGGCCTCTTCGTGCGCGGAGCGAAGTATCGCGGCGCTCTGCGCGCCCAGGGCCCCCACCAGTGTCGCCTCGTCAAAGGTGGGATTCGCGGCGCGGCGCTGGGCCTCGTTGACCTGTTCTTGGAGTTCGCGAATGCGATTTTCGAGGTGACCCATCTCTCGGGCGGCGGCCTCTAAGTGAAGGCGAACCTCATTGGGGTCCAGGCCACCCTTTCGCAGCGTCGTGAAGTTCACCCGGGTGATGTCGGCCGACGACTGTCGCGTCGTAGCGGTTACTCGGCGGTCGTCCATTCCTTCAAGACTACGGCGTGGCGCACCGGGACCTGGGCTTAGGAGGGCTTGGTGAGGGCCTGGGGCTTGGTTCCACCAAGGGCTTGCAGATCACGGAGAACCTGCTGGAGCGTGGTCACGGGAATTATTTTGAGGTCCCGTTGGTGCGCGTCGCGTGCGGCCGCGACGTCACCACCACCATCGGGCACGAAAAAGTACTTCGCCCCGGCGCGATGAACCGCGACGGTCTTCTCCTCCACGCCACCCACGGGACCAACGTTGCCCTGAGCGTCGATGGTGCCGGTCACGGCGATGACGTGGTGACCGGTCAACGAGCCGCGACTTAACTCGTTGATAAGGGTGAGCGTCATCGCGAGTCCGGCCGAAGGGCCGCCGATGTCGGCGGTGTTAATGCTCACCGTCGCGGGCAGTTTGAAGTCGAACCCGTCTTCTAACTGGACGCCCAGGAACGACTTCTCGATACCCGAGACACCCGGGCATCCCGAGGAACCCACTTCCAGATTCGGCACCGTCCCGGTGGTCAGCTTCACGCTGGACGTCGACGAGTACGACAACGCGCCCTGGTTCGAAATCGTGACACGCTCAACCTTCAACGTCAACGCGGTTCCGGGCGCGAGGTCGTGGGTGTAACTAATGAGTTGACACTCCGTACGTATCGTCGATTCGTTGACGCCCACAATCTCATCGCCCACGTGAAGGCCCGCCGTTTTCGCGGGAGAGGGCGCGATGACACCGTTTATGACAGTCCCAGAGTTCGTCGCGGGAATGGTCCAGCCGATCGCTCGAAAGGCGGCCGCTTCAGCGGCCTGTTTCGCGTCACTCATCTGAAGAAACCCCTGCGCTTGGAGTTCCTGGGTGGAGATGCCGGGTTCGACCACCTGGTTGGTTCCCAAGTACTGCACGTGCGATTGAAAGTGAAAGGCGATCCAATCCCACAGCGTTAACTGCTGCAGGTACACGTCGGCGAGCATGATCTTGTCGTGGTGCGGGTTCGTGGCGACGCCGGCGATTTTCACCAGCGGCGCCACCGGCGTCGCGTTGCCGGGCGTAATCGCAAACTCGTTGGTGTGAATGGTCTCCAGCCCAAGGAAGATGATCAACAGCACGAACAGGATGGCCAGGTTGCGCCACGCGCGACGACGGTTTGCTTTAGATGGTGGAATGGGGGGGTGCCAAGTGATGAACCAACGATAGTTGAGCCCTTTGAGAACGAACTGCTGCGCGCGAGTTTCACTCCCGGCGAAGCGAGTGTCGCGCTGCTGATGGACAGTTTTGGATCATCGATCTCTCGTCGACGGGTGCTGGCGCTTCGCGGACTGGTGCGTCAGTCGATGATGACGCACGACCTGTGGCTTCGGGCCCTTCACGATGGTGACGTCGAGACGCGTCGCGAAGCCCTGCAACAGTTGGCGCACGCGCCCCTGGAGGATCCTTCGATACTGGACGAGGTCGTACGAATGCTCGATGACGACGACGCGCTCGTGGTGGAGGGCGCGGCCTTCGTTCTTGGTGAACACCCCTACCTTGACGCGGTCGTGGCCCTCTGTGGGGTCGCCAAGGAACACGGGGACGCGCGTTGTCGGGAGTCGGCCATTGCCGCACTCGGCGCCATCGGCGACGACCGAGGACGCTCGACGATCATCGAGTCGCTCAAGGACAAACCGCCGATTCGTCGTCGAGCGATCGTGGCGCTGTCGAACTTCGAAGGCCCCGACATCGACGCCGCGCTCGACGAGGCCGGTGAAGACCGTGACTGGCAGGTGCGCTCGGCCGTCACGCAGCTTCGAAGTAACGACGACTAGCGATCGGCGCTGCGAAACAGTGCGTGCAGCGAGGCCATCTCTTCGAGACAGGCCTGAAGTCCTTGAATGACGACGAGATCGGCCTGGTTGGCGACGTTCACCTCCACGCCCGTCGCCGTGGCGACGAGCTCGTCGACGTCACGTAGGTTGGCCTGTCCCCCGACCAGTGTCATGCCCCTCGCGCTGACGTCCTGGGAGAGATCGGGCGGGGTATCGCTGAGGCACTCTTGGATCATGCGCACGGTCGAGTTGAGTACGTCGTACGCGGCCGAGTTCACCAACTCGGCGCTCACTTCAACTTCGACGAGTTCGCCTCGATCGACACTTCGCGCGAGCACGACTTCCGAGAGTCCGGCCGTTCTTCCGAGCGCGGACCCGAGCGTGCACTTCAGCATCTCGACGACCGAGGGCGCCACGACCACGCCCACGTGGAGTCGTAGCGACGTCGCAATAGCGGCGTCCACGTCGTTGCCACCAAGTCGGCGCGCGCCGCCGGTGACGATGCCCCCTAAGGAGATGACCGCCGCTTCCGACGCGCCCGCGCCTAACAGCGCCACCGCCGATCCCACGGGGTCTTGGACCGGCAGGCCCAGACCAATCGCGGCCGCGAGCGGCGCTTCTACGAGAGAGACTTCGCGCGCACCGGCTTGAATGGCGGCTTGGCGAAGCGCGCGTCGTTCGATGGCCGTCGCCAAGGACGGGACGCTCATGACGACCCGAGCTCGGCTCATCTTGGAAACGCCCGCGCGATCAAACAGCGACGCGATGAGCCGCGACGTGACGTCAAAGTCGACGGTGGCGCCTTGGTTGAAGGGTCGAAACACGACCACGTGTCGCGACGTGCGACCGACGAGATCGAGCGCGCCGTGACCGACCTCCACGACGACGCCCGTGTTGGTGTCGATGGCGACCATGGTGGGTTCATCGAAGAGGACGCCGCGCTGACTTGTCGCCAAGCGCGTGTGCGAGGTGCCAATGTCAAGCGCAACGTCTACAGCCATGAGTAGTGATGTTAGGGCGATGCCAGCGAGAGGCCTTTCGTAACTAGCCTGCACAGGGTGGCTGGTTGGGATAGAACGAGGTGGTGGCGCAAGGGGCGCCGCGCGCGACCTCCGGCTGAGAGCCGTCCCTGGGTCCATCCGAGTGAGCTCCCGAGCTTTGAAACGCTGGCGACGACGACCGGCGTGCACTCTCGCCCCACCATCCCGCGAATCATCGCGGGCGGCATGGCCGTACTCTTAGTGGTGGGCGCTGTCGTGCTGACGGTCAATCGAGGCTCGGGCACGCCAAACGGCGATCTACCGGCACATTTGGCCACCAAACTCAGTTTGCTGCCGGCGTCGAGTCGGGCCGCCGCCCAGAACACCGTCGACCTCACGATCACGACGCCGGGTCACGTGGTGCACGTCTCGGCGCTGGCGCTGCCGCACGATCTCGCGGTGACGACGAGGACTATTCCCGTGAACGCACTCATCACCGGCTCCACCGCCGCCAGGGTGAACTTCCCCGTGACGCTCAAGGGCCGTGACAACGTCATGGGCTTTTCCATCGTGCACTTGAGCGTCCCGGTCGTGGCGATGAAACTCGACGCGATGCCCGCGAGTACGTCGGTCGTGGCCGTCGCGCCGATCGTGCGCGGCTCGACGAAGACACCCGAGTACGACTGGTCCACGACCACGCTCGGCGACCCCCTGATCAACGCCCAGGGAGTCGTGCGCTACTTGGCCACGAAGTCCGACACGAGCCTGAGTAGTTACGTCGACGCGATCGCGATCGACTCGCAGGGTCACGTCGTGGCCGTACTGTCGTCCCGTCACTTCTGGTACCCGGCCGTCTTCGTCGCCCGCGTGGCCGAAGTCGTCGCCACGGGACACGGCTGTCACGCGGAACTTGGCGTCAACGGCAAGGACGAACAGGGCGGGGGCGTCGTGGTGACCAAGGTTGTGCGCTACAGCGCGGCCGCGCACGCCAACGTCGCCGTGGGTGACATCTTGACCGAGTGGAACGGCAAGGACATTAACAACTGGGATCAACTGGTGTCGACGCTCTATCTGACGCCCGCCTACACGTCCGCGCACCTGACCTTTGATCAGAAGTCGAAGGTGGTCAAAGCGAACGTGACGCTCGGCTGCCCCTCTAAGTTGGTGCCGTGACGACCAACCCCTTCGGCGACATGTTCGGCGACATCTTTTCGATGTTGAGCCAGCAAGGACCAGACGCCTGGTTCACGACCGCCACCCAGCTCGCGCTCAACATCGCTCGAGGTGACGACGGTGACCCTAATCCCCAACCCATTGAGCGCCAGCGCCTCGAGGAGCTGGCGCCGCTCGTGGGTCGACACGTCGACGCCCTCTTTGGCGCTTCGAGCGAAGCCTCCGTCGTGGCCGTGAACCGATCGGCTCTGACCATCGCCGCGCTCGAACAGTGGCGTCCTTTGATGAAACCCATGATCCCGAACGCGCCAGCGTCAACGAGTGAGGAGCTCGACGAATCGAGTAATCAGCTCATCGCGCAGATCTCCTCGACGATCGGACCGCTCTTCGCGGGCTTTCAGATGGGCTCGGTGGCGGGCCACTTCTCCGCGCGCGCGTGGTCGCTCGCGGTGCTGCCCCTGCCGCGGTTGAACGACCAACACCTTCTCGTCGTCAATAATTTGGCCAACTTCGCCACCGAGTGGTCCCTCGAGCGCGACGAGGTCTACGTCTTCGCCCTGGCCCAAGAGTTCGTGGCCTCACTGGTCTTAACCCAACCGGGGACCAGTGACGCCCTCCGAGCCCTCCTCATCGACACCGTGAACGAGGCCAACGCCATCCAGGGCGATCTCATGGAGCGCCTGCAGACCATGATGGAGTCCGGCGACATCAACGAGATGATGAGCAATCCCGAGTCCCTGCTCGACGGCATCGAGGTGCCCGAAGAGAGTGACGCCACGCGCGCCGTTAACGCCGCCGCCAGTGTGCTGCTGGCCTTCTTCAGCGCCGCCGCGCACGACATCACCGAGAAGCTGCTCGGACCTCGTCCCGCGCTCGCCGAGGCCTACACCCGCCACCGTCGAAGTGACGCGCGCGGCGAGGACGCGGCCGCCGCGCTCTTCGGTATCTCAACGCAGGGTCCCCATCACGACGCGGCGACCGCTTTCGTGTCGACGCTCGTGGCCGAGCACTCACTTAGTGTCTTTGGAGCGCTCCTTCGCGTGGACGGTCTGCCGAGCGCGAGCGAACTCGACGATCCCAACGCGTGGTACGAGCGAGTGACGAACTCGCCGCTGGCCTAAGACTCTTCGTCGTACCCGAGGTTCCACTCGACGAGTAGGTTCTCACGCTCGGCGTCACGATTCACGCGTTCGCGGTTGCGGCGAAACTGCGGGTCGTGCGGCGGCAAGAATCGAAGTCGCGCGTCCACGCGGTCGACGAAGGCCTGGATCTGCTCCTCGTCGCCAAAGACCATGCGGCACTCCCAGTGCGGGGCCACCGGACCCAGGTAGATGACCTGGACGTGACCCACTGGGTCAACGACCTCGGTTACTTCGGTTATGGGGACCTGGCTCACGAGACTCCTTACGAATGCGTTACAACGGCGCTTACTTTGGTCATTCTACTGGTCTTTCTCGATTCATCTCTAAGGGACTTATAAGGGTCGAGATGCTCGTGAACTAGCGAACGAAAGGTGTCGGGTGGTGACCTCCAACGTCGCTACTGTGAGAGTAGAAGTAAGGGCAGAGGTGCGAGAGGGGGTAAGCATGACTACCGAATGGATGGCCGACGGAAAGTGTCGCGAGTATCCGGCCGAGACCTTCTTCCCCCGTGACGGAATGGGCGTCATCATCGCTCAACGAATCTGCGCGACGTGTCCGGTCGCGAGTTCGTGTCTTATCTACGCGCTCGACAATCACATCGACCACGGCGTGTGGGGTGGCAAGAGTGAGCGCGAGCGCCGCCGCCTACTTCGCGAACGCCGTCGTTTGCGTCTCTTTAACCGCGAACTTCACTAAGCGAGCCTCTTGTTTGAGTGCGTCATCAATATCTCCGAGGGACAACGTCTCGACGTCCTCGATGCACTGAGTGCCGCCGCCGGTGCCTCACTGCGCGATCGCCACAGTGACGAAGTTCACAACCGCAGCGTCTTCACGTTGATCCACGATCGCGACGAACTGCGTCGCGACGTTCACGCCCTCGCCGTCGCCACGATGAACACGCTCGATCTACGAGCGCACGTGGGCGTGCACCCTCGCTTTGGGGTCCTGGACGTCGTGCCCTACGTGGCCCTCGACGAAGCCCGCACGGACCAGGCCGTCGCCCTGCGAGATGAGACCGCGGCGTGGCTGGCGACGACCTTTGAAATTCCGGTCTTTCTCTACGGGCCGCTCGGTGACGGAACGACCCGGTCGTTGCCCGACGTTCGCCGAGGGGCGTTTCGAACGCTAAAGCCCGACTGGGGACCGGCGTCGCCCGACGTCAAGTCGGGCGCCAGCGCACTCGGCGCCCGGGGCCTACTCGTGGCGTGGAATCTCTGGGCGCGCGGTATCTCGCTCGACGAAGGTAAGGCGATTGCCAAAGCTGTTCGACGCGTCGAAGTGCGCGCGCTCGCGTTGCCAGTACGCGAATTCACGCAGATCAGTTGCAACTTGATCGCGCCACTGCTGGTCGGACCGTCGACGATCTACGACCAGGTCGGGGGTCTGTTGGCGAGCGGCGTCATCGATCACGCGGAGTTGGTCGGACTCATTCCCGAGGCACTACTGCGCGCGGAAGACCCCGCGCGGTGGGAGCAGTTGGATTTGAGCTACGAAAAAACGATCGAAGCTCGCTTGTTGTAGTCGGTCAGCCCGCCTGGGCGCGACGTTCAATCGCGCGGGCCCGACGGAGGCGACGACGCTCGCGCTCACTCATGCCACCCCAGATACCGAACTTCTCACCGTTCTCGAGCGCGTACTCCAGGCAGTCCTCACGGACCACACATCCGCGACAGACTTCTTTGGCCTCACGAGTGGAGGCCCCACGCTCGGGAAAGAAGAGGTCCGGGTCTACCCCCATACAGTTTGATCGCGCCTGCCAACCTCGATCTTCCATACCGCTCAAAAGTTCGACGATTTCCACGTTGTGATCCTCCCCGTCGGCGATTGCTTCCACCGATGTAATTACAACGGTGTCATTGTTACGGGGTTTCGCGCAAATAGCAAATCTATTTTTTGAACTACCTGATGAGAGCGGTTTCGGCCTAACTCGTTCGGCGGTGTTTGACGAAGTCGTCGAGAGCGTAGATTCCGAGGTCGTCCACGTCGGTGTAGAACAGCCGTCCACCGTTCACGCGGGCAATCTGTTCCACGAAGGGAAACTGGCTGCGCTCAATATCGAGGGCGAAGGTGTTGATCGTGATGCCGGCCTTGGTGACTCGCAGCACTTCGGCCATGGTCTTTTCGAGCGTCTCCTTGACGGGGGGCCAGGAAAAGAAGGGCTCCCCCGAGGCCGTCAAGTGCGCCGTCGGCTCGCCGTCGGTCACGACCACGATCTGACGCTCGCCGCGCTCGTTACGAAGAAGGTGGCGACTGAGCGCCAGCGCGTGCTGGAGGTTGGTGCCGTAGTTGTAGTCGATCGTGAGGGCCGGCACGTCGTCGATTTTGAGCTCCTGCGCCCGTTCGCCAAAGCCCACGACCGCGACGAAGTCACGGGGAAACTTCGAGCGAATGAGTTGCGTGAGGGCCAGCACCATCTTCTTTGCCGGCACGAGGTTGCCGCGCATGGCCATGGAGAGCGACAGGTCAATCGCGAAGACCGTCGACGAGCGTCGCGACGCCTCGTACTCTTCCACCTCGAAGTCGTCGGGGTGCAAATGAATCGGCGTGCCGGGGCCCTGGCGCAACAGGGCGTTCTTCAGCGTCTTGGGCAGGTGCAGCGAAAAGGCCTCGCCCGGTTCCCAGGGCTTCGCCGTCTCCTCGCGATCGCCGCCTCGGGCCAACGTCGCGACCGGGTGCGCCCCGAGGGTCGGTGAGTCGTGAAGCTGGTTGAAGAGATCCTTCAGGGCGATCTGACCGATTTTTCGAATGCCCTTCGCGCTCAGTTTCAGTCGATTGCTCTGGCGATCAATGAAACCTTGATCCTTGAGTCCCTGGAGCGCCTTTTGGAGACGTTGGACGTGGCGCGCGGCGTCGTCGCCGAGGTTGCGCCGAACGGCCTCTACGTCAACTTCGGGTAGTCCCTGGGCGGCGTGACTCTGGCCCAGAAAGTCCTCGAGGCCCCTTAACTGGCCGAGCTGTTCCGCGACCGAGGCGGCCTGGGCGAAGGGCGAACCGTCCTGGCCGCGCATGCGGTGCGCGCGATTCCAATCAATGTCGGGGGTCGCTTGGCGCAGGTTGGAGATGAGCCGATTCATGGAAAAGTTCAACTCCATGTTCTGCATCATTTCGTCAAAGAGCGCGCGCAGTTCTCCTTGTTGCTCCGCGGACAACGAGTTGAACATGGCTTCGGCGGCCGCCGCGCGTTCGGCCATGGCCCGCACGACGTCCTCGAGACTTTCGGCGCCCGGAAAGAAGTCGCCGAACTTCTCCATGAAGTCCTGAAACGTGGGATCAAGTTCTTCGCCGCGGCGGTCTTGTTCGATCATGGTTGACAGCGCGTCCATCATCTCGCGCGTGCGCGCGAGCGCTTCGGGGTCCGGGCGACCCATGAACTCCTTCGAGTTTTGAAAGTACGTGTCGAGCACGTCGCGTTGGAGTTCGCTCATGAGTTCCTCGAACTCTTCGCGGGCCTTCGACGACACGAACTCGTAGTTTTGGTACTCGCCCAAGCGATCGCCGAGCGAGTCGCTCATGAGTTCACGCTGCATCTTTTTCTGATCGACGAGGTCGCGCGTGACCTCTTGACGACGTTCGTCGTTGGAGGCCTCGGCGTCGGCGAGAAGTTCGTCGAGCTCACTGGACTCCGTGGCCTCGATGGCCTCGAGCCACTCGCGGTAGCGTTGCATCTCGCCGTCGGGGTCACCCTGTTGCTCGAGTTCACGTCGCTTCTTTCTGGTGCGATCGAGGAGATCTCGCAGCCCTTCGACCCGCTCGCCGTCCTCGCTCGTGTAGCCCTCGCGCAGGAGTCGGTCCATGGCGTCGTCGAGGTCGCCGCTCTCCATGAAGTCGTCGGCCAAGTGGGCCAGCAACTCTTCGACGTCGAGGTCGTTAAAGTCGTCGTCCTCGGAGAAGCGACGAAAGCCGTAGCGAACGGGCACTACCGGTTCCTAGAGCGGTAGAGCGCCCTCGCTCCCGAGGCGTCCTTCGCGAGGCGCTTGGTGAGGTAGAGACCCTCGAGCACGAACTCGACGGCCGCGGCCTTCTCGCCGTCACTCGCGTGGGGTCCGGCGATTCGCTCGACCGGTGCCGCGAGTGCGGGCATGGCCGCGAGGACCGCCAAGTAGTCGGCGTCGGGCAAGTCGTCGCCGGTGTGCACGATGGCTTCAGAGTTAAAGGCCTCCACGATCTCGGGCGCCTCTTCCAAGAGCACGTCACTAAAGCACTGGCGAATCGCGAGCGACACCAGGGCCGCGATGACCTGATCGGCGTCACTGTCGTCCATGGTGTCGAACTCGATCTTGCCCTGGGTGGACTGCACCATCGCGCTGAGGTCACTCACGCGCGGCACGACGACCGCGTCGTGCGTGCGCAGTGTTCGACGCAGCGCGTTCGCGATGACCGTTTCGTAGTTCGCGATCGAGAGACGCACGGACACGCCCGAGGTCTGACTGATGACGTGGCTACGCCTCGCAACGTGGCTTACGCGCGCGACGACGTCGTTGATGAACCACGGCACCTTGATGGGTACCGGTGAGGTCGGCAGGTGGGCCTCTTGATGCATGATCTCAATTTCGGTGGCGACTTCGAAGGGATAGTGCGTACGGATCTGGGACCCGAAGCGGTCCTTCAGCGGGGTGATGAGCCGTCCGCGGTTGGTGTAGTCCTCGGGGTTCGCGGTCGCGACCACCAACACGTCGAGAACGAGACGAACGAGGTGACCGCGAATCTGCACGTCGCGCTCTTCGAGCACGTTGAGTAGTCCGACTTGAATTCTCTCGGACAGGTCGGGCAGCTCATTGATCGCAAAGATGCCGCGATTGGACTTGGGTACGAGCCCGTAGCTGAGGGCCTTCGGATCGTCGAGGTAGAGCCCGTTGGCCACTTTGATGGGATCGACCTCTCCGATGAGGTCCGCCATTGACGTATCGGGCGAGGCCAACTTCTCGGCGAAACGCTGACTGCGATGGACCCAACTGATCGGTGTCTTGTCACCCTTATCGCGCACGAGATCTATCCCGAAGGCCGAGATCGGGCTGAAGGGATCGTCGCGAACGTCAGATCCCGCGACAATGGGCAGCCACTCGTCAAGCAGTTCAACCAGCGAGCGAATTATTCGAGTCTTGGCCTGCCCGCGCTCACCCAACAATATGATGTCGTGTCCGGCCAGGAGCGCCGTCTCGAGTTGGGGCAGGACGGTGTCTTCATATCCCAAAACGGTCGAGGTGAGTGGCACGCCCGCGGCGAGGCGAACTTCTAAGTTGCGACGGATCTCGTCTCGAACGGAGCGCGACTCGTAGCCCGAAGCGCGAAGGCTGCCAAGGGTGGTGGGTAGATCAGAGGGTGAAATGGGGGTGTTCATACGTGCACCTTAGAGGGTCCGATGTCACCTTTGAACCCCGGGTGTCGGGATCGAGCAGCGAAACGCTGACCAGTGGTACGGAGTAGGCGGGGTCCTTTTTGAGAACCGCGTCGAGGCGAAGATCTTCACCGGCGTCGGCGAGAACCGACGATTTGGTCACGCCGAAAGTGTGCGAAACGTGACGAAAGCTCTGTGTCGTGGCGCGTTCACCTCAGGAACTCGCGGGCGGCGTGCGCCACGCTTCTCCACGGATAACTTCGATTGGGGCCTCAATGCTTTGAAATCGGACAGGCGCATCCGCGGCACCGACAGGACTGAGGCACGCGACGCGTGCGAATAGTTCCCGACGGTGAAAGTCGACGTGTCGAAATGATGGCCAACTTTCGGACAAAAGATACGGAAAAGCCCGATGTCACGATCACGTCCGGAGACGCGGTTGCTTCGAGTACAAACGCACAAATCGTCTTACGTGACATCTCCATTATCGTGGCCCCGAGAACGAAAAGCAGGACGAACGTGCTGCCACATAGGGCAAAACGAATCGAACGGTTGACCAGGGCGTCAGTCCAGAATCCGACCAAATGTAGTCAGATTATTGATGGAAGATTCCACCTTCATAGTGTTACGCTCCGGGAGAAGGAGGTCTAGACCCCGCATTCCTCTCGCCTGACCCTTAGTCAGGGCTGTCGGAAGAAGGTGCGTAGTGAGTCGTCCTGAAGTGGCGTTGAGCGCCATCACAGTCGTCGTTGGGACCACCATCTACTGGGCTGCCACCTATCAAGGCGCCGGTTTTCGACTGTCAACAGTGGGAGACAACTTCATGACTGCTGGAGCTATTGGTGTTGCCGCTTCGACGATTAATTTTGCCGTGTCGCGGGGCCCAAAGCGTTCGAGAACACCCGCCGGACCGTCAACTCGTCGACGCTCAAGGAAAATTGAGTTCGGATCATGAAGTTTCCTACGAACCGCGTCCAACGACGGACCACGTTCCCTCGCGCCACACAATCTCGTGCGTGCAGTAGTAACACGCGGTACGCGCGCCACAACTCTGAGCAAATGAGCACGCCGTAAGAGTCCGAAGTACGTGAGAGGAACTGGCCTCTCCTAGGAGAAAGAGATAAGGACGAACAATGGGAAAGAAAGACAAGGCACGCAACTTGGCTCAAGTGGCCAAAGGCAAGGTTAAAGAATCAACTGGGAAGTCCGTTGGCAACGAGCGGCTCGAGGCTGAAGGAAGTATCGACCAGATGAAGGGCAACCTCAAACAAGCCGGCGAGAAGGTCAAGGATGCTCTCAAGGAATAGATCGACCGTCCACTCGTTGGACGCAACAGACCGCCCGTCGACAGGGATCACGCGCCTCCCCCTGGTCCCTGTCGACGGCGATTCCTCGGCGAACACCGTAGCCGACACGCACGGCGCAATGCTCCATGGAAGTGGCGCACGTCAAGTGTCAGAACAACCTCTAACGTCGCTCGAGCTTCTTCGACAGCTCGAGGCGTTCGTACGCGAACTTTTTGAGATCAGCACGGCAGAGTGAAGAGAACCAACGTTTCCTCACGCGAAGTAGTTGCTCGTTTCCGGCGAGTGTCCGCGGCGCGGAACCGATGTGATGAGTCTGCAGTACGCCACAGTTAGCGAGGAGGGGAAGGTTGATGAAACTATTCGTCCGTCGTCAAGCGGCGGATGACCGCCAACTAAAAATGATTGCCCGGGCCGATCAACGCAAGGCGGACCTTAAGCGTGCCGCGCTATCTACCGCGAACGAGTCGATGACGTTACGTGCTCGTACGCAGCCAGCTGAGGCGCAGTCGCATGATCGTCCCTCCTCGCCACCGTTTTGACGCTGTACTGACAATTCGGCAGTCGCCTTCTGAGCGCGTGGTACGGGAAGCAATCGTCACTCGTGTTCTGGGAAAAGAGCACAAGTTGATCATTTCGTCGCAATGGAATAGGTTCCGGCACGATGACACGAGGAGCGCCGCGAACGACCGGCAACGCTAACGCACTCACTCGCACTGGCGATTGACTTAAAGTCTTAAGGCGATGTGAGCGAGGGGAGATCCGACGTCAATCCTTTGGAGTTTGAAGCAAAACCGCGCCAGTATCTGAGAGCGATAGGCCCAGGTCTCATGAGCGGAGCGGCGGACGACCACCCGTCGAGCATTGCCACTTACGCTCAGGCCGGATCCAAGTACGGTCGGGGCTGACGGTTTAGGTGACACCTATTTCAACAGCAGCTCCGTGGTCCCGTCAACGGGTCTGGGCCAACTGATCGAGAAGCCGAGATACGGACTCACGTTCTCCGCCTTGAAAATCGAAATCGGTTCACCAGAATCTCAGGGGCAATTGCGCAGCACCGGGCATCGATCACGGCGTCAGCCGGGGAGCGCAGTGACGAGTGCTGCGCGTTCGCGCGAGCATCGAGACCTGAGATGTTCTGACCGTAAGGGGCATCTGTCGCTCGTCAGGCGAACGCCACCAACGGTCATCAGTAGGACTGTTCGCGATCAATACGCTAAGGAGAAAGGGACTCCTCGGCAGTCTTCGCCGGAGCGCCAAATCGAAGCTGGTAGCCGCCGAAGGCGATGGAGCACAGCGCGAACCACGCCCATCCCAGCGCCAACCCGCCGAGCACGTCAGTGAGCCAGTGCACGCCGAGCATGACCCGACAGCAGGCAATTCCGGTGGCGAGTCCGACGGCGAGACCAGCGAGAACAGCCCTAAGTTTTAGGGATCGTCGTCGACCGATCACCAGTGCGAACGCCGCCAAGCACGCGGCGGAAGCTACTGCGTGACCGGACGGAAAGGACGGCCCCGAGAATCCGGTCAGTTGATCAAAGTGGGGCCGGGCCCGACCCACAATCGATTTGATGACGTTGGCGACGAGGAACTGTCCCCCTACGACGAGGGTGAGAAACGTGATTACGGCGAAGGATCGCTGGCGCATCGTTTCGACGATGGCCACGATCACCGCGAGCGGGACAATGACCAGAGCGCCTCCGAGTTGGGTGTAGATCCGTAAGAACCGCGTCGACAGGGCCGTTGCGTGGTGCGCTCCGAACAAGCTGACGCTGCGATCGAGTCGCGCGAATCCGGAGTTGGTGTGGATCATGACGAGCACGATCGCGACCGCGACGGATCCGACGATGAACACGACGATCGCAGCGCTTAAGAGCAGACCAGTGGCGGAGTTTGGGTCAAGCCGTGATCGGGTGAACGCGAATAGTCGTGGGTGTCGGCGAACTTCGCTCTTGACCTTTTCGACACTCACTTTGGGGGCGGTGGGTGCGGCCTGGGGCCATCGGTACGCCATCATCCCGGCGGCGAGGCCGGGGACAATGACTGTGAGCAGGGTGATCGAAAGGATGAGCATCGCGCGACTTTCTAAGAGACGCCGCGCAGCGGAGCGACGAGTTGTTCTTTGACGTGTTGGAGTAGCGAGCGCCTCTTCCAGCGGCGCGGATCGATTCGGACACTTCGTTCGAGGTCACTGTCGAAGTGGCGATCAAGGGTGCGTACGACTGAAGGATCGAAGACCACCATGTTGATTTCTTCATCGCAGTTGAGCGATCGGGCGTTAAAATTCGCCGAGCCCACGTTAGCGACCAGGCCGTCCACCGTCATGGTCTTGGCGTGCATCATCGACGGCTGGAAGTTCCACAGCTCGACACCCGATTCGATGAGGCCCTCATAGTCCACCTCAGCCGCAAGTTGCACGAAGCGCTTATCGGCGAAGGGCCCGGGCAGGAGGATCTGCACCTGCACCCCGCGCGTTGCCGCGTCGCAAAGACGCTTCGTCAGATCGTCGTCGGGCACGAAGTAGGCGGTCGTCACACGCAGTTGTCGTTGGGCCAACTGTAAGAGGGTCCGAAAGACACTGGCCAGATCGCTTCCGCCCGTTGCCGAAGCGCCGCGTACGCACTGGATAGCGCTGTGTCCGGGCGTGAGCTGATTTGGAAAGCGATCAATTTCAACGTCAAAGATGGCCCGGTCGGTCTCTGCCCAATTGTCCAGGAACGCGGCGCGCAGTCCGTCGACGGCCGGGCCCTCGACTTTGAAGTGCGTGTCGCGCCACTCGAGTTCGTTGCGCGCGTTGCCGCCCCAGAGATCTGAGATACCCACGCCGCCGGTAAAGGCCACGGACTCGTCGACCACGAGCACCTTGCGGTGCGTGCGGTGGTTGACATCACCAAGGCGGACCCGGCTTAGCGGACGGAACCAGCGCAGTTGGACCCCGGCCTCAATCATGTCGTCGATGAGATGGCTTTCGATCGGTCGCGATCCCCAAGCGTCCAAGAGCACCCGGACGCGTACCCCGGCCTTGGCTCGAAGACAGAGAGTCTCGGCCACCGCGTTGCCGATCTCGCCCTTCCAGTAGACGAAGGTGAGAAAGTCGATCGTGCGCTCGGCGTCACGAATGGCGTCCAGCATCGCCGGAAAGATCTCGCACCCGTTGCGCAGCACCGTAACTCGATTGCCCTCGGTCGCCGGAATCCCCACGACTCCTTCGAGCGTGCGTCTCGCCCGGTTTATCAGTTCGTTCGGCGCCAGCGCCGAACCTCGAGTGTCTTCATCGGTCACGCGCTACTGCCCCTTGTCGAGAGGGATCACTCGCGGGATCTGACTCGGTGACCTTTTCGGCGTCCTGGGGTGCCGGTTCGCCCGTTCTAAGCGCTTCGAGTTGGGCCGCCACCGCGGCGCCGTAAAACAGAGAGATGCTCGACAATAAACTCCACACGAGCAACGCCACTACACCGGCCAAAGGGCCGTACGTCGACCCGAACGAAGAACTCGACCCGTAGAACAGACCTAGGCCGATCGTTGACAACCCCCACAAGAACACCGAGATCCCAGAGCCGAAGGCGAGCCACGACAAACTGGGCTGGCGGCGTCGCGGCGACCATCGAAAGAGCAAGGTAACCGCAAGGGCCGTTAATCCCACGCCGAGGGGCCAGCGCACGACTGACCAGACCGACGTGAGCGCGTGACTGTGGACGGAGAAGAACAAGTCCCGGCCAAAGGCCAAGCACACGAAGGCCGCCGCGCCGATCGTGCCGACGCTCAGCGCGAAAAACAGTGCAAGTCCGTACTTCTTCAGGGTGGGGCGGTCCTGTTCGACCCCGTAGATGCGATTGAGTCCGCGTTCGAGTTGCCCCATCGCCGTGGTCGCTACCACGAGTGCGCCAATCACGCCAAAGAGGAGAGCGCCGTAGTGGTGTTGCGCGGCGACGCGGTGAGCCTGGGTCACGGCGGTGGTCAGTACGCGGCCCGCCGGTCCGGGAACCGTTCGGCGCACGGTGGCGTCGATCATCGCGCTGACGCCACCCTTTTTCAAGACGCTCGCGAGTCCGACAACGCCAATCAAGCCCTCGATGGCGACGAGTGAGATCAAAAAGGCCAACGAGCGGGCGTGACTGAAACCATCCGCCACGCGCATTCGTTTGAAGGCGTCCTTCGCGAGGCGACCCCAACCGGTGCGCTTGAGAACCGCCCACGCGTCGTCGCCGGTCAGACCACGAGTCTCGGGAACGAGTTTGGCGGTACTCATTCTTCCTCCTTCTTTGGCACGCAGACGGTAATCGCACCGGGTTCGACGCTGGCTCGGAACTTTTTTTTCGCTTTCCGGGCGCCCCCGTCCAGTTCGTACGTGGTGGGCCGATCGAGTTTGATCTCCACCTTGCGCCCTCGACCCATTTGAGCGAGCGGCGAGTGTTTGGCGTCCTCGACCACCAGTCGACTGAGTACGCGGGTCCACTGCAGTGCGTTTTCCGCCGTGACCACGCCGACCTCGAGCAGTCCGTCATCGGGTTGAGCGTCGGGAAAGGCAACGATGCCGGCCGTCAGCGTACCCATCTGGCCGAGCAGGACGCAACTCGCCATGCCCTTGAACCACGGCTCTCCGTCGATCTCGATGCGGACCTTGCGACTCGTCATGTGCGTGGCGCGCACGCCGGTCCACACGTAGGCCAGGCGGCCAAAGTGACCCTTCAACTCACCGTCGGCGTCGCGCATCATGATCGCGTCGAAGCCAACGCCGGCCATCACGGCGAAGCGCTCGCCGTTCAAAACCCCGACGTCTAAGCGGCGCCGGTCGCCGAAGAGACCAACATCGACGGCCGCGCTCAGATCGATCGGAACTTGCAAATTGTTCGCCAGCAAGTTGGCGGTGCCCGCGGGCAAGATCGCTAAGTTCACGGCTTCTCCGGCCACGGCGTCGACGCAACGCTGGATGGTGCCGTCTCCACCCCAAATGAAGAGCAGGTCCGCCCCATCGGCCACCGCCTGACGCGCCCGTTCGGGCGCCTTGCGACTCTTGGGCACCTCGTACC
>ODAK010002090.1_pt1 | contig 21161 bp, 17 predicted proteins | sample 1539591 | NCBI WGS metagenome assembly ODAK01 (sample SAMEA3539303, study PRJEB22396) | soil metagenome | biome: tundra; feature: field; material: soil | place: USA | collected 2010-05 | depth 0.15 m | reverse complement strand
CAAATGCGGAAGCGGTCGACAAGATCAGTACAAACCACAGAACCAAACGCAAGAAATCCCTCCCCCTTGGTGCCGATTTGCCGGAACCTAGATTCTAATCTCTCGGCCCTTGAGGAGTCTATGACGTCAAATGGAACGTCGAGGAGACCGCGATTGGCTAGAACATGCGGAGATGGCATGATTCCACAGGCGAAATGGCAGCGAAATGCAATTGAGGCTGTCAAGGCTTATCTGAATCATGGGCGATTCCGATCGGCACCAGGACCTTTCGTGTAATGGTCGGCCAGTATTCCTTCAGCAGGTTCACCCCTGCGGAAGCAGCAAGCGCCAGGCCATAGTTCCTAAAGGTGTAGCCCGCGGTTCTTTGAGCGTCCGGCATGTACGTGTTTGCCAACCCTGCTGCCGCCAAGGGCGCCATGGTTCCAGGCCAGTTGAACGCTTCCCCTCCGTCATCCTTGCGCACGATCACGACCCGGCGAAGAGCATATTTAACGCTTTGCTTCAGGCTTCCATCTCCCATCACGAAAAAACGAGGATCGTCGTGCAGCGCGGAGGACAGGAAGTAGGTGCCAATGAGATTCGAGTTGGCACGGTTCGCCATCGACGCTCCGTAACGTTTGCCGTAGCCGTCGGCTCCTTGACCATAGCCCGCGGGGCTGTCTGTCGCTTGTCCCATGGCCGCGCTAAACGCCGACCCGAGAAACGCCGCAGGAGAAACGCTGTTCGCGATAGCCAGATGAAACTTTTCGCCCGCGGTCAACGGTAGGCGGCTGTGAGCCAGGTCAGGGAAAAACAGAGAGCGCTCGGTAATCACTTTAGGTCTCCCTACCTGCTCCTTCTTCCCAGTTGTCGGAGCCGAAGTCTGCGACTTGCTGTTCGAGGAGGGCGGAGGAGAATTGGCATCCGAGGTTTGTGCCAGCGCAGGCACCTGTGCGGCATGCGAGGCGATGATCGCGACGATGACGCCGATGGCGAACCGAATCGCCGCATTGTGGATTGTTGAAATCCGCCCGCTGCAGCGGTTCTTCATAGTCATTTCGGGGGGCTCTCCATGTGTTCCTTTCGCGGCCGTCGATGGCCTCTGGAATCGGGCTCTGCCTGGGTTCCAAGAGTGCGAGCTTTCACCCCGTTGCTTGCCTTCTCTGGCGAGGACAAACTTCAGACTGCGCTCCTTAGCAAGCGGAGGAGCCACCGCTCTGCGGTCTTCTATGCGTTCAGGTCGAAGTTGTCTCTGGAGTCTACCCCAATGCGGCCTCTGGCTGGTAGGTGTGGAAACCTTGACATCGGCAGCTTGCGCCACCAACCCGACAATAATGCGAGCCCCGCCCATAAAGGGGGGGGCCCGTCAGCAATCAGGGCGGCTAGGCGTACCCACCGCCGCTGTAGTTATTTGCAGAACTCAGTGCTGCATTTCGTTCATGGCGCCGCCGCTGCCGCCTTTTTGCGCCAGCATCTTCACCTTGTCGACATGAAGCGTGCCACCGTCGGTCATTTTACCCGTCACTTCCACATGATGGCCTTCGTGTCCGGCCAGCGCGTCGGGGTTGTCGATGGCGACGACCTTCTGGTCCTTGTCGGTCACCAACACTGCCTTCTCGCCTGCCGCGATGCACTTTTTGGCGCAGGCCGCGTGTTCCGCATTTGCGCCCTTCACACCACATTTAGAATCGCTGACCCAGCCGCTCCAACTCATGTCCTTCGCGACTGCCAGCACCGTCATGCTGCACAAATAGAGCCCGATTACCAATAGCACTTTTTTTGTCATCGTTGAATCTCCTCTTGAAATTGCCGCCAGGCGGCCGATCATGTTGATGAAGCCGAGAAATGCAAATCCATTTCAGGTAATCGCCCAAGTCGCTACCCATGAAGGGCAAAACCCTCTATGCACTCCCCGGTATTTCAACCCATCAAGGTACGAGGCAGAAGTCCCCACAGATTTGCTGCTGACAAGTTTATTCCACAAAGGGGGGTCTGCGCGCAAAAAAACCGTCGCCCCGCGAAACGGCAGGAGCGAGGGCCGCCGGTCAGGGATGGGCAGCGGTCGTCAACGCCGCAGTGGGGATTGGCTATCTCTGCCCGGTATTCTCAGCTACGGTGGGGGCGCGCTTGCTGTCAGGTTTGGGCTGCGGCTCGACCAGCACGATCTCACCGGGCTTAACGTACCCCAGTTGTTCGCGTGCTTCTTTCTCGATGGCGTTGGGATCTTCCCGTTGCAGGCCATCGACCCAGTGCTGCAGTTGTTCGTTCTTCATCTTCTCGCCGTCAATCTGCTGTTGCAGCCGGACAGCTTCAGCTCGCTTGTCTTGATAAACCTTCATGCCGTTGGCGCCGAAGATCACCTTATAGGCAATGAAAACGGCGAGCACGCCAATGCATAAGGTCGCCAGCACGCGGCGCGTGCGGTAGAACCAATCTTCGGCAATACGAACGGTCAGCACCATTAGTCACTGCTCCAGAAGGCACGTTCGCCCCGCGTCCGGCAAGCTTCGGTTGACAGACGGCAGCTTTGAGTGGACTTCCGCATGACCTTGCGCGTCAAGCGAAACTCTGGCGAAAGAATACGGGAAGTTAACTTTGCCAAATGGTCGCCATAGTATGTTAACGCTGAGATGCCGAGGGGTTGCGCTTCTCCGCCGTGCTACAGTCTGAACCCGAAAATGTCCGCCGGGGGTATTCGATGACGAGTGCGCGTATTGTGCTGACTACGATCGGGCAGAAGCAGGACGCCGACAAACTCGCTTTGCAGTTGGTGGAACGCAGATTGGCCGCCTGTGTCAACATCGTCGGGCCGATCCGCTCGGTGTACCGATGGAGGCAAAAAATCTCGAACGAGCCAGAGTACCTTTTGGTGATCAAGACGACCGCGGAACACGCTGCGCAATTGCGGTCGGCCTTCAAGGAACTGCACCCTTACGAGTTGCCCGAATGCGTCGAACTGGCAGTACAGGGCGGCAGCGAAGATTACCTGGCGTGGCTGGCGGCTGAGGTCAGCGGTTGATCCCTGGGGGCGAGGGCCCATCCCCACGCCCAGTTTAACGCAGGGGTTCCCAGTGACGATAACGCTAATGGGGATTGGGGCGATCCTCAAGATAAGCGTCGATTCTGGGCAAGACGGCCCGCAATAGCGCAAGAAACTTACTGCCCAGGCGTTCGCCGGTTTCCAGCACTTCCTCGGCCGTTATCTTTTCGCCAGTCATGCCGGCAGCCATGTTGGTCACGCAGGAGATTGCCAGAACGTCCATACCCATGTGCCGCGCGGCGATCACCTCGGGCACAGTTGACATGCCTACCAGGTCGGCGCCGATGGTGCGCAGAAATCGGATCTCCGCCGGAGTCTCAAAGTTGGGTCCGGACACCGCCGCGTATACACCCTCGAAAATACCTCCGCCCAATCGTTCCGCTTCCTCCCGCACGAACTGCCGGAATTGCGCGTTATAGGCGTGCGTCATGTCGGGATGACGCAGGCCAAGACGCCCGTCGTTCGCACCAATAAGGGGGTTCTGTCCCTGGAGATTGATGTGGTCGCGCAACACGACAAGCGCACCACGGCTGTATTCGGTGCTGATTCCGCCGGCGGCGTTCGTCAGCACCAGAGCGCTCACGCCCATACGCGCTAATGCGCGCACGGGGAAGGCGACCTCCTTCGCTGAATAGCCTTCGTAGAGATGCGCGCGCCCTTGCAGCACGGCCAAGGGAACGTCGCCGATCGTCCCGATGGCAAGTACGCCCGCGTGACCCTCAGCCGTGCTCTTCGGAAAATGTGGAATTTCCTGGTAGGGAATGCGGACCGCGTCTTTTAGGTTATCGGCAACGGCGCCGAGTCCCGATCCCAGCACCACGCCAATACGCGGACGCAGGTTAGTGCGCTCAAGAATGAACTGCGCCGCCTGTTCAGCGCGCAGGAAGTCGTCCGGAGCAGAGGCTGCCATTGTGTCGATCGTTTCGGTCGGGGATGGACATTAACCACGGAGGCACGAAGATTACGGAGAAAACTCAGTGGAAACCAAAACTTCGTGTGCTCCGTGTCTCCGTGGTGAATGATTTTCGACGGAGCGACCGCAAGCGGGTCTACTTCCCGATCTCTTCCAGATATTTCTCGGCTTCAAGAGCGGCCATGCATCCCGTTCCCGCGGCGGTGACCGCCTGGCGATAATGGCGGTCGGCCACGTCACCGCTGATGAATACCCCCGGCGCTCGCGAACAAACATAGCCGTCGGGAATGAGATACCCATCACCGTCACGAGCCAGTTGCTCACCCACGAACTGGGCGTTGGGTGTATGCCCGATGCCCAGAAACATGGCGCTAACTGGAAGGTCCCACTGTTCGCCAGTCTTCAGATTGCGCAGCCGCAGGCCGGTGACCTCTTTCTTGCTGACATCGAACACGTCGTCTACAACGGTGTCGGTGAGAAACTCGATCTGCTTATGCTGGCGGGCGCGCTCCAGCATGATCTTAGAGGCCCGGAACTCGCCGCGGCGATGAATAATCGTGACCTTGGTCGCGAAGCGGGTGAGGAACAAAGCCTCTTCCATGGCCGAGTCGCCGCCACCGATGACGGCGATCTCCTTGCCCGAGAAGAAAAACCCATCGCAGGTAGCGCAAGAGGTAACGCCGTGGCCGATGAGCGCCTGCTCGCTGGGCAGGCCCAGCCAGCGCGCCGAAGCGCCGCTGGCAATGATGAGGGTGCGGGTCAACAATGTCTCGCGGCCTAAGTTCACCTCGATCGGCTTCCGGCCGCCGTCGGGGCGCTTTTGGCTGAGGTCCACCGCCGCCACATGCCCGGCGAGAAACCCGGCGCCAAATCGCATGGCCTGCTTGCGCATGTTCTCGATGAGTTCCGGCCCCTGGATGCCATCGGGAAATCCCGGAAAATTCTCCACCAGCGTGGTCATGGAAAGCTGCCCGCCGGGCTCATGTCCGTCGATGACCAGCGGGCTGAGATTAGCGCGGGCAGCATAGAGCGCCGCGGTCAGTCCCGAACATCCGGAACCGATGATGATGACGTTACGCACATTGTCTGACATAGGACTGAAGTTAGATTCCGCGCCGTGGCGGAAGATGCAACCGCACCCGTCCGCGAGGCGCACGCACCGAGATAACAGCTAGCTACTCAAAAGCTTGACCAACCGAAGGCACCGTCCGGATTCTAACAAGTGCCAGCGGTTTGGGGAACGTTTAGAATCAGGGGATGGCAAAGTTGACTCTGGTGTATGCACTGCGGCTTCTACCGTCGGAAGAAGTCGCCGCGGTAGGCGAGGGTGCGGTAAAGCTGAAGAATGGGCATGAGGCGCACGTGACGCTGCATATTATTGAGGGCTCGAAAGAGGAAATCGAGCGGCAGTTACGCACCAGTGTGGAGGCGTTCTTCGATCTTTATCCCGAGATCTGAGAAACGTTATCTTAAGCGGCACGGCCTCTGAAAACAGTGAAACGTTTCCCGGCGCATACCCGTAACAACTTAAGACTGGCGACGCACGCCACGGAACAGCAATAATTCCAAGATCCTATGGTGTTCAAGCTTCCAGAGTCCCGCGAAATCAAGATTCGGCTGCGGAGGGTCTTGCGCCCTAAGAGCAAGTTGGGGCGAACCACGTTGTGGTTTGGCGGGTTGGCCCTGGTCCTCGAACTGCTGCGCCTGATCTTTCGTGCGCCCAACGGCACCATGCTGAGCGGCTGGGCCACCTTCCTCGCCTTTGTCTTCGCTGTCTGCGCCATGTTGACGGTCCTACGCTGGGTGCGCCGGCAACTCATGTGGCGCCTGCGCAACCGCCTAATCGTCACCTATGTCTTCATCGGCGTCATTCCCGTCGTCCTGCTGCTGAGCATGGGACTTCTGGCCGGCTACCTGTTTGCGGGGCAATTCGCGACCTACGTCGCCATGTCGGACCTGCAATCGGAGTTGCAACACCTGGAATCGGCCAACCGGTCGCTGGCCATGCAATTTCGTAGTTTGGCGCGCGCGGAGAAATTGAATGAGCAGCTGGCCGCCGAGATCGCCAGCGCTTCGGAGGAGAACTTCCGCAATCGCGTGGTGAGCGTCTGGGACGAAGATAAGCCCTTCGTGCTTTCGGCTGGCCGGCCAGCTCCAGGCATCGAGCCGGTCCGTGAATCAGCCGCAATTCAGGGAGATTTCGCGGGGTTCGTGATGGACGGCAAGCGGCTGCACCTGCGCGTGGTCAAACACGTGGAGGCCGGCTCCCATCACCTGACTGTGATCTCCAATGTGCCTGTCACGCCGCAGCTTCTTCGGATGGCGACGTCGCAGCTAGGATCGGTAACAGTGCTTCCTCCGGACGAGGACACGAAACCGGAATCGGATACTGCATCAGGTACCTCCGCTCGGAACTCGAAATCGTCTTCGGCCCCCGATAAAGATAACGATAAACTGGTCTTCGGCACGGGAAATTCACTCGCGAAGGTGCGCCTGTCTGGCGAAAATGCCAGCTCGAGGGTGGAAGCTGGACGCCTCCCGCCTCCGGCAAACAGTTTCGACGTGCACATTCCTTTCGCCACTCGATTCAGCGCTATCGATTGGCACACCGGAAAATCGCTGACCGGGCTGATGCTGGTGGATACTCGCCCCTCGATGCTGAACGCCACATTGTTCAGTGCGCTCGGAGATAAGGCTGAGATCTTTCTCGATGGCTTGGTGGGCATCGCAATCGTTTTTGGCGTGATCGAACTGATAGCGCTGTTCATCGGCATGAGGCTCAGCCGCAGCATCACCAAATCGGTGGCCGATCTCTACGTTGCAACCCAGCACGTGAATCGCGGCGACCTGGCCCATCGCATTAAGGTGCGCACTAACGATCAAATGGCCGCGCTGGAGCAATCGTTCAACTCCATGACCCAGTCGCTGTCGAACTTGATGAGCGAGCAAAAGGAGAAGCAGAGGCTGGAGAGCGAACTGGCGATTGCACACGAGGTGCAAGACTTGCTCTTCCCCGCCGATTTGTCCGGCCTGGCCACGCTGGAGGTACATGGAGTGTGCCGTCCGGCGCGGACCGTGAGCGGCGACTATTACGATTTCATTCCCTTGCGCGAAGACAGGCTGGTGATGGCAGTTGGCGATATCAGCGGCAAAGGTATTTCCGCGGCGCTGCTGATGGCCACGGTACATGCGTTCGTCCGCGCCTATTCGCTGGAGCCGGAGCGGACCCTGGCATCGGTGGCGCTGGACAACGGCCTGACTCGCGGCAGCGCTCTTCCCATGTACTACCGCGGCGATGGCATCAGCGATGCCGAACTGGCTCCGGGATTGTTGATGGCCACCCTGAACTATCAGCTCTATCGCAGCACGCCGCCGGAGAAATACGCGACCATGTTCCTGGGCTGCTACGATGCGGCTTCGCGCTCGCTTACCTATTCCAACGCAGGGCACCTGCCTCCCCTGGTCCTGAGCAACAACGGCCAGGTCCGGCGGTTGCAAACCTCGGGCACCGTGGTGGGTCTATTTGACGGGATGAGTTACGACGAAAGCACGATTGCCATGGAACCGGGAGATATGTTCATTGCCTATAGCGATGGCGTTACCGAGCCTGAGAACGAGTTTGGCGAATTCGGCGAGGAGCGTCTGATCGAGCTGATTCAGCGGCATCGCGATCAGTCGCTGGCGCGCATCAGCGACATAGTGACCGGCGCAGTTAGCGACTGGATTGCCGGCGGTGAACAGCCCGACGATGTGACCGTGGTATTGGCCCGGGCGCGCTAGAAGGGTTTCAGCTTTGTATTTCTCGGTGGGAGCCCCCGCATTTATGCCGGGGAGGAGCGCTTCCGCGCCCCCGGCAAGAATCATGCGCTTTAGCGTCGGAGATCGAAAACTCCTGGGCTAAAGCCCATTTCAAAACCGACTCCTCTTCCGCTGGACTAAAGTCCAGCTTCCCCCTGCTGAAGCAGGGGGCTCCCATCGAGAAGTCGCCCGACTTTTTCAGCGGCCCCATACACCACTCCTGTCGCAAACCGTGCGAGAGCCTGACCTGGCGCTGTAAGATACCGCTTATGCCCGCAGCCAGCGAGCCTCCCCTCGTCTATTCTGCACCGACGCAATACCCCGCGTGGATTCCAGAGCTTACTAGTCGCAACCGGGCCCTATCACTCACCTTGCTGACCCTCGTCGGGGCGTGCTTCCGTCTCTTTCACCTCGGTACGAAAAGTTTATGGCTGGATGAGGGTGCTACGGTGACGTTGGCGCGCATGGCATGGCCGCAGTTCGTCCATGTGTGGTGGTATGGCGAGGCCAGCTTTCAGGGAGCGTTCTTCCTGATGATGCGTGGTTGGCTGCACCTGGGCCAAAGCGAGGTATGGGTCCGCCTTCCTGCCGCCATCTTCGGGATCGCGTCGATTCCGTTGATCTACCTGGTGGCGCGAAAACTGGTTGGCGTGGGCCCGGCCCTCGCGTCGGCTGCAATCCTGGCATTCAGTCCGACTCACGTGTACTACTCGCAGGAAGCCCGTAGTTACACCGTGACGATTCTCCTGGTGTTGGTGTCGTCATGGTTCTTCGTGCAGGCGGTAGAGCAAAACCGCGAAGCAGACTGGGCTTTGTGGACCGTCTTCGGCGTCCTGGCGGTTTACAGTCACTACTTCGCGTCTCTGGTGCTGGTAGCGCAAGCCTGCTCTTTGTTTTTCCACAAGAAACCGGCCCCGTGGGGGCGACTGGTCGTCCACGGTCTGGCGATTCTGGCCTTTGCCGCGCCTGGACTCACCTATGTGCTGCGAGTCCCGCCGCAGGCAATGACTTTTCCCTGGATGCCAAAACCGACTCCCAAGCAATTGCTGCATATCGCACTCTTCCTGGGCGGGAGCGGTGAGAAATTTCTGGTGGCCGCGATTCTGTGGATAGCAGGGACGGTCGCGATTCGCCGCGAACGCCATGCTGAGTCTGGGCCGGGCAGTTACTGGCGAGGGATGCTGGTCATTGCATGGGCCGCCGTGCCGATCCTGCTCACGGCGCTTGCGTCATTGCGCCATCCCATTTTCGTTCAGCGCTATATGATCTTCAGCCTACCAGCCACCATCATGCTGGCAGGCCGCGGAATGAGCGGGCTGGCAAAGAGGCATATTGGCTTTTGGCTGGTGGTGTTGTTGTGTGGGAGCTCAATTCCAACCCTCTTCCTGGGCTACCGCAAGCCGCGCGAAGACTGGCGCAGCGCTACAAATGTCATTCTCGCTGCCGCGCAGCCGGGAGATGCCGTAGTCATCTATCCCTTCTATGCGATCGTGGGCTTCGATTACTACCGTCAGCTCGACCCACGCGCGCCAGCTTTGCGTTTGTTCACGCAACCGTATTACGGCGTAGGGGACAACGATCAAGCCCTGCTGCAAGCGCTCAGTTCCGGCTCGCGTGAATTCGGTCACGTATGGGTCATGCTGCGGCGTGAAGGCCCGGGGCGGGACAATCTGCAAGACGATTCCCCCGCGGTTGCCGCCAGGTTGCAGTCGGTGTTTGGCGCGCCGGCGGTTTGGCAATTCAAGGACGTCACCGTTCTGGAATTCGGCCACTAATCGCACGGGGAGAGCTCTCTCCTGTCTTTCTCACTGCACTTTCAGCGGGACGATGAGACTGCCCATGCGCCCGGTCTGGTTGTCCCGGATGACAAAGTGGATCGTCAAGTCTCCGGCCGGCACCTCGATCGAGCGCTTCAGCTGGAATCCGAGTTCTTTGATTTGCGCAACAGCCGCGGGTGGAAACTGTCCGCCGGCACCTTCATTCAGCTTGCCCACGGTTGTGTCCTTGGCGTCCCTGGCCACAGCAATAAGGGCGAGATCGACGGTGCGCGTAGCTTCGTTAAGCACGCCGGTATCGCCAGCCAGAGAAATGGTCATGTTGACCTTCTTCTTGCCTGCGCTATCCTCGTTGCCGGTGAACCCCACGGTAAATGGAATCCCCGTATAGGCCAGAGGCGATTGCAGCGCCAGGTTCACGTCTTCCTGCACACGAGATTTCAGCGTGCCCTCGGCCGGAAAGTATCCCGCCGGGGAGTTGACCACAGACCCTGGCTTGTTCACCGTAACCTGCAAGCGATGGAATTCGGGAATGGCGTTCGCCTCTCTCGCGAACTCCAGGATATACCCCGCGTCGTTGCCATTACTGGTCTGGAGAATCTCCGGAAACGGATCGTTGGCGCCGGAGAAGGCCTTCCCACCCGTCAACTGCGCTAAGGTTTTCATCCTGGCCTGAGTAAATGCAGAGCTACCGGCGGTATAACTGCTTTGCGCTTCCACTGGGTAAACCGCCGCCCCACCGTCGAGAAGATCGCGCATGCTGCGCCGCCAGATGGGCATAAGACGTTTGACCTGATTGCTGGAGAGCACATCCTGGATGCCAGGGGTCTGTGCACCGTTGACGGGAGCGCCAGGATTCGAGGTCTTGGGTGAGACGAACTGAAAGCTCTTCGGATCAATGTCGAAAGGGACTGCGTTGGTCACCCAAACCACGGCTTTGCGTCCAGGCAGGCCGTAAACTGCATGGCCCACATCCCGAAACATCATCAGTGGCATGTCCACGCTGGAAAGGAGAGGTTGGCGTTCTGGAGTCGAATTGGAGAGATCTCCCTTGCTGAAGGCCGTAAGCCGTGCAGCTTCAGCGGTAACCTCCACATCGTTGACACCCGGAGGGGGAGTACCGCCTTTCATGCCACCCAACCCTGCCTTAATCAGGGCTGCCAACAAAACGTTCGGGCTGGTCTGGTAATCGTGATAGACATGAAGTCCTTTAGGGCTGAGGATGGCGAGACCGACATCGCGCTTGGCCTGCGCAGCGCGGCCCAGGAATTTCAAGATCATCTCCCGCATGTCGCGCTCCTCAATGTAGCGGGTGTGAATGGTGTCGAGTACTACGAAGATAGCGCCCGACTCGGTCGCGTCGGGAGCATTGGTGAACTGCCCGGGCGTGGGTTGTGGCGGAGCGGTCGGCATTAGTGCAGGGGCGAGGAAGTTCTCGATGGTCTGCGGTTTGCCCGCGTCCTGCACAGTAAAATCGGTTTTCTTCAGATCGCGGACCGGCGCTCCACCACCACTGCTGACGCTGACTGTCAGGCGCACGTTGTCCTGCGCGATTGCCGGAAGCGCTGACAACGCACCAATTGCCAAGAGAAGCAGAATTGCACGAAGTTTCATGAGAACAAATCCCCCTGAATGCTCGCAGAAGAGCGGACGTGTCATTCGAAAGAAAGCGAATGCCCGCAGAACGACGAGCGATCTCCCGGTTGTAAGGCCGGCGATGATTGCGGGTGCAGTTTACGCCAGTGTTAGTGGCGGAACAATGACGAAGCTCACATGCAGAGGGTTACTGGAGCTAGAACGGGAATGAGCTGTCGGGTCACCGTTTCAGCCGGACTTAGCTGGAAACAACCGACAGGCTTGGCTGCAGATTGGACAACCATTGGGGAACGTTGAACAAGGGCAAGTCGCGGAAGTGGGAGAGCAGGCAGTTTTCGGGCAAGGGAAACCGACCTTTATCGTCGTTCCCGGCGGAATAATTGATCCAAGCGATACGGGTACCTTCTCTGGTGATTTAGGCGGTTCGGTTTCGGAGTGTGAGGGCGATAGCGGAGCTCTGCTTGGGTCAGGCTTAGCCTTTAGGTGATTCGGCGTTTTGTCAATGTCATCGCAGGCGTACTCGCCAATACAGGTGCCAGACGTGCCATTCAACCATGCTGGCGCGTCGTCGGTTTCAACTGTTCCGCTGCCGCGCTCCATGTTTATAAGCACACCCCAAGAATCGCCGCTTGCGAGAGGGATATTCGTATGCACTTGGGTCATATACCCGGACTTCGCAGCCGCGAGGTCTCCCGCACCGGGTTGGTAGTCACCCGGATTACGAGGAGCTTTCACCATCGGAGTTCTGGGCGGGGAAGGAACCTGCATCACGAAAAAGCCCTTGTAATTAGTTGTCGCCTCTACTGGCTCAACCGACTTACCTTGCAAACGTATGCGAACGTCAGCAACAGGCTGATTGTGATCGGCAACTGCGTAACCCGCAACCACGGTGTAACCGGGCCGGATTTGAGTATTGGTAGCCGCGACTTCTTCAGGTTCCTTCACAGGCTCAAGTTGGGCTCCCGCTATGTTATCGCTGGCGTTGGGGTGTATCACTACAGTGGGGCTTAGCGTCTTGTATCCGGGTGCAGTTATCGTCTCTTGATACTTGCCGGGGGATAACGAGACGCTCGCCCTTCCGTCCTTGTCAGTTTCGACCGATCGCGATTCCGGGCCTTTGAATTCGACAGTAGCTTGGACGGCAATATGGGTCGTACTGTCTATCGTTTGAACGGGAACGGTGACGCTTGTTTGTGCGTTGCAATAGGTGGCGGCAACTAACGCGTAAACGACCGCAAAGATGGCCAGCACGCGTTTCATTTCCATCCTCCATTAGACAGAGCAATGTGAACCGGAATTTCCTTTTCGGCCTCAGGAACGACACCATCGTAACCTCTCGCGGGTGCCCCATCCTAGCCTTCTTTTGGCTAGGGTGGGAAACAGGCCTTACGTCCCGGCTGGCGTGGGCAGGAAGCGGTAGCCCACGCCACGTACGGTGAGCAGGTGCTGGGGATGCGACGGGTCCTTTTCGATGTATTTGCGCAAGCGCACAACAAAATTGTCGATGGCGCGCGTGTCGGTATCTTCGTGCAATCCCCAAACTTCTTCGAGAATGGACTTGCGCGAAACAATCTTGCCGCCGTTGCGAATGAGATGCCGCAACAGTTCGGCTTCCATGAGGGTCAGGCGAAACACCTTGCCATGGGCCCGCAGTTCAAGCGTCCCAAAATCAACCTGATTGCCTGCAAAGGTGAAAACGTCGAACTCGCGCAAGGAATCGGCCCCGCCAGGCTCGGCCACTCGCGCTCCCGCCGGAGGGTCGGTGAGTAAGGTGCGGCTCCAGTCGCGGCGGCGCAACAAGCTGCGAATGCGCGCCAGCAGAATGGCGAGATCGAACGGCTTGGGCAGGTAGTCGTCGGCACCGGAGGCAAAGCCTTTCAACACGTCCTCCGGGCGACCGCGTGCGGTCAGCATCAATAGAGGGATGTACTGGTTGGCCTTGCGCAGTTCGGTGGCAACGGCGAAGCCGTCTTTGCCCGGAAGCATGACGTCCAGCACCAGCAGATCGAACTCGGTGTGCTTCTTCAGCAGCAGATCCAAGGCACTTTCGCCGTCGCCCACGACCCTGGTGGGATAGCCTTCGGCTTCCAGGTTGAACTTCAAGCCTCGCGCCAGATGCTCTTCGTCTTCGACCAGCAGTATTTCGCTCACTGCAAGTTCCTCGGCAATTGGATGGTGACGGTTGTGCCCCGGCCTGTTCCTTCGCTTTCCGCGAAGGCCTTGCCGCCGTGGCGGTGCGCGATGGCGCGCACGATAAATAGGCCTAAGCCACTGCCCTTTACCTGCGGCGTGACTGGAGTAAGCACGCGATAAAAGCGCTTGAAGACGCGTTTCAGTTCGCCTCGAGATATTCCAATGCCATTATCCTTCACTCGAATCTGCACATGCCGCAGATCGGGCGTGAGCACTTCAACCCGAATACCCGGGTCCTTCTGCGAATATTTAATCGCATTGTCGAGCACGTTGGACAGGGCCGTGGCCAGTTCTTCGCGATCGCCCATGACCGAAAGCCGCTCGGCAGGCCGGCCGTCGGCGGCCCAGTCCATCGCCTGGGGAGACAAATGATGGCGCGAGCGCGCCAGATCTAACGCGTCCTGCACGAGCGGACCAATTTCAACTTCGTTGCGCGAAAGCAGCGCGTTCTTCTGCACCACCCGGGCCGCGCGCAGCACCTGCTCGACCGTGCCTATCAGGCGGTAGGTATCGTCGAGCATAACCTGATAGAACTCGCGGCGCTGCTCTTCGTCGATATTGCGCTTCTGCAAAGTCTCCAAGTACAGGCGGATGGAGGTGATCGGCGTCTTCAACTCATGGGTGACCGCATTGAGAAAGCTGTCCTGCTGTTCATTGCGGCGGATCTCGCGCACCAGAAAGATGGTGTTGAGGATGACCCCGGCGATAATAAAGCCAAAGAAAATCACGCCCAGAATGAGAGGCACGATCGCGCGCCAGTTGAGGATGATCCAACTGGTGCTGAGTACCGCTGTCGCCGCCGCCAGACAGACGCCCAGGGTAATGAAGAACGCGATGGTTGTTTTGCGGCTGGTTATGCGCATGGGGGCGACGAGAAGAGGATAGCACCGCCGAAATCAGGAAGCGCCTGCTGGGTGCCCCATCCTTTCGTCTTCTTTTGGCGAAAGGGTGGGAAACGGCTAGCTATTGAGCAAGCAGCCGGTCGGCGCTCCGCTGGGCATTTTCAAGATTGTGGGTCAGGCCCTGGGCCTGGCGAATGGCCGACAGGGCTGCAGGGTTGTCGCTGCTCTGCTCCAGGGCGCGTGCGAGCAGTAGATATCCCCAATCCGAGGGTTGGAGCTTCATGGCCTGAGAGTACGCCTGGATCGCCGCGCCAAGATCTCCGGATTTTTGGTCGACGAGCCCTAGGCCGATCCATGCCTTCGCAGATTGGGGATTCGAGGCCACTGCGCCTTCAAAGCTCTCCCGGGCGTGAGGTAAATCGCCCAGCTCGCGATAAAGGTAGCCCATATTGTCGAATGCCTTGGCTCGCACCACGGCGTTCAGCACTGCCGAGTCTTGAGTGGCGCTGATCACCTGTTTGTAGTACGTGATGGCTTGCGGGAAATTCCGTTGTTGCTGCTGGTAAGCACCGATATTCAGATTACTGTCAGGATCGTCCGGGTTGATTGCGACCGCCCGGAAGAAATGCGGCATCGCCAGTTCCATCTGCCCGTTGGCCAGCAGCGCTCCCCCCAGATGGTCTTCCGCCATGTAGTTGCCCCTAGTAACCGCGACGGCATGGGACCACAGCTTGACATTGTTTTCCCAATAGGCGAGCTGGCGGTGCGTTGTGAGGGCCAGGGCAACCAGCGCGACGATGCTGACGGCGGCCAAAGCCGCGTTGAACATATGGCGCTGCCGCGCCCACCCCGTCACACCCCAGCAGACCATGATGAACAGGCCGATGAACGACAAGTATGCATAACGATCGGCCATCGCCTGGATGCCCACTTGCCTAAGCCCGATCATCGGCACCAAGGTTCCCAGAAACCACAGCCACCCTACCAAAAGATAACGCCGACGGCGGTTGACGATGACCAAAGCGGTGACGGCCGCCAGGCAGACGGATGCCGCGATTACCTGCCAGCGCATCAGCGAATCTGCGCTGGGATAGGGGTAGTACAGCGCCAAACTCGAAGGCCAGAACGCATGGGCTACATATTGCACGTAGGAAAGGATGGCATTCTGCAGCCGGACGGAGAATGGGTGAAAATAGATTCCACTGAGGGTGCCCCCGGTGCGCTCGGCTCGCAAGGTAATGATTGCGCTAGCCAGGCAGATTGCTAAAAGCGGCACCTTCTCCAATACCAGCCAGGAAAAACTCTTTGCAGGAATCGCCGCCAGATTCTCGGACGGTGCCTCCGTTCGGTCCGCAAACATCCTCTGCAATGGCCAGTAATCCCAAAGCAACAACACGAAGGGAAAGGTGATTACCTGCGGTTTGGCCATTAAGCCGAGCACGAATAATGCCGCGACCGCGGCGTAGCGTGTCACCCGAGGCCCGCGCGCATACCAGCGGTAGGCGCCCAACCCGAGCAGAAAGAACAGCGTGCTCAGCAGGTTCTTGCGTTCCGAGATCCAAGCTACGGATTCGACGTTGATGGGATGCAACGCAAACAGTGCAGCCACCACCAAGCTAGGGCCCGGGGAGCCGGTCGCCCGCAGCAACACCCAGAACAGCAGCAGCGAATTCAGGACGTGGAGTGCGACACTGCTCTCATGATGCCCGCCGGGATCCAGCTGAAACATCTGGTAATCCAGGGCGTGAGAAATCCAAGTTAGGGGATGCCAATTGACGAATTCGTAGGTAGTAAACGCCCATTTGACGGTGTTCCAGTTCAGTCCCGACTGGACATGGGAATTTTCGGTTACATAAGCGTCGTCGTCGTAGTTGAGGAACGGCTGATGCCTGACCTGGGAGTAGACTGTGACCGTCGCAGCCGCGAGCACAAGAGCCAAAATCCAGGATGGCCAGGATGACACCTTCAAGTTCATGAGTAATCCAGCTGAAGCGCTTTTCCACCCTATACACCAAAACTGCTCTATCGCAATCCCACCTGGCCCAGCATCTCCAAAAATTGCTTCTGCGTCCGCATGTCGATGGACTGCGCCACCAGCTTGCCGTCGCGGTCGTAAACAAAGCTTTTCGGAATGCCCTGCACTTGAAACAGCTCGTTAACTTTTCGTCCCGGGTCCAGCATGACCGGGTAGCTGATGTTCTGCTCGGCGATAAAAGGTTTCACTTTGTCGGCCTCTTCATCGGAGATTGCCAGGATCACAAAGCCTTGATCCTTGAATCGCTGGTAGAGCGTATTGAGATCGGGCATCTCCTTGCGGCACGGCGGGCACCAGGTCGCCCAGAAATTTACCAGCACCACTTTTCCCTTCAGTTCCTTCAGACTCCATGTCTTGCCCTGCAAGTCCGTGAGCGTGAAATCGACTTTCTGGCGGCGCTGGTCATCGGCTTCGAGCTTGGCCATGGCAGCCTTGAATTGCGGCACGTCCAACGAGGCCTGCACATGCTCGTAACGCACCAACTGTGCGAGCTCGTCATAGGCATCGACCGAGACTGTTGGCTTATCTTCCGGCGGCGCCTGCTGCAACGCCCCCGCCAAGGTGGTGGCTACTTCCTGCAACGTGTCGTGTCCGAAATCACCTTCGGTGGCGCGACTCGCCAGGTAATTTGCAAGCCGCAGCTTGTTCTCGCTCACCGGCAACGCGCGAATCTCCAGTGCAATGTCCTTGGTGGTACGTGCCCGGACGTCGTCGGCCAGACTGCGCAAAGTTTTGATCTGATCGAAGATCGGCTTCTCCTGCGCACTCCATACGATCTCTTGGTTCTGCGCCCAAGAGGAAAGCGGACTCATCACACACATCTGGACTGCCACGGCGCATAGCGCGGCTGAGAGCAGGATGCACCGGGCGATGTTCCTGTGGGAAGCGCGAAGAACGGCATTCATCGTCTTACCCCCCTCCGCAGTAATCTTACCTCTTTGTCGGCATTGGTCAGGTGAAGGAGCCACGCAGAAAAAGGACGGCCCTGTTCACGCCGTCCTTCGCGATTGCTGCGACCTCGAAACTAAACGCCGACTAGCTCTCTTTGCGGCTGGGCTGCGGGCTCCGGCTCGGCGACCGGCTGAATCCGAGATGAGCCCAGCTTGGGCAGCTTGACATCCCAGATGAGTCCCAGGGCTTCCAGGGTCTTGATGCCGTACCAGTTCACATCCACTTCATACCAGGCCAGGCCATGACGTGCCGATTGCGGATGCGCGTGGTGATTGTTGTGCCAGCCTTCGCCAAAGCTGAGATAGGCGACCCACCACAGGTTGCGCGAGTCGTCATCGGTAGCGAAGCGCTTGGAACCCCACATGTGGGTCGCCGAGTTCACAAACCAGGTGGAGTGCAACAGCACGACGGTGCGCAGGAAGATTGCCCAGAACATCACTCCCCAACCGCCGATGAGCAGCAGGAGCACGCCCAGCGTGGTCAGAGGGAGCCAGTGATACTTGCTGATCCAGAGATGAAATTTATCTTTGCGAAGGTCGGGGACATACGCCAGAAGATCGCTGTTGTTGTTATGAAAGGTCTGCCCGGTGAGAATCCAACCCATGTGCGCCCAAAAGCCGCCATCGCGCGGGGAATGCGGATCGCCCGGCTTGTCGGTGAGCTGATGATGGACGCGATGCGTGGCCACCCAGAAGATCGGACCGCCTTCCAGCGTTAACGTGGCGCAGACGGTCATTACATATTCAAGCCACTTGGGGCATTTGTAGCCGCGATGCGTCAGCAGCCGGTGATAGCCCATGCCGATACCGAGACTTCCCGCAACCCAATACACAATCACGCCGACGATCAGCGCCTTCCAACTGAACATAAACAAGGCCGCGATGGCGCCGATGTGAAACGCCAGCATGAAGCCCGTGGTCAGCCAATTGATCTTCTTCTCTTTGACTTCTTTCTCTCCGGTCATGTCTCCCCTAAAGTTGTTGCTTGTGGATCCCTGTGATGTGTTGGTGCAGGAGCCAATTCCAGACTAACAACGGAATTGAATTCTGTTTGTAATACTTTTGTCACATCGGGTTGTGACGTAGGAGTAACAGGCAGGACCGTGTAGCTTCTTCGGGCGCCGGCGAGATTTGGCGCTCTCAATAACGTCAGGACGGTTACGCAGAACAGTTGCGGCGGCTGAAGACTCTGGCGAACGCTTTTGGTGGGAGCCCCCTGCTTTAGCAGGGGGAGCTGGACTCTAGTCCAGCGGAAAAGGGACCAATTTTGAAATGGGCTTTAGCCCTGGGATTCTTCGATGCCCGGCGCTAAAGCGCATGATCAAGGTCCAACTTTTCCCGGAGCGCTGAAGCGCTCCTTCCCCCGCATAAATGCGGGGGCTCCCACCCAGAAGTAAATTCCAGGAGTTATGCTCTTACTTTTCACCCGCCGCCGGGCTACCCGGTCTGCCCGTACACCAATTCTGAAATGGATCTGACGTCGCCCGCCGCGTTCTACTTGCTGCTCTTCCCTGCTGTCTGCGGTAATGACATGCCGTGCAGTAGCACCTCGCTCGCCCTCTCCGCGATCATGTCATCGTAGCCTTCGAGGATAAGAAGGTCGTTGCCCTGGATCTCCAGCGCGGCCTTGCCCTCGTTGGTCTCGAATGTAATTGGGGACTGGGCCCCATCTGCACTCGCCCCAGTCGCCGCTACCGGCTGCTGCAAAACGGCCTTCTTGTAGCGCTTGGGGAGATAATCGGCATAGAGTTTGGCAAAATCCCGCGCGGCGCCGGGCGAATCCCATCGCGAGAAGTACAGCATCGCGATCGGGCCCTTGGGCGCTGACTTGGCGCGGGCCGCGAAGTAGTAGCCGCCACGCCAATGCGGATAGTAATTCCTGGGAGCTGCGTCCCCGGCGTACTGCTTGGCCAGCAGATAGATGTCGAACTCGCCCATGCCGCCAAAGTCGAAGCGTTCGTAGTTTGGCGCGACCAGCCTGTCGAGATCGGGAATGGCCAGCGGCGCCACATTCTGCTTCATCAGGTAAGTCTCGGGCTGCATAATCTGGCGAGTGTCAATGGGCGGATTGTCCAACATGCCAGGATAAGTCGCATCCTTGCCCTTGGCGGCGAGCACCGTACGCACAAACTCCAGGCCGAACGTGTAGGGCATCATTAGCGACTCCCGCAGAAACATGGGGGCCGCGGCAAACAATGGTGAGTCTTTGTTGTCGGCCATGCTGGCGCGCATGATGTCGACGATCTCGGGGGCGGTCAGAATGTCCTTGCCGGTGGGGGCCAGCGTGTAGTCAAGCAGCACGACCATCGCCTGGCCTTCGGTAACGCACTGGCGCGCGGCCTGCGCTTCTTCCACAACTTGTTCCTGCTGATCGGGCTCTGGCCTGCTGCCTTTGGCGCCCGCTAACTCCCATTTCTCCAGATTGATCTTCTGATCTTGCAGCGCATGAGTGAGTTCGTGCGCCAACACCGGCTTTTGGATGTCTGGCTGCACCCAGTCGAGCAGATTGACGCTCTTCGACTTGGGATCGTAGTAGGCCGCAACCTGCTCGCCCAGCAGGCGAAGAAACTCGCCGTGCAGGTCGTAGCCGGATGGAAGCAGTCCGAATTTCTCCAGCACCAGCCGCGATTGCTCCAGCCGCTGCGCGTCCTTATCGTCCTTCATGCGCTTCTCAACGTAGCGCTGCACCGACTCACGGGTGATGAGGTTACGCTTGACTTTGTGGGTGATCGGCAGGCCAGTGTCGTGGCTGGCGAAGTCCAGGATTTCATCCACCGAACGGAAGAGTTCCTTGGCTTGCGCCTTGGTAATGCGAGTCTGCGGCTCCGGGCGTTCGGCAGGCGGCGACGGCGTGCTTCCCTGCTGCTGGTCTTGCACGGCAACGCCGGCCCCGGGAACTTCCTGTGCGCCGGATGGATTTGCGGGCTGCGCGGGAGTTTGGGGAGCTGTCGGCTGCGAGGGCGCAGCAGCCTGACTCTGCGATTGCGCCGCCGGGTTCGACTGCGACTGGCTCGACGTATCCTGGGCCCACGACCAGCCGAACAGCAACAGGACAAGAAAGATTGCGGAAAAAGGCGACGTCAGGAGTCGTAATGATTTAGGACGGGCTAACCGGTTCTCGGGCATGCAGAAGCTTTAAGCATACAGGACATTTCGCGCCCGAGTAGCACGATCAAACTGCAAACGCTATGATCGAACCTCCGCTAGTTTTTCATGAGGAAGGTCAATGATTCGAATTCGCCGTCATTTTCTGGCCTACGCCGCCATACTTCTGTTCTCCAGCTCGCTGCTCGCGCAATCTCCGGAAGCAGCTCCGTCAGGACCCACACAAGCCGCTCCGCAAGCTGCTGCTGAACGTAGCGCGCAGCAACGTGACGCCTATCGTAAGGCCATGGAAGAGGCCGACCAGAAAATTGCCCGCGAGGTGACGGTCCACTCCGAGTTGATGAAGAACCTGGAATATCTCACGACGCAAATTGGACCACGCCTCACCGGATCGCCGCAGATGCAGGCGGCCAGTCAATGGACCCTCAAGCGCTTCCAGGATTACCACGTTGAGGCGCATCTGGAGACGGCCGAGATTGCGCATCGCTGGACGCGCGGCGTGGAAACCGCAGAGATCACCAGTCCTATTCAGCGCCACATCGGCATTCATGCCCTGGGTTGGAGCAAGGCAACCGACGGGGAGATCACCGGCAAAGTCGTCGCCCTGAAGTCCGACTTCGAGGAGTACAAAGGCAAACTGAAGGGCGCTATTGTGCTCCTGCGCCGACCTGCCGACCTGTCGAAAGTAGACCCGAATCCCGAGAACGCATACGACGCGGTGATCCCGCCCGCTCGGGGCGTGCCCGAAGCCAATGGCGGCTGGCGTGGCTGGATGCAACTGATGAAGCAGGTCGCCGCCGAACAACCAGCGCTGATACTGATGGATAGTGGCAAGGCCGATAGCCTGTTCAACATGACTGGCGGACATACCAAATTTTCAGCCAGCGACGTACCGATGGCTTTCCTCACGCACGAAGATTACGGCCTCATCTATC
>ODAK010002089.1_pt1 | contig 21162 bp, 18 predicted proteins | sample 1539591 | NCBI WGS metagenome assembly ODAK01 (sample SAMEA3539303, study PRJEB22396) | soil metagenome | biome: tundra; feature: field; material: soil | place: USA | collected 2010-05 | depth 0.15 m | reverse complement strand
TGGAGCCGGCACGAGGGCAGCTGACCCTATCCCGCATGGACGATCTTGCGACCTTCACCCTAGCCGCCGGCAGGAAGCTTCACGGACACACCCTTCTCTGGCATCGAGCCGTTCCAGAATGGGGCGCAGACGCACTGCGCGACGAGCGGAACTGGCGCTTAATCAAAAGATTCTTCGCGTCTATCATTCCCCGCTACGGAGAAGTCATCTCAAGATGGCATGTGGTCAATGAACCCATTGATGTTGGCCATAGGAGCGACGGTCTTCGCGAGAACGTCTTTCTCGACGCGTTCGGGCCTGACTATATCCGGCGCTCATTGGAAGAGGCGCGCTTCTTTGCGCCGAAAGCGCAGCTTTTCCTCAATGAATATGGCCTTGAGTACGATATGCCGGTCGAGTCGGAACGACGTCGCCTATTCCTGAAGCTGGTTGAAAACTTGAAAAAGGCCGGCGCCCCTCTGGACGGCGTGGGGCTTCAATCCCACCTCGATCTTGGAAAGGGTTCGATCTCAGCGGCCGCGGTCTCCACATTCCTTGCAGAGCTTCATCAGTTAGGCTTAGCCATTGCGATTACGGAGCTTGACGTCAAGGAGGTAGCCTACACGGCCCCGCGTCAGATACGCGATAAGCTGGTTGGTGATGAGGTTCGTCGATACCTAGACATTGTCTTTGCCTGTCCTAGCGTCATCGGCGTGACCACATGGGGTCTGAGCGACCGCCACTCATGGCTCGACATAACCGAAGCAGACTACGCCCGTTTTCCCGGGGCCTGGGCCAACGGCGATGGACCCGGTGTAAATCGGGGTCTCCCGTTTGATACGTCAATGCAGCCAAAGCCAATGTATGTCGCCATAGAGCAGGCTATTCGAGCCGCGCCGCGCCACGCACGCCGAAAACCAAATTATGATTAGAAGCCGGTGTAAAAACCAACTCGCATGTAGCCGCCTAGGCCACGAACAGTGCCGTCGCTAAAGCCGCCGGAAACTTGAACTTCAGAGGACTTCGAGAAAGCGAAGGCGGCAATGGGGCCAACACGTTGCTCGCCATACGTCGGATCACCTTCGGCTTCCGCCTCTAGACCCCCGCGCCAGGGTCCCGCCAGCGCGTGTGTCAAACTAAGACGACCCTGAATGTCCTCAAGACGAGTCCCATAAGATGCATACCAGTCCGTCCGCCAAGGTCCTGAGACATAGCCGCCATCGACCACGAGTGCGACTTCGCCCTGGCTCCCGCTGCGCCGGTTGCTCGGATCGCGCGGACTGAGCGTGGTGTCGACATAGCGACCGCCGATCCCCCCATTCAGCCAGAAACCACCGCGTGTGAGTTGATAGATTAAGTCCAATTCGCCGCCGCCGAACCGAGCATTGATACGTTGGTTCGACGCACCGCCTCTGTAGTCGTAGGTACCGCCGAACACGGAGCCGCGAACAGCTAGACCCTGACCAATCTGCGAGTCTGGAAGAGCGACAGTCGCCCCTACGTACCCATCGCTGGAGTTGTCAAGATCCCCTCCACCAGAGATGATAACGCGCTCCTGCGCCCGTACTGGGTTCGGAGCGGCAAGCATGGCAGTGACGACGACGGCCAGCAAAACCGCTATCGATAAGCAGTGGCGAGCCGGATGCGAGGCGTCCGTTGCAACGGAAGCCGCTCCACGGGGGACTGGTCGATTCATTGGATATTCCCTCGTCATTGTAGCTTCTCTGTTCTCACGTACGCCGTCGGCGAAGATGGGTCCCTTGGAACGAGTCCTTCTCGTCCAACCTGGGTCTATACGACAAGCTTGCTCCGTTGTAGTTCGGCAAGGCTCGCCTCGGTTCGGTTAACAGGCGCTTTCGCCGAGGAGACCCAGCTGATCAACTCCTCCATGCCGTCCTCTAAATTGTGCTTTGGCCGGAAGCCGAACACACGCTCGATCTTGGATATATCTGCGAAGCAATGCCGAACGTCGCCAACGCGATATTTGTTCATGATCTCCGGGGCGATATTTTTGTTCAAGAGGCGAGCCAGTAAGAACGCAATACCATTGACACTGACTGGTTGGCCACTGCCAACATTGAAGGCGTCCCAAACCCGCAGGTTGCTCTCCAACACGGTGGCGAATGCGTTCGCTACATCTCTCACATGTACGAAATCACGCATCTGCTTTCCGTCCTCAAATACAATCGCCGGCAGGTCATTCACCAATCGCGAAATGAAAATGGCGGCCACGCCCGTATAGGGATTGCTCAGAGCCTGGCGAGAGCCGTAGGCGTTAAATAGGCGCAGTGCTACGACCGGAATTTGAAGCGCCCGGCCCACGCACAAAAACATCTCCTCGTGGTCGCGCTTGTTCACAGCATAGATTGAGTTTGGCTGAAGGAGCTTGCCCTCTGTCGTCGGAACCGGCTCTAGCGCCTCGCCGTCGATCGTCGGCTCCCAAGACCGCGCTGCAAGCTGCTCGTGGGTCCGGATGTCCGGCGTAACCGTCGCATTCGTCGATGGCCGACGGTATTCGCCCTCCCCATAAATCGACATCGACGAGGCGACGGCGATCCTCTCGATCGTGTGGGAGGCCCTGCTCAAGGTTTCGAGCATGATTGCCGCGGACATCACATTGTTGCGCGTGTAGTCGACGATGTTGGTCATGCTCTGGCCGACGCCTACCGATGCGGCCAAGTGCGCCAAATGCGTTATGCCCTCTAGGCTCTGCGAGAACACGCCCTCATCGAGGAGGTCGCCTCTGATGCGCCTGGCACGGCGATCGAGATATACCGGCCAGCCTTCATCATCGAGCTCCGCGTCACTGTGAACCTGCGGTGCGAGACTATCCAGAACGGTCACCTGGAAGCCGCGCGCGAGCATGAGATCCACCAGATGGGATCCGATGAACCCGGCTCCTCCTGTGATGAGTATGTGTCTGGTCATCGGGGGTCTCGCTATCGCTTCGTCATACGGTTGAACATCGCGGTGCGGCCAATGAGCTAGCCCTTCCTTTAGAGCACTTTGGCGCGCACCAGCGCATGGTTGGCATCGACCTTTTCAGTTCGTTGCCAAACAAGGCCGCCGTCGCGAAGGTACATGCTGAAACCGATTACCAGCGGGATGATCCAAATCACCCACCAGATCATGATTGATATCGGATTGACCCGGATCATGTACCAGACCCTATCTATCCAACGATCGAGGACGAGCCCCGTCCTTCGCCAAGTCCTCGCGTAGAGAGCGATCAGCATGATCGCGAAAGCGACCAAATTGACGATGGCAAGCCAAACGGTCCACGCCGGTAACAGCCCGCGGCCAGTCAGATAGGCCCAAAGCGCCCAGATCCCGATGGGCACCCCGACGGTGTTGATCCAAAGGGACATGCATGGCAGAAAGATCAACCAAGCTTTGAAGCGCTGCCAGGGCGTGAACCCCAGATAACCCAGTGGCTTTCCCAGCGCCTGGAAGAACCCGCAAACCCAACGTTTGCGCTGCTTGATCCCCTCAGCGATCGTCTCTGGAACCTCTTCGATGAGCGAGCCGCGGATAATGCCAATGCGCTTGCCGTTCACCCAGAAGCGCTGCCCCACCTCGGGGTCCTCGATTGTCACCCACGGGTGAAAGCCGCCCAACGAAAGCAGATCAGAGGCCTTAAAGAAGGTACCTTTGCCCAGCACCCAATAGGGCTGGCGACCGTCTGAAGATAGGTGGGCATATTTGCCGCCGTCCCAGGCCATGTGGTCAAAAGCATGCCACGAGGCGGCCATCGAAGCGTTGAGATTGCCAGCGACGTTTTGCGCTTGAAGGACGTCATAGTGACGTAGGCCGAGCGCGGCAGCTCGAAAGTGGTCTGTGGGCGGGCAGCTATCGGCATCAATGTAGTCGATAACCAGGCTTGGCTCTCCCCTCAGCGACTGGGCGATATGGTAGAAGGCGTAAATGAGCTGCCGAGTTTTCTTGGGAGGAAGGTCTTGCACGTGCGCCCTTTCCCCCTGGTGCCACCAATAGGCATTGGGATTGGCCTCCCAAGCGTCCCAAATCAATTGCCACGACGGGTCACTCGTCGGAGGCACCTGAAGGATTTCAAGGAACGGAAATTCGACGCGCAAGCGTTCGAGGCTAGCGATCGTGTCCAAATCGTTCGCGTTCGGTATCGCCACAACTTTATGTCGAGATCGTGGATAGTCAAGTTTCGCTAAAGACACCATTGTTGTTCGCATTGTCTCTTCCAGTTCTCGGAGCACTGGATAGAACAAGCATATATACGGCTGATCGACCTCGGCGATGGTGACTACCTCGTCCTCGTCGACCCAATTTATGGGGAGAGAAACGAAATACAACTCTAGCACAAACGTACCTAGATAGAGCAGCTGCGACCCCACGAAGAGGGTCGTCAGCACGCCCAGGAGTAGATGATCGATGTTTCCCATAAAAATGCCCCCGCCTCGAAAGAGAAACGCCAAGTTGATTACGTTAGATACGGTCGCTTCTCAAGCGCGACCGACCCAATCGGGTTGACCGCGAGCGTGGCCGACGGTTCCAGGTGGGCTTCAACACACCGCCGGCCAACCCGGGCAGGACGTTCCGGCCTCCTGCCGATGCTATGTATGGTGAAGCCGAATTTGGCGAACGCCTTGCGATCAACGATGTTGCGTAGGTCGACCATGACCCGCCCGAGCATCACTCCCGCGAGCGTTTCAGGCAGGAGCGCGCGAAATTGATCCCATTCCGTGGCGATAACGACGCTGTCCGAGCCCGTGCAGCACTCAACAGCTGAGGCGCAGAATTCTACATCCTTCAAGATCTGTCGGCCTGAAAGCATGCCATGAGGATCGTACACCTTCACGGACGCCCCCGCCCGAACCAAATCCTTGACAACTTGGATTGGCGCAGCCTCACGGATGTCATCCGTCCCTGCCTTGAACGTCAAGCCAAGGACGGAAATTGTCCGGTCGCGCACGTCGCCACCCATCGCGTCAATCACGCGTCTTGCCATGGCAAGCTTGCGATCATCATTGGTAGCGCTGGCGCTGGCGATTACCTGCAGATTGACGTCGTACCGTCGTGCCGTCTCTAGCAGAGCATGGCAATCCTTCGGGAAGCAGGAGCCCCCGAACCCAGGTCCCGCCTGCAGAAACGCTGGGCCTACGCGCCGGTCTAGGCCCATCCCAACGGCGACCTCCTCAACGTCAGCATCAACGGCCTCGCAAAGATCGGCCATCTCATTGATAAAAGATATCTTCGTCGCCAGGAACGCGTTGGAGGCGTATTTCACCAGTTCAGCCGTACGCCGGCGGGTCAACATCAGCTTCGCGCCACGCTTGGTCAAGGGAGCGTACAGTCGCTTGAGTGTTTCGCGACCCCAATCATCTTCCGCTCCAACGACGATCCGGTCAGGCGATAGGAAATCGCTGATCGCCTGCCCTTCGCGAAGAAATTCCGGATTGGACACCACCGAAAAATCAATACGCGGAGACAATGAACGAATTATTCGCTCGATGACTTCGCCGGTTCCCACCGGCACGGTCGACTTGACCACGATGAGCAGCCGCCGGGACCTGGCTGTCGCAAGCTCCTCGGCCACCGCAAAAACGCTGGACAGATCGGCACTATGATCCGCGTCGTTGGGCGGCGTCCCTACCGCAATGAATATAGCGTCGGCCAAACTACTGAATTCCGCGAGGTTAGTTTCGAAGCCTAGCCGGCCTACCGCGGCGTTCTTCGATATTAGAGCCTCGAGACCCGGTTCGAAGATGGGGATCCGGCCAGAGCGCAAGTTATTAATCTTTGCGGCGTCGCGATCAACGCACACGACGCTGTGACCCAGCTCGGCTAGGCAAGCACCCGTAACGAGTCCCACGTATCCTGACCCGACAATGAGTACTTTCACTTTTGGATCTCCGAATTTCTGAATGATTTCCACGGCATTCGTGACTTCAATTTGCTGCAACACGGGCAAGCTTTGGGGCTTGGGCTGGGGCCAGTTCACCTGCGAAGAACTCGATCGTTCTTAGCAACCCCTGTTGCAGAGGCACGCTCGGCTCCCACTGAAGCCAAGCTTGAGCACGCGATATATCTGGTCGTCGGCGCCTCGGGTCGTCGATGGGCAACGGGCAGTGAATGAGCTTCGAGCGCGAGCCGACCATCTCAATGATCATGGTAGCCAGTTCAGTGACGCTGGTTTCTTCCGGGTTCCCGAGATTGACCGGTGCGCTCACTCGGTCGTCCGCCTTCATCAGCCTCACGAAGCCGTCGATCAGATCATCGACATAGCAAAAAGATCGCGTCTGCCCCCCCGTTCCATAGACAGTAATGTCGTTGTTCTGCAGCGCTTGGATGACGAAATTGGACACCACCCGTCCATCGTCAGGCTGCATCCTCGGTCCATATGTATTGAAAATGCGCGCGATCCTGGTCGTCACGCCATATTGGCGGCCGAAATCCGTGACCAACATTTCAGCGTACCGTTTGCCTTCGTCGTAGCAGGACCGGGGACCAACGGTATTTACGTTGCCGTGGTAGTCCTCAGTTTGGGGATGGACATCCGGGTCACCGTAAATTTCGGACGTCGAAGCGTGGAAAAGTCGAGCCTGGTCTTGTTGGGCCCTCTGAAGGCAATGCAACGTTCCTTGCGAACAGGTGAGAGCTGTCTTTACCGGGTCGGCCTGATAGTGCACCGGCGAGGCGGGACAGGCCAAATTGAAGATCTCGCCAAAGCGCGGCAAAGCAGACGGGATCGGCTCCAGGATGTCGTGCTGGACGACCTCCAATCGACCAGACGAGGCTAGATGTGACAGGTTCTCCAAGCGCCCTGTGTAAAAATTATCGAGACAGAAGACACGACTGCCGGACTTTATGAGCCGGTCGCAGAGATGGGAGCCTAGAAAGCCGGCGCCACCGATAACGGCGATCGTGGTCGGCCGTTTCGCTGTCCTGGTTCGCGTCTGTTTCGGTTGATCGTTATACACTGTAGCCCTCCAGTGCGTCAGCACGATGCGCGATAGCGAAATAGAACCCCACACTGCGAAGGGGGGCATTTCTGCTACCAGATCGCTTCCCGAGTGGCCCCAACAACGCCAAATTTCCGGCCGTCATATAAGGGCAGAAGAGTCTGGTCGGTTCCAGCTTGGTCGCGATCCTGCGAACGCGCCCAGCGTGTCGAGTATCGGTCAACCTGAATGGCGATCTGCTCGGGGTCGTGTCAGCGTATACGCCCGAACGCGACCGCAGGCTGACGAGCAGGTGTTCCGGCGAAGCTAGTCTCATTCCGATTACCCCACGAGGACGAACGCGGTCGCGGTGAGCGGCGCCCTTAACTCCTTGTTAATGCAATGTCCCGGTATTGCGCATCCCTAATATTGGGTAGATTTCGCACGCGAAGCTCATCGTTATATGGTTAACTTCTCTTTCGATCGGGTATTAACCACAAACCGTGGATTTCGACGACGTGAGGGGTGGTACTAAGTGGGTCGGACTGATGCGTGCTTCTTGTTCAAGCTGCGGATCTGGTTGTTTGCGTTGAAGGCACTACTATCGATTTGGCGATCAGATTCTCGCAACAGGGGAATTATTGATTGCGAACCGCACTTTTGACTCGCATAGCTGCCGGAGCGCGGACAGCCACAAAACTAATAATTCTTGACCCTTCGCGCGTGCAAATATGACCCTTCGCGCGTACAGAAGAGCGAGGGGGAGCTTTCGGCGATATGGCAGATTTAGGTCAGCTGAAGACCCGGCGCAGTAGCGACATTGGTCAGCTAATAATGTCTTGGGTGGACGTGGAGGAGCGCCCGCGGGTGCTGGTTCGACACGATCTTATATTGTTATGGGCGAACAGGCTGGCCCACTCAGTGCTGACCGAGCGCCGAGATCTGATCCTGCGAGATGGTGCCCTAGCAATGGCCAACAGGGCTAACACAGAGGCTCTGTCGGACTTCATCCGAGATGCGGGTGCAGAGATTTCTCGTTGGAGCTTAGATCGAGACGACGGAGACGGGCATCTGGTCCTGAGCGCGCTGCGTGTGCACACCGCGGACGGGCTTAGCGCCATTGGAGTCATCTTCCATGGGACAGGTGCCGCCTTTGCTCCGGTCCTCGGTGGATTCAAAGAAGCCTTCGGTCTGACCGTGGCGGAGACCCAGGTTATCGGGGCGCTGTTGGATGGCGAAACCGCTAGGCGCATCGGCGATCGCCTGTCGATCACGGTCGATACCGTGCGTACCCACATTCGGAACGCCTACGTTAAGCTAGATGTCAATTCACGCGAACAAATGTTTCGGCGCCTCAGCCCGTTTCTGCAAGGCCAATAGCCGAAAGGAGAGGAATCTCCTACTTCATCGGCTAACCCCGAACCGGGCCTCTAGCCAAGGCCAGTTCACCCCGGATACCCTTCGCTCGCAAAGAGGTGAAAATGGACCGCAAATTGAGCATTGCCAAAGGATCATGAGCGATGGCCGAACCATCCTTTGATGTGGGTTGGATAGCTCCTACGGACAAGTCGGCCGAGCAGGCCAACATGAACGCGAGATCCATACTGATATTTGCGCTTCGGCAAACGGTCGAGGGTTGGAACATGACTCAAGAGATGGCAGCGAGGCGGCTTGGAATTTCTCGACCTCGGACTAGTGAGCTGCTGAGCGGCAAGATCGACAAGTTCTCTCTGGACGCTCTGTTTATCCTCGCGGCCAGAGCCGGCCTTGCTGTCGAAATCAACCCCTCACCCCGTAGCCTGACATGAGACTAGATATTTCGGCCTCGGCGCGCTTTCCCTTCCTGTGTCGGGCGGTCGAAGGTTCAGCTGCGTCGGTCTAATCCGTCAATCCGAGCAACTGCATCAACGAGCTGACGTCGAATGTCGGCCAAACCGCCTTCCTTGTTGGGGGGCGGTCGTTCTGCCAGATCGAGAACGGTGCTTAGCACCGCATCCGAATGGTGCATCAGGCTGACGAGGTTTTCCCCGCTCGGTCCATTCTTGCCGTCAAACCAGTTGCGCACTGACCGTTCGTTGGCGGCCGTCAGCCGAGCGACGTGCTTCACAGCAGAAGGTGACGCTCCAAAGTTCTCCTTCAGCGCGACAGCTAACTACAGCGTTAATTACGCCAAAGCACTGTTGGCGACGACCAAGCCGGCTGACCTCCACAGACCGGATCAGTTGAAAAAGGCGACAGGCCTTTCCGCGGAGCAAATGATACGACTGGAGCGCGAGATGGCATCGGTGAGCGCCGACTACAAGGAACTCGAGGCGTCATTTGGTGACGATATGCTCGCTGCCGGTTTCTTGGAGCGATTGATCTCGAAGCCGGAAATCGAGCGGTTCCTCGCCAACCGGCAACCGGAGTTCTTGGAGACTTTTCGAATTATCATCCAGGCCGCTTCGCTCGACCAACCGGCAATCGTCGGGCGCCGATAGCTGTCGTATCCGATCTGGGCGCTCGTATGACTCCGTAACTGAAGAGCCAAGCCGATGCCAAGAAAGGGAGGCCCTCACCATACGTCTGCAGAATCCAGCAAAGTGCAAATAGCCGTCACATTTAGGAACTTCGGTCCCTGACACTGGAGATCAGGCCCATGGCCTCTTTGATGCACTCAACGGCGCGTTCGGGGACCAACGGACGCGTCGGAGGACATCGACGTTTCCGCGAGACCGAGGCCGTTGAGGGGATCAGAGACGAGTCCGCTGCCTGGTTGGCTATGGGGCGGCTGGGATCTATCGTCAGAATACCCACGGTGCGCTTAGTTTAGTCGCCTCCCCGCCGCCCTGTCCAGACGTAGCCGGCAGGAACTAGAGGCGCAGCCCTATGGCGACCTTTCTACCTTCAATGTCAGTGCGCTCTGGAAAGCCTGGAGAGGTTGGCCTGATCGCGCATCCAGCGAACGAGCCCGGAGGACTCAAGGCACCCCCGCCGCGAACTTCACTACGGGACAGCTCGATTGCTGGCAGGCGGGTCGGTCCGAGCATCAGTTACCGGTGGTGAGCGCGCGTGGTTCCGAAGCGGCTCGATGTTCGATGGCCGCGCACGCTCGCCGACGATCTCCAGTAGCAGCGCTTCCCACGCCTCCAGTGCGCGACTGTCTCGAGACCCAGGTCGACCTGATCGAGCTTATCGGCGAGCCCAACTATCTGCAGAGCGCGGTCGGCGGCCTTGACGAGAACAAGTCGCAGGCCTCGGGCGGCGACTGAGCTTCAGCGGCTCACGATCGCCGGTGTCCGATCTTCTCGAGCCTTTGCTGGATCAGCGTCTTCGGCAGCTTGGCGAGAGTCAGGTAGCCTGACCCATCCTGATCGAGCAGCGTGAAATGGTGATCGGCCAGCTTTAGGAAGTTGGGCTTGGTGACCAGGCCGCGGAAGTCGGAATCGGCCGCCGTCACCGGCTCGGGCGCGTTGAACAGGCCATAGGGCGAGGCGCCCTGCCCCGACTCATCGAGGGTCTGCTTCTGTGGCTTGTCCGAGGGCTCGCGGTCGTCCTGGGGGCTGGGACTGGCCATGCCGCCGCCCGGCCCTTGGGCCAGCCAAAGGCGCGCGCGGCCCGGAACCCAGGGCGGTTGCAGGGCGCCGACATCCACGCGATAGCCGAGGATCTCCGGCGCCACCCGGTGCTCGTAGATCGAGATCTCATAGCCGTCGAGAACGCCGTCGCCGTTCAGGTCGAGGAGTTTGAAGAAGGCCTCGGTGTCGGCCATGAACTCGGCGTGGTCGAGCTTTCCGTCGCCGTTCGTATCGGCCTGCCTGAACCAGTTGACCACCGGATAGGGCGCGGCCCTTGGCGCGCGAAACGGCCTGCCGCACGGGCTGATGAAGACATTGGGCGGGAGGTCGTCGTCCTGCGCCAAGGCTCTGGCGGCCCCGAACAATCCGGCGACGGCGGTAGCGGCGCTAAGCGTAAAGGCGAACTGGCGGCGGGTGCGGGTCATGGCGATCTCACTGAAAAATAACGATAGCCTCGGCTCGTGGCGCGGCCAAGACCCGCATGCGGTTCTAGCCCAATCCCCAGGCCATTCGCGCCCGCTCGATGGCGGCGAGCTTGGCGTTGAAGGCCCCCCAGTCATCGCCTTCGGAGATCGGCGCCCAGATCGCTTCGATCTCGTCATAGAGCAGTTCCTCGGGCTCGGGCCTGGCGAAATAGGCGCCGGCGAGCCGCTCGGGGCGCTCTGGCTGAAAGTCCTTCAGCGCCGCGCGGAAGGCCAGGGCCTGTTCGCCGCCATAGAGGGCCGCGCGCGGTCCGGCCAGCGCGCGGTCTTCCGACGCCGCGCCGCCGAACCAGTCGAAGAAGAAGGGCTCCCAGCGCACGCCCTCGCCCGCCTCGGCGAGGGTGCGGAAGGCGAGGTTGACCAGGGCGATATCGGCCGCCTCGCCCTGGCTCTGCAGGCCCAGCCGGTCCAGCATGGCGGCGCGCAAGGCGTCGCGATAGGCGGCGGAAAACCCGTTCAGCGCCTCGGCCAGCGGTTCGGTCTCGGAAACCACGGTCAGGGCGCCGGCCAGCTGCTGCAGGTTCCAGAGCACCGCCTCCGGCTGGCGGCCGAAGGCATAGAGGCCCGTCTGATCGAAATAGGCGGCGACGAAGTTGGGATCGTTGTGCGGCAGGAAGCGATAGGGCCCGTAGTCGAAGCTTTCGCCGGTGATGTTCACATTGTCGGTGTTCAGCACGCCGTGGACGAAGCCGGCGGCCATCCAGCGCGCGGCGAGCCGCGCTGTGGCCTTCACCACCTCGGCCAGCAAGGCCGGGGCGCGGGCCGCGCCTTCGATAGCCGCGAGCCGCGGATAGTAGTTTTCGATCACATGGTCGATCAGCCGCTCGACCAAGTCCGGCCGGTTGAAATAGGCGTGGCGCTGGAAGGTGCCGAAGCGGATGTGGCTGTGCGACAGGCGCGTCAGCACGGCTGAGCGGGTCGGGCTGGGTTCATCGGGGCGTTGCAGGTCCTCACCCGTCTCGATCAGCGAAAACGACCGCGAGGTCGGCACGCCCAGCGCCTCCAGCATGGCGGTCGCCAGCACCTCGCGCACGCCGCCCTTCAGGGTGAGGCGCCCGTCGGCGGTGCGCGAATAGGGCGTCGGGCCCGAGCCCTTGGTGCCAAGGTCGAGCAGCCGGCCGGGCTCCGCCTCGCGCAGCTGGGCGAACAGGAAGCCGCGTCCGTCGCCGAGGTCGGGATTGTAGGTGCGGAACTGATGGCCGTGATAGCGCATGGCCCGCGGTTCGGGCTGGTTGTCCGGCAGGGGTTCGAAACGGGCGAAATGGGCGCGCCATTCGTCGTCGCTAAGCGTGTCCAGCCCGACGGTCTTCGCCGCGCGATCGTTCCGAAAGCGGATATCGCCGCGCGGAAATTCGGCCGGCCGCACGGGATCGGCGAACTCCGCGCCGAGGGCGACAAACCGCGGGTCTGGCTTGTAGGCGGACGAAACCGGCATCCCGGGTGACATGGCCCGCGCACCGCCGGCCGGCAAGCGTTTGTCGCGAAGCGCCGACATGGTAACCGGCATGGACTTAACCAGTCGGCGGAGAAGAGATTGGCCCTACGCCCGACGCTCGACTTCCTGAAGACAGAGGCCGCTGGCGGCGCGGCCCTGGTCGCGGCGGCCGTGCTTGCCCTTCTAGCGGCCAACTCCCCCTTCGCGCCCGACTATTTCAACCTGATCGGGGCGCCCTTCACCGTCACGGTCGGCCAGTTCTCCGAAACCCTGTCGGCCCGGGAATGGGTCGCCCAGGGACTGATGTCGATCTTCTTCTTCGTGGTCGGCCTGGAGATCAAACAGGAACTGCTGAAGGGCGAATTCTCCAGCCCGCGCAAGCTCGCCCTGCCGCTGGTCGGCGCGATCGGCGGCATGGCGGCGCCGGCCCTGGTCTATCTGGCGATCAATCTCGGCCACCCCGGCGGCGAACCCCATGCCTGGCCGATCCCGACCGCCACCGACATCGCCTTCGCGCTCGCGGCCCTGGCCCTGGTGGGGCGGGGACTGCCGGAATCCTTGCGGCTCTTCCTGCTGACCCTGGCCATCGCCGACGACCTGGGCGCCATCGGTCTGATCGCCATCTTCTTCACCAGCCACATCCATGCCTGGGCCCTGGTCGGCGCGGCGGCCACTCTGGTCGCCCTGGTCGGGCTCTCGGAGTGGAAGGACGCGCCCTTCCTGTTCCGCGCCGCCGGCTTCGTGGTGCTGGCGGCCTTCACGCTCAAGTCCGGCATGTCGACGTCGCTGGCCGGCGTGGCGGCGGCCTTCACCGTGCCCATCGGCCCGCGGCGACCCGGGCAGGAAGGGGTGCTGAAGCATTTCATGCAAAGCCTGCACCCCTACGTGGCCTTTGCCGTCCTGCCGCTGTTCGCCTTCACCGCGGCGGGGTTTTCCTTCGCCGGCATGCGCTGGAGCGAAGTTCTGACCCCCATGCCGCTCGGCATCGCCGCGGGCCTTTTCATCGGCAAGCAGGTCGGCGTGATCGCCGCCGTTTTCATCCTGGTCAGGACCGGCCTGGCCCGGCGGCCGACGGGATCGAGCTGGCTGGAACTCTACGGCGTGGCGCTGCTGTGCGGCGTCGGCTTCACCCTCAGCCTGTTCATGGGCGACCTGGCGTTCGAGGGCCAGGGCGAGCTGGCCCGCAGCCAGATGACCCTGGGCGTCGCCGTCGGCTCCATCGTCTCGGCCCTGGCGGGGATGGCTATCCTGGCCGTCGCCGGCCGCCGGCGCGAGGCGCGTGAAAAAGCCCTCCCCGGCCAGGGGAGGGCTCGTTCGTAGAGGCCGTCGTTTGAGGGTTGAGCCTACTCGGCCGCGACCTTGGGCGAGTAGCCAAGGATGGCCTTGGTTTCCAGGTACTCGTGGAAGCCATAGTCGCCCCACTCGCGCCCGTTGCCGCTCATCTTGTAGCCGCCGAAGGGGGCGTTCATGTCGCCGCCGCCGTTGATCGACACCTGACCGGCGCGCAGCTTGGCCGCCACCTTGTGGATCTTGTCCATGTCGGTGCCGGAGATGTAGGCGGCGAGGCCGTATTCGGTGTCGTTGCCGATATCCACCGCCTGGTCGACGCTGTCGTAGCCCAGGATCGAGACGACCGGGCCGAAGATCTCTTCCTTGGCGATGGTCATGTCGTTGGTGACGTTGGCGAACACCGTCGGCTTCACATAGTAGCCCTTGTCCAGGCCCTCCGGACGGTCGGGACCGCCGGTGACCAGGGTCGCGCCTTCGGCGATGCCGGCCTTGATCAGCTTCTGGATCTTGTCCCACTGGGTCTTGTTGACCACCGGGCCGATCTGGCTGTTGCCATTCGGATCGCCGACGGTGGTGGCCTCGGCCGCTTCCTTGGCGATGGAAATGGCCTCGTCCATCTTCTTGGCCGGGACCAGCATGCGGGTCGGCGCATTGCAGGACTGGCCGGAGTTGTTCATCACCGAGCCGACGCCGCGCGCCACGGCGCTCTTCATATCGGCGTCTTCCAGGATGATGTTCGGGCTCTTGCCGCCCAGTTCCTGCGCCACGCGCTTGACGGTGGGCGCGGCGGCCTTGGCCACTTCGATCCCCGCCCGGGTCGAGCCGGTGAAGGAGACCATGTCGATGTCGGGGTGGCTGGAGATGGCCGCGCCGACCTCGGCGCCGGTGCCGTTGATCAGATTGAACACCCCGGCCGGAACCCCGGCGGCATGCATGACCTCGGCCCACAGATAGCCGGAGAAGGGGGCTTCCTCAGACGGCTTCAGCACCATGGTGCAGCCGGTGGCCAGCGCCGGGACCACCTTGCAGGCGATCTGGTTGATCGGCCAGTTCCACGGCGTGATCATGCCGCAGACGCCGATCGGTTCTTTGACGATGCGGGTGGTGCCGCGGTCTTCGTCGAACTTGAAGTTCTTCAAGACCTCGATGCCGGTCGACAGGTGGCCGATGCCGATGGCGGCCTGGGCCCGTTGCGCCAGGCTGGCCGGTGCGCCCATTTCCTCGGTGATGGCGGTGGCGATCTCGCCGAAACGCTTCTGATATTCAGCCAGGATGCGCTGCAGCAGGTCGATGCGCTCCTCGCGGGAGGTCAAGGAATAGGTCGCGAACGCCTTGCGGGCTGCCTTGACCGCCTTGTCGACATCGGCGGCGGAGCCGCCGGAAATGTGACCGGCGACTTCCTCGGTGGCCGGGTTGATGACGTCGATGGACTTGGGCGTCACCGGATCGACCCACTTTCCATCGATGTAGAACTTCATGTACTCGCGCATGCGATCCTCCTGGGGCTTTGTCCCACCAGCCACGAGCGTTTATCCGCCGGGCCTCTTCGGCCGCGCATATTAGTGATCGTGGTTCATTCTGGAAGGGGGAGAAGGAATTTCCCCGCTTTTTCGACTCACCACAGCGGCCGGCGAGCCGCCGACCCCAGGGCCTCGGCGATGCGCCCGCGCGTGCCGTCGGTGGTCCCGTCCGGCAGAGCGTCCGCGCCGAACCAGCCGATTTCGGCGATCTCGCCGTGTGATGTCGCTGCGCACGGGGTCCAGTCATCGACCCGATAGAACAGGATGTGGTCGCCCTTGAACTTGGCGTGGGCGCTGTGGATGGAGACCAGGATCGGCGGCGCAGTCAGCCACACGCCCGCCTCCTCGACCAGCTCGCGAGCCAGGGCGACATCGGCCGTCTCGCCCCGCTCGACGCCGCCGCCTGGCATGTGCCAGCCCTTCACATAGGTATGCCGCACCAGCAGGATCTTGCCATCGCCGTCGAGCACCATGCCGCGCACCCCCAGCGTCATTCCGCGCCGGGTGCGCGCATAGAGGTGAAAGAACGGGCGGATGAGGGGCTCGAATCGCGTACGCAGGGACATCGTCGGCCAGCCTAGCCCCGCGCCCGCTTGCGGTCATCGGCGCGGATGGGTAAAGCGGCGACAGCACCGGAGACCCGTCAAATGTCCGCGATCTTCATGATCATCGTCTTCATTGTCGCCATCGGTCTGCTGAACCGCCTCGAGTTCGGCCGGGTCGACTGACCTCAATGTCCGCACGGGGCGGCGCGCTGGTCACCGGCGCGGCCCGGCGCATCGGCCGTTGCCTGGCGCTGGAGGCGGCCAAGGCTGGCTACAGCGTCCTTGTGCATCACCACCGTTCCGCTGATGACGCCGAAGAGGTGTGCGGCGAGATCGAGGCCATGGGTGGTCATGCCCACGCGCTGGCCGCCGACCTGACCGATGCCGACGCCCTGCCAGCCCTGATCGACGAGGCCAGGGCCGCCATCGGGGCCCTGTCGCTCCTGGTCAACAATGCCTCGCTGTTCGAGGACGACCGCATCGAGACCCTCACCCCGGCCTCCTGGGATGCGCATATGGCCGCCAACTTCCGCGCGCCGGTGCTGCTTTCCCAGGCCTTTGCGCGCCAGGCGCCGCCCGGCTCGCTGATCGTAAACATCATCGACCAGCGCGTGCTGCGCCCGACGCCGCAGTTCTTCAGCTATGCGCTCTCCAAGACGGGCCTCTGGGACGCCACCCGTATGATGGCCCAGGCGCTGGCGCCCCATATCCGGGTCAATGGCATCGGGCCCGGCCCCACCCTGCCCTCGACCCATCAGAGCGCCGAGGATTTCGCGGCGGAGGCCGAGCACATCCTGCTGCAACAGCGCGCCACGCCGGAAGAGATCGCCCAGGCGCTGACCTATCTGATCGAGGCGACCTCGGTGACCGGCCAGATGATCGCCGTCGACGGCGGCCAGCACCTGGCCTGGCGCACGCCCGACGTGATCGGTTTATGAGCGTCGAGATCCTGAAGATCTTCGTCCGCGCCCTGACGCTGTCGGTCGAGGTCGGGGTCTATGATCACGAATATGGCCGCCGCCAGCCGCTGATCGCCGATATCGAGCTCGATCTCGAACCGACAAGCTGCGAGCACATTACCGACACGGTGAGCTATGCCGTGGTCGCCGCTAAGGCCCAGGCGCTCGCCCTGACCGGCCATTTCAAGCTGGTGGAGACCTTCGCCGAACGCCTGGCCCGCGACTGCCTGGAGGATCCCAAGGTGCTGAGCGCCCGCGTCCGTATCGAAAAACCCGAGGCGCTCGCCCCCGACGCGGCCGCCGGGGGCGTCGAGATCGTGGTCGGACGGCGCTAGACCCTTTCTGGTTCAGATGGAAACACCTGAACCAGATAAAAAGGGTCTAGAATCATAAGCTTAGAGCATGTCCGGGCGGCGAAACCGCCTACACTTTCGCCTGACATGCTCTAGGCTTTCGCTGGAACCGGGATCGCCGCCGCCGGGGCGGTGCGGGCCAGCGGGGTGAAGTCCTTTTCCGCCAAGGGGAAGAAGTCGGCGACGATGCCGTCGGCGTCCCAGCCGCCCTCGCGCGAATAGGTGTGGATGGGCCTGGGCTGCGAATAGACCGAGAGGTTGTAGCCGCCGGCGCCGAAGATCTGGCCGGAGATGTGTTTGGCCGCGTCCGACATCAGCGCCACGGTCAACTGGGCCGGCCGCACCGGGCTCTGCACCTCGCGCATGGCCTCCCGCCGCTTGGCTCCCTCCTCGTCGCGCGGCACGGAATCGGTCATCCGCGTCGCCGCGCCGGGCGCCACGGCGTTGGAGCGCACATTGTTGCGCGCGCCCTCCATGGCGATGATCCGCGAAAAGGCGGCGATGCCCATCTTGGCCGCGCCGTAATTGGACTGGCCGACATTGCCGATCAGGCCGGAGCCCGAGCTCCACATGACGTAGACCCCGTCCTGCTGGCTGCGGAAGTGGTTGATGGTGGCGCGCACCACGTTGAAGTGGCCGCGCAGGTGCACGGTCATGATCGCGTCCCACTCGTCCTCGGTCATGTTGTGGGCCATGCGGTCGCGCAGGATGCCCGCCGGATTGGAGACCGCGTGCAGGGCGCCAAAGGTGTCCATGGCCTGTTGCACCATGCGGCCGACGGCCAGCAGATCGGTGACGCTCTCGGTATTGGCCACCGCCTCGCCGCCGGCGGCCTTGATGACGTTGACCACCTCCTGGGCGGGACCCGCGTCGGCGCCTTCGCCGTTTATCGCCGCACCGAGGTCGTTGACGATCACCTTGGCGCCCTGCTGGGCGGCCAATATCGCCGTCTCACGGCCGATCCCGCGTCCGCCGCCGGTGACCAGCACAACCTTGCCATCGAGCAATCCCATGGTCGTTCCTCCAATCGTTTTTTGAATTTATGCCCAAAGCCTACCGGCCAGCCTGCCCATCGAGCAAGCGGAACGGCGTATCAGCGATGGCCGAGCGCGCGGGCGACCGCCGGCGCCAGGCGCGCGGCGATGATCTTCACCCCCGGCGCATTCGGATGCAGGCCGTCGGCCTGGCGAAAGCCCGGCCGATCCTCGACACCGGCGAGCAGATCGGGCGCCAGGATCGCGCCGCCGGCGCGGGCCACGCTCGGGAAGACGGCGTCGAAGGCCCTGCCATAGGCGCCGGAGCCCGTGCGCGGCGCGTTGCTGGCCGCCAGCACCACGCCGATCCGTCTGGCCTTCAGCCGGCGGACGACGGCGGCGAGGTTGGCCTGCATCGCCTTTGGTTCGACCGACTGGAGATAGTCGTTGGCCCCGAGTTCGATGACACAGACCCGGGTGTCGGGCTGCACGCTGAAGTCCAGCCGCGCCAGGCCGCCGGCGGTGGTGTCGCCCGAGACGCCCGCCCCGCGCACGGTCGCGGCGACCCCCATCGCGCCCAGCGCGCCTTGCAGCCGCGCCGGCAGGGCGTCACTGGCGGAGAGCCCGAGGCCGGCGGTGATGGAGTCGCCGAGGATGGTCACGACGGGCGGCTTGGCTGGCGCGGCGCCCGCCGGAAGGGCGACCAGCCCGGCGACGGCGGCGATCAACAGGCGGCGGGTGAGCATGGGCAAGCTTCTCGCAAGGGCGAACACTATGTAGACCGCCTCCGCGGCCCCTCAAGCGTCGAAAGCCTGCCATGTCCAACGCTTCGGTGGTCGAACTTCAGGGCGTCGGCCTGACCCTGCCCTCTGCGGCAGGCCCGGTGGTGATCCTGCGCGACGCGAACCTTCAGGTCCTCCCCGGCGAGCGGGTGGCCATCATCGGTCCGTCGGGATCGGGCAAGTCGTCGCTGATCGCCGTGGCGGCGGGGCTGGAGAAGCCGACCACGGGCGTGGCCCGCCTGTTCGGCGAGGACATGTCAGCCCTGAACGAAGACGGCCGCGCGCGGCTGCGGCGGGGCCGCGCGGCGCTGGTATTCCAGTCCTTTCACCTGCTGCCCAACATGACTGCGGAGGAGAACGTCGCCGCGCCGCTGGAGATCGCGCGACGGCGCAAGCCGCGGGCGACGGCCCGCGACTGGCTGGACCGGGTGGGCCTGTCTGCCCGCCTTACCCACTATCCGCACCAGCTTTCCGGCGGCGAGCAGCAGCGCGTGGCCTTGGCCCGCGCGCTCGCGGTCGAGCCCGAACTGCTGTTCGCCGACGAGCCCACCGGCAATCTCGATCAGGACACCGCCGCCCAGGTCGCCGACCTGATGTTCACGCTGTTGGCCCAGACCCACGCCGCGCTTGTGCTGGTGACCCACGATGCGGGCCTAGCCGCGCGGGTGGATCGCCGCTGGCTGATGCAGGCCGGAAAGCTCGCCGCCGCGTGAGCCTGTCCCTGACCTTCGCCCGCCGCGAGCTCAGATCGGGCGTCGCCGGTTTCCGCATCTTCCTGGCCTGCCTGGCGCTGGGCGTCGCGGCCCTGGCCGCGGCGGGCTCGACGGCGGAGGCCTTCAGGCAGGGTCTGGCCTCGCAGGCGCGCTCGATCCTGGGCGGCGATCTCGCCGTTTCGGTCGAGGGCCGGCGATTCAGCAAGGATGAGCAGGCCGCCTTTCGCCGTCTTGGCCGCACGACCGACGCGGTCGCGGTCAGGGCCATGGCCTCGGGCCCCGGCGGCGAGGGCGACCGCCACCTGGCCGAGGTGCGTGGCGTGGATTCAGCGTTTCCGCTCGCCGGAACGGTGGTGTTGAACGGCGCCTCCAGCATCGCCGAGGCCACGGCCTCGGTCGGTCGCGTCCCCGGCGCGGCGGTCGAAGCGGAACTGCTCAGCCGCCTGCACATCGCGCTCGGCCAGACCTTCGTGATCGGCGACACGCCCTTTGTCGCGCGCGCCATCCTGGTCAGCCAGCCGGACCGGCTGGGACGGGGCTTCGCGCTCGGTCCCGGCGTCATGGTCTCGCGCGCGGCCCTTGAGCGGTCCGGCCTGATCTCCAGCGACGCGCTGTTCGGCGAGACTGTGCGCATCGCCCTGCCGCCAGGCGTCCAGCCGCGCGCGGCCGTGCGTGGCCTGAACCGCGCCTTTCCCCATGCGGGCTTTCGCGCCCGCGGCCGCAACGACGTGGCGGCGGGTCTCGGGCGGCTGATCGACCAGTTGGAGTTCTTCCTGAGCTTCATCGGCCTGGCGGCGCTGCTGGCCGGCGGTCTTGGCGTGTCGAGCGCCGTCTCCACCTATCTGAGCGCGCGCCGCCCCTCGATCGCGGTGCTGAAGGCGCTGGGAGCCAGCGGCGGTCTGATCCGCAACGTCTATCTGATCCAGATCGGTGTGCTGGCCGCCCTCGGCATCGGGATCGGCCTGGCCATCGGCGCCGCCTCGCCCTTCGCGCTCGGCTGGATCGCCAAAGACCGGCTGCCCGTGCCGGTGCTGTTCGCCCTCTTTCCTCAGCCGCTGATCAGGGCCGGGCTGTTCGGCGTGCTGGCGGCCGCGGCGTTCAGCCTGGCGCCGCTCGCCCGCGCCCGCTCCACCCCGCCGTCGTCGCTGTTCCGCAGCGATCTGGGCGGCCGTTTGGGCTTCGGACTGGAGGTCTTCGCCATGGTGCTGGCGGTGGCCGGACTGATCGGCCTGACCGTGGTCACCGCGCCCAGCCCGACTGTCGCGGGCATCATGATCGCCGGCGTGCTGGCCGGGTTCGTCGCGCTGCGGCTGGTCGGCCAGGCGGCGATCTGGCTGGCGCGACGGCTGCGCGGGTTGTTCTCGGGCGCCGTGCGCATCGGCCTGGCCAATCTCTCCGGTCCAGGCTCGGCCGCGCGCACCGCCTCGCCCTCGATCGGCTTCGGTGTCGCGCTGCTGACCACCGTGGTGCTGATCCAGTCCAGCCTGCTGTCGGAGGTCAAGGACGTGGCGCCCAACACCGCGCCCTCACTGGTCTTCACCCAGATCGCGCCGGAGACCGGGGGGAAGTTCGACGCCGATATCGCCGCCGCCATGGGGCCGCTCCGACCCGACGACTACCGCCGCTATCCCTTCGCCACCGGCCGCATCACTCGCATTG
>ODAK010002088.1_pt1 | contig 21174 bp, 20 predicted proteins | sample 1539591 | NCBI WGS metagenome assembly ODAK01 (sample SAMEA3539303, study PRJEB22396) | soil metagenome | biome: tundra; feature: field; material: soil | place: USA | collected 2010-05 | depth 0.15 m | reverse complement strand
CTGGTGCGCGCAACGGCCGGTGACCTACCTGCTCGGCTGCCATATCGAGATGACGACGACGCCCGGTGTGGATTACCCGGCCGGATGGAGCTACCAGCCAGACGAAGCACCCCTTCAGCTCACGCCGGACCATCTCGGGCAGATCCAGAGCACGCTTCAGGCCCACGACCTCAAACCGGGCCGCTACGTCTTGCCGCAAATGATCATCACGCCGGCGGGCTAGCGCCGCTGGCCACAGCGCCACCGGCTCCGGCCCACATCCCACGGGTTCACCGCGCGTTCGCGCAGCTCATCAGGGGACTTCCGCTGTGCAGTCATGACTCTGCATCCTTCCAGGGATCAGAGCCTCCAAGATCCCCGGGGCGGTCCAGACACGCAGATCACCTCGATATGTACGGTCGCCGGCTTTGTCGGACCAGGACGGCACGGCCGCCCATAACGGCGGCGATGTGCGCGTTCCCCACGGCCTTTCGGCTACCCTCTGTAACGACTGCCAACTCTGGCGGGCTGCCCTGAGCGGGAGCTTCCCGATGGCCTGGATGGGTGCTGACTGACGCCGCGCAGCCGGAGCACAGACTTCAGCGGATCGTCTGTCGGCGGCAGATCTGGATGGTGGTGGCTAGCAAGAGCCTGAGCAAACTAGCTATACTTATGGTTATGTCAGTCAGTGAGCAGATGCCGCTAGCGGATGTGAAGAACCGGCTCTCGGAGGTCGTGGACCGCCTGGAACGCGAGCACGGCCGCGTCGTGATCACCAAGCACGGCCACCCCGCTGCCGTGGTCATCAGCGTGGAAGACCTGGAGTCTTTGGAAGAGACCCTCGACGTCATGGGCAGCGCCGCGCTCCTGGATGACATCCGCGAGGCGCTGGCCGAACTCAGCACCGCCGACGCACCGGTGCTGACCAAGGACGACGCACTGCGCTTGATCGCTGACCGGTGAGCGAAGGCGACGTCGCGATCGCATGGACAGCGCCGGGTCGCCGTGCGCTGGCCCGGTTGCCCGAGAAGGTCGCCACCGCAGCAGCCGAATTCCTGTACGGGTCACTGTCCGCCAACCCGCACCGCGTCGGCAAGCCGCTCAATCTTGGGCTCGACGGGCTGCACAGCGCCCGCCGGGGCGACTACCGGGTGATCTACCGTATCGACGACCAGCATCGCCGTGTCGACGTCGTGGCCATCGAACACCGCTCCGACATCTATAGACCACGGCAATTCTGAAAGCCGCTCGGTCGGCGGCAGATCCGGATGTCGGTGGCCTGTGCTTGACTGGGATGGTAGTGGCCAAAACTCAGCACTATACAGCGACGGTTATCGATGGATTCATCGCTGACCAGGACAACTCGCCCGAATGGCCGTTCCAGGCGGTCCCGAGTTCTGGTAAGGAAGACCGCCGTCCGAGGCCACCAACTGGGCGTTGGCCAGGCTTCGGTTGAAGCCGCGCCATTGCTCCCGGGTCAGCTTGCCATAGTCGCCGACGGTGCGCTGCTCGGCGCCGGCCTCCCCCTGGTCCTTGCCTCGATCTCAAGACGACCGGCCCTCGTTTGCCTGGTCAGTGCCAGGTATGGCCCAGATGCGGGGCGGGAACGAACGAGGCTGCTGCTTGGCCGGTTGCCTGTAGCTCAAGGATGATCAGCTCGTTCGCTATCTCGCGAAGGACGGGTGCGGGCACGTACAGGGTGCGCTGCGGTCCGCGCGACCAGTAGCGGCCGAGGCAGAAGCCGTTGATCCAGGTGATCCCTTTACCCCAGCCAGTGGTATCGAGATAGAGGTCAGCAGGTTCGCGGAGATCGAAGCTCGCACGGGCGAAGGCTGGGCCGGCTAGTCCGGCTGGCGTGTTCGCCGGCTGGGACCGGAGCGCATCAGCGACCGGTGCGATATCTGTGAGGTCGAGGGGCAGCGCCTCCCATCGGTTTAGGGGCTGGCCGTTGGCTTTCACGGTGCCGATGAGGCCTTTCGGCTCGCCAAGCCGGGGGCCGTAGTTCACGCGCCCCTGATCCTCGACGAGCAATTCCAGTACGCCGCGGGCATTGACTGGGAGCGTGATGGACCGATCGTGATGATCGCGGGCCAGGACGCCGACACCAACCCGGTTGAGGAATACCTGGGCCCGGTCGCGGACCTCGTCGATCTCCAGCACGCCCGGCCCGGTCAGGGCGACCTGGGTTCGGTACAACGTCAGGCCCTGGTACTGGCCGATCGCGTCGGCCGTGATGAGCCCGTCATGACGACTCCACCGTCCTAGCTGATCCAAGACCGTCCAGATCGGGACGACCTGGCTGAACGGCGCCGTGAACTCCGGCGACGGTGGGGAGGTGCGAGGAACGTCGGCAGGGACGGCAGCGTACTTGGCGAGAACGCCGCGGAAGGCCCAGTATTTCGCCGTGGGGTTACCGGCCTCATCGAGCGGGGCGTCGTAGTCGTAGCTGGTGGTGACGGGCTGGTAGATGCCCTTGTCGTTGGCCCCGCTGGCCAGTGCGAAGTTCGTGCCGCCGTGGAACATGTAGACGTTGACGGATGCTCCCTGCTCAAGCATTTCGTCAAGATCCCGGGCGGCCAGGTCCGCGGCGGTGACGTGGTGGCGGGCGCCCCAGTGATCAAACCATCCGTCCCAGAACTCTGAGCACATCAGCGGCCCGGTCGGCTGATGCCGGCGCAGGATGTCCAGCCGTTCGCGGACCCGCGAGCCGAAGGACCCGGTTTTGTGCAGCTCTGGGAGGCTGCCGTTCTCCAGCATGTCCCCGATCGGCTGGTCCACGGTGGTCAAGGGCACGGTGACGCCGATACGGCGGATCAGTTCGGCGAGGCCACGCAGGTAGCCATGGTCGTTCCCGTATGCGCCGTACTCGTTCTCGACCTGTACCAGGATGATGGGGCCACCGCGGTCGGCCTGCCGGGGCACGAGGACCGGCGCGAGACGCTGAAAGTAGTCGCTCACCGCAGCCATGTATGCCGGCTCGTTGCAGCGGATTCCGGTCGTGCCGCTCTGCAACAGCCAGGCCGGGAGGCCGCCGTTGTCCCATTCGGCGCAGATGTATGGTCCGGGGCGGACGATCGCGTACATCCCCTCGGCCGCGATCAGATCCAGAAACCGGCCCAGGTCGAGCTGGCCGGTCAGGCGGAAGTCTCCCTTGCAGGGCGCATGAGCATTCCAGGCGACGTAGGTCTCGACCGTGTTCAGGCCCATCTGGCGGGCCTTCCGTATCCGATCCTCCCAGTGGTGTTGATGGACACGAAAATAGTGAATAGCGCCTGAGAGGATACGGAAGGGCTCACCTTTGAGCAGGAAATCCTGGTCGCCAATCGTGAAGGCCGCCGTGTTCAGGTTGTTACGCACGGCAGGATTCTGGTGGGCTGGCTCGAGCGTGTTCTCCTCAGCTGGGGAATGGGCTACCGTCATGCTCATTCCCTCCTTGGGCAGAAGCAGAATCATCGTGGCGCTCGGCCTCAGCCAGTACCCGGACATCCCATGACCCGAGCGGCACCGGCTCACCGATGTCGAACCGCTCGCCGCCGAGCATGTCGTGCAGCGCGCATGGCGCCACCGCCTCGGTAATCCTCCACGACCAGTTGTGGAGGAAATGAATTCGCCGGCCGGCCCGGCCGATGCCACTGGCGGCGGTGACGCTGGGCGGCAGATCTTTCCAGGCCGGCCGGCCGTTCACCGGGCCGAGCCATTCGAAGATCGCACGGGCGAACGCCGGATTGGGGATGGTGCCGACGTAGGTGATCCGGCCTCGCTCGTGGGCCGCCGACGTGACCGCCGGCCACCGGCCGAAGTGGGGGTGCTGATAGTGCGCCAGTTCCTGAGCACCGGATAGTTGAAGGCTATCGAGCCATCTGGTTCCCGCGGCCTCCGGTGGCAGCGCCAGCCCCCCGCCGGGAGCGGACGTCACAGGCAAGTCCTGGGACAGGTTGCTGAATTCATCGAACCACACCCCGGCCGCTGCGGCGATCCGCGCGGGCTGCCTCTCAGTCCGGGCTCGTCCCTCGTGGTCGGCGTACCCGGTCTGGGGGCCGAGAATCAGGTGGCCGCCTGCGGCGGCGTAGGCGACCAGCCAGTCGAGCGTGGCGTCGTCGGCCATGTAGTGCCCGGCTGCCACCAGGACTGGGTACTTGCGAACTGCGTGCGACAGGTCGCGCAGGTGATCGCTGGCGGCGCCGCCCGTGAGTTGGCGGGTGTGGAACAACCGGATCTGGAGGCCGGCGTCGAGGGCGCCGCGGTAAAAGGGGTTGACGAATCCGGCATATGAGCTGGAGTCGGGAGAGTCGTCGTCATGGGCGAGAAGCGGGTATTTCTCCATCAGCCACCTGCTGGGAGTGGAGTAGAGCATGGCGACGTCGGCGTCGGGCTTTAGCTGCGCTACAAGTTCTCCGGCTGTGCCGATTTCCGAGCCGAGCGCAGCGAGCTCGCGGAAAGTACGGCCCGGCTCATTACTGTGCGGCAGGACGCCGCCCCAGTAGGTTTCCAAGCCGAAGCGCAGCGTGTTCCAGTGCCAGTATTCGATCATGGTCGCGCCGCGTGAGATGAGCACCCAGGCAGCCTGCCGGCGCTGCCCATCGTAGGCTGGGCGGTTGTCCCATGCGGGGCCGATGTGGGTGGCATCCGTCTCGGTGACCAGGAATGGCTCCTGGCGTGAAGCGAACATGCGATCAGCGGAAAGATACAGTGACCAGACGCCGCGAGTGAAGAAGCCGTCGCGGGGCTCGCCGTTGTGGTCGGGTCGTTCGAGGGCGTCTTGCATCCGGTAATATGGATTGCCGCTGGTGATGTCCAGGGCATCGGTCAATCGGTCGTCATCAATGGCCTGCCGGCCGTAGGAGATGCAGGTCGTGACGAACTGCCCGGCCCGCGCGTGTTCCCGCACGATAGCGGCCTGCCATGCGATGAATTCCGTGGTCTGGTCGGCCTGGAACCGCCGCCACGCCACATCGTACTGAGGCTGGACGTTCCCGTCCGGCGTCCACAGGTCAGCCCAGGTCGAAAGCCGGTGCGACCAGTAAACGAGGCCCCATTCCGCATTCAGGGTTGCGACATCACCGTAGGCCCGGCGCAGGGAATCAGTGAAGCGCTGGAACACGCCATGATTGTGGAACAGTTGCAGGCCCGGCTCGTTGTCGACCTGATAACCGATAACGGCAGGATGCCCGGCGTACCGCTCGATAATCCGGCGGATAACGCGCTCGGCGTGAAATTTAAAGGCCGCATGGGTGAAGTCGGCCTCCTGGCGTGCGCCCCAGGGGATCCGGACGCCAGTTGACCGCTCGCCGGCGATCTCTGGGTACAGGCGCGCCAGCCATGGCGGCACGGCGTAGGTGGGAGTGCCCAGGATGACGGAGATACCGCGCTCGTGGGCGCCGTTCAGCACTGGTTCCAGCCACTCCAGGTTGTACCTGCCGTCCTCTGGCTCCCACGTCGACCACACCGATTCGCCCACCCGGATCACCGTGACATGCGCCTCGGCCATCAGGTCAAGGTCGATCTTGAGGCGGTCCGGCGTTTGGTACTCGTGGTAGTAAGCCGCGCCGAAGAGCACGCGGGCCGGCAGATCGAACACATAAATCCCTTCGTCGCTTCGGATGAACAGGGCCCAACCTGAGCTGTGACATGGTCCGTGCGCGGGAAGGCCAGCCGGGTAGGAAAATCATGAGCGTCCCGCGCTGGCACTGCGGGAGGGGCCGCCGGGCCCGGTCCGGGAAATGATGGGCGCCGTCGAATTGCGGATGATCAGGTGGACAGCGTCAGGCTCCTCCGGCCAGGTGTCCTCAGCGGCCGGGCGCTCGATCTTGGCCACCAATCTTCTCAGCCCGTCGACGGCCATCCGGTCAAAGTCCTGCGCGACAGTGGTCAGAGGCGGATTCAGGTACGCGGCGCTCGGGATGTCGTCCACGCCCATCACGCTCACGTCATCGGGGACCGAGCGCCCGGACTCGGCCAGAGCCCGGATGAGCCCTATCGCCATGTCATCGTTCGCGGCGAACACGGCTGTCATTTCCCGATCCAGGGCGAGCGTCCGGCCCGCCACATACCCGGACGCAGGCGACCAGTCGCCCTCTATAAAGGGCACAGCGGCCAGCCCCACCTCGCGCATCGCCCGGGCCCAGCCTTCCGCTCGGCCGCGCGCCGACCACCAGCGCTGAGGGCCTGCGAGATGCCGGATATGCCGGTGGCCCAGGCTCAGCAGATGGCGGGTAGCCGCGTAGCCGGCCCGATCGCCGGAATCTCCGCCCGTGATGACGCAGGGTGCAGTCAGCCCGGGAAACCCGTCGAGCGTGAGCACCGGGACGTCAACGGCAACAGGCAGCGGACCCTCGTCAATCGGCTCGGAGATAATGATCCCATCGACCCCCTCCTCCAGCAGCGAATCGACCGCGCCCGGGATACCGCCCGCATCCCCCTCGAACGTGTTGATTACGCTCAGGGTGAAGCCGGTGCTGCGCGCGGCCCGCTCGAAGGCGACCAGGAGCGACGATGGCCCGAAAAGGGCGGTTCCCAGGGACACCACGCCGATCCGGTTGGTCCGGCCCGAGTTAAGGGCGCGCGCCTGGTTGTTGCGGCGGTAACCGAGTTCCCGGGCCGCGGCGAGGACCCGCTGACGCACGTCCTCCCTGACGTGCGCTTCATCGTTCATCACCCGTGAGACGGTCTTCTGCGAGACGCCGGCCAGCCGGGCCACGTCACTGCCGCCAGGGCGCCGTCGTGGCCGCTCCCGTCCGCCGGGGGGCGCCGACGCGTCCGCCGGACCAGGCATTGTGACCTCCTCAGGCGGTATGACTACGTAGTCTAAGCAGACTCTATCTGAGCTCTCCAGAGTGTCAACGGGCGATCTATCCCCAACGTCACGAGACAGCTATTGACGTTCAGGCATACTTCATGGAAACTTTCTGACTACGCAGTCAACTAGTGCCGTGTGCCGCTCGGTGCCTCCGCGGATGGTGACGAGCGGACCAGTTACCGCTCCCGTACCGCCAGCCGCCCCCGAAGTGAGACCCCAGCGCTGAGCCGGGTGGTTATCAAAGGAGATCGCCATGAACGCAGGTCAACCAGGATCGTCGGCAGGGCCGACGCGGCGCCAGTTCCTGGCCGGGGGCTCGGCGGTTGCCGCCGCGGGCCTGCTGGCCGCGTGCGGCGGCTCGAGCGGGGCGCCCACGGCGGCGAAGTCCGTCAATCCGTCGGCGATGGCGCGCGCGCTGTCCAAGCCGACCCAGCTCACGTTCTGGACATGGGTGCCGGGCATCGCCGCCGAAGTGGCCTTGTTTGAGAAGAAGTACCCGAAGATCAAGGTCAACGTCGTCAACGCGGGCCAGGGCCCGGCCGAGTACACCAAGCTGCGCACGGCGCTGAAGGCCGGCACGGGCGCGCCGGATGTGGTGCAGATCGAGTACTCCTACGTCCCGACGTTCACCTTCACCAATAACCTGCTCGACCTCGGGCCGTACGGCGCGAACGCCCTCAAAGATGACTTCGTCCCCTGGACCTGGGGGCAGGTGTCGAAGGGTGACAAGGTCTACGCCATCCCGCAGGACACCGGCCCGCTCGGCATGCTCTACCGGAAGGACGTCTTCGACCGCTACGGCATTACCGTCCCGGCCACATGGGAGGAGTTCGCCGCAGCGGGGACGAAGCTGCACCAGAAAAACCCCAGCATCTCAATGACCAACTTCGCCAACAACGACGCCGGACAGACATTCGGCTACGCATGGCAAGCCGGTGCCCGCCCCTTTGCCCTGAAAGGGACCCACCTGACCGTCGATATCAACGGGCCGGACATGCAGAAGATGGCCAACTTCTGGAGTCCGCTAGTGGACTCGGGTGTGGTATCGACCGATCCTGATTTCGACACTGACTGGTACGCCGCCCTCACCAACGGGACCTACGCCACCTGGGTGACCGCCGCGTGGGCGCCGGTTTTCCTGCAGAGTTCCGCCGCGAACAGCGCCGGCAAGTGGCGGGTCGCCCCCGTGCCGCAGTGGACCAGCGGCGCTGATGTCTCCGGCAACTGGGGCGGATCGACCTCGGCGGTCACCAACCAGACTAAGTCTCCCGAGGCATCCGCGGCCCTGGCCATGTTCCTTAACCATGACCCGGCCTCGTCGATGCTGATGGCGAGCAAGCAGTTTCTCTTCCCGCCGCTGAAGCAGACCCTGGCCGATCCGGCATTCGTCGGCCTGAAGCCCTCCTTCTACGGCGGCCAGAAGGTCAACGCGCTGTTCGCGGAGATCTCCAAGACCGTCCTGGCTGACTTCCAGTGGAGCCCATTCAACGACTTCGTGACCTCGAGTAACAACCAGATTTTCGGGGGGGCCCTGATTGCCAAGAAGCCGCTGTCCTCGGCGCTGGACACCTGGCAGACCAATGTGACGAACTATGCGAAGCAGCAGGGCTTCGCCGTCAGCAGTTAGGCACCTGTGGCTATCCTGACCAGGCAGGCACGGCCAAAGTCGCGGCACGCCGGGGCTGGCTACATGTTTGTCGCGCCCTTCATGATCGTGTTCGCCGCGATGTTCATCGCCCCGCTCGCGTACGCGGCCTATCTCAGCCTCTACAGCAGCCGGCTCGTTGGCGGCAACGCCTTCGTCGGGCTCCAGAACTACACGCAGGCCCTGCAGGACAGCCAGTTCCTGTCCGGGCTCGAACGGATCGCCCTGTTCTTCCTCATCCAGGTCCCCATCATGATCGTCCTGGCCACGTTCTTCGCGCTGATGCTCGACTCTGGCCGCTTGCGGGCGCCCAGGGTATTCCGCATCGCATTTTTCGTCCCGTATGCCGTGCCTGCCGTAGTGGCCGCGCTGATGTGGGGATACCTCTACGGCGCCAAATTCGGCCCCTTTGTTCAGATCGCGCATGACCTGGGCACGGCCCCGCCGCAATTCCTGACCAGCGGCCACCTGCTTCCTTCTATCGCCAACGTCGTGACCTGGGAATTCACCGGCTACAACATGATCATCCTGTATGCCGCGCTCCTGTCTATACCCCCGGACCTGTATGAGGCCGCGTCGATCGACGGCGCCGGCCCCCTCAAGACTGCGCTGCGCATCAAGCTGCCGCTGCTGCGACCCGCGCTCGGCGTCATCCTGCTGTTCTCCGTGATCGGTGCCTTCCAGCTCTTCAACGAGCCGCAGGTGCTGCAGCCAGCAGCCGGCTCGGTCATCACTCCCGGCTGGACTCCCAACCTCTACGCATACAACCTCGCCTTCACCGACCAGCGGCTGAACTACGCCGCTGCGGTGTCGTTCCTCCTCGGGCTCACCATCCTGCTCGCCACTTACATAGTTTTCGCCCTGGGACGCCTGAGGAGGAGATCATGACGATCACCACGCCGCGCCGCGGGAAAGCAAGCGAGGACCTCGCCGCTCGGGTGCCGTCCAGCAGCGCCAGAGGGCGCGGATGGCTGCCCACCATCATCATGATCGCGTTCTTCGTGTACTTCATGATCCCGCTGGCCTGGCTGGTCATCGCGTCGACAAAGAACAATGGCGACCTGTTCAGCACGTTCGGCTTCTGGTTCTCCCATCATTTCAGCCTCTTCAGCAACATCCATGCCGTCTTCGCTTACTCCAACGGCGTCTTCCTGCGATGGATGCTCAACTCACTCATCTACGCGCTGGTCAGCGCGGGCGGGGCCTCGTTCCTGGCCACCGCCGCCGGGTACGGATTCGCCAAGTACCAGTTCCCGGCTAAAGCTCTCACACTGGGCGTGATCATTGGCGCTATCGCCGTGCCCGCCACCGCCTTGGCGATCCCGACCTACCTGCTTTTCAGCAAGATCGGGATTGTCAACACGCCGTGGGCAATCATCCTCCCCTCCCTGGTCAACCCCATCGGGGTGTACCTGATGCGCGTGTACGCAAGCGACGCCATCCCCGACAGCCTGATCGAGAGCGCGCGGCTCGACGGCGCAAGCGACCTCGGGATCTTCCTGCGGATCGGCCTGCGGATGCTCGTGCCCGGGCTCATCACCGTCTTCCTGTTCTCGCTCGTGTCCACATGGAACAACTACTTTCTGCCATTGGTGATGCTGAACAACCCGAAGCTATATCCGATCACAGTTGGGCTCGCTCAACTGAACGCAACAGCGAACAACGGGGGCGGCTCGCAGGCTCTGTTCTCCGTAGTAGTGACCGGATCTCTGCTCTCGATCATTCCACTCATCATTGCCTTTCTGCTGCTGCAACGGTTCTGGCAGTCAGGGCTCAGCGCCGGTGCGGTGAAGTGAAAGGACGCAGGCAGGGTGGACATCCGGCATCTCGCTTCGTGAATGAAAGTGCTGCTTTGCTCGCCACGCACTAATTCGGCAGAATTAGATGTTGCCCCGTCTTGGGTACGGCGTCAGCAACTGTCGCGCTGACGTACGGCATTAGAAATCTCGCGAGTGACGGCAGGGAGAGTGGGCCGAAGCTCCGCCAAGACCCGGGAGGCTTTCGCGTGTAAGCCTGGCCGGATACCTGATTCGCTGCCCGGCGCCGCGGTCGCCTTAAGCCAGGGTGTGGCTGGTCACGCGGCTGCTGGGGTTCGTGGCAGGCTCGGTCCGCCGGTCCGGCAGGAGTACAGCAGGAAAGTACCGCAACAGGCCCGGACGCTGGTGGACCCGAGTGGACCCGAGTGGACCCGGGAGGACGGTGACCTGCAGAGAGATACTCTGGTGGACGTGCTGCTGCTGGATGGCATGCAAGAGGTCTGGGGTTCGAATCCCCATAGCTCCACCCGACCCGAAGTACCAGGTCAGAGTGTGGTTCCAGGGCCATCTGGATGGATTTCAAGATCGGTTGACCGCTATTTGACCGTCGTTCTGGACGTGACTGGCTGGCACCGAGCCGCACGAATTGGCCGTTAACGGCACGCGGATCAACCGTGACCGTGGTGCTCATTGAACAGGCTGGCCGGTCGCGGGAGGTGTGGATGCGCTCCGGCGGCGGTTCCGTAGGCCGGGCTTGGCGGCGAGGCATCCGCGCAGGAAGGTCAAATGGACACGAGGGCTAGCGACGAGCCGGGCCCGACCCGCGATATCGATCTGGTGATGGTGACAGGCGCGGGGGCGAGCCGGGAGTTCGGCGTGAACGGCCTGAAGCTGCCGCTAATGGGCGACTGGTCAGACGCGCTGGTGAAGAAGTTGGCAGCCGTTGGCCAGTACCTGCAGGCCACGGGCCTCCGGCGGGAGATGGCCGGGGAGGCTTTCGAGGCTCAGCTCGGCACATTCCTCAAGCAGGTGGAGGCGTTCAGGCAGGTCAAGGATCTGCTCGGCCCCAGCGTACAGTTCCAGCCTTCCGGGCCTTCCGGGCCCTGGGTTGCGCGACCGTCGTCGTAGAGGCTGCATCGCGCAGCGGCTCGATGAACACCGCCCGGCACGCCACGCAGCTGGCCCGGCCCCTGATGGCCGTCCCCGGCCCGGTCACCTCAGTCCTGTCCGTGGGTTCTCCAGCCGGTTTGAGTCTGTCTCATCGGTGCCAGGATCGCCCAGCGGTGTGTCCGCTGGCCTGGTAATGATCTGCGGGTTCCCTGGAATCGCTGGGGTGTCTCTCGTGGGTGGTCATGGAGCTGTTCAAGACTGATCAACGTCTGGTGGCCAGGGCCGGGCCGGTCCCGGGGATCGAGCCTTCGGCGGTGGAGGAGTTGTTCCGGCGGCGCCCGCCGTTGGAGGGGATGCTGGTCCTGCTGGATGATCAGATGCGGCCGGTGGAGCCGGTGTCGTCGTGGTTCAGGTCGCTGGCGCTGGCGGAGCGGGACACAGCGACGATGCGTGCGGCTATGCGGTGCTTCGCTTGATGGAGTTCCTTCGCGTTCGCGGCCGGGACCTGCTCACGGCGACCGAGACGGATCTGCTGGAGTACCGGCACTGGCGGACTCAGCGGCAAGATGACCCGATCGAGCGGTCGACCTGGGAGAAGGAGTCGGCGGCCATCAACGGCGTGTACGGCTGGCTGGTGGACCGGCACTATCTGCGGAGCCGTCCCTGGCGGCTGAACGGCCGCCGGGACACGCTGCGCAATGGTGTTTCCCGCGATATGAAGGTCCGGCACATGACGCTGGATCAGTACCTGTACTTCCGTGATGTGGGCCTGGGTGGGCAAACGCCTGAGGCCACGCTCGATGTGTCGTTCCGGGGCTGGAGCCCGCACCGTAACCGGGCCGGGGCGGAGCTGGCGCTGCTGACCGGCATGCGGTTGCAGGAGTGGTCGACGGTGCTGCTGCCTGAACTGGGCATCGGCGCGGCGAAGCCCGGTGAGCGGGTGGAGTTCCGGCTCGCTGCGTGCGCCAAGTTCGGCCGGCCGCGGACGGTCGGCGTTCCCGCCGGCGCCCTGAGCATGATCAGCACGTACCTCGCGCTCGAACGGCGGGAGGTCATCAGCACGGCGCAGCGGACGTTGAAGGACCGGCGTGATGAGCTGTTCGTGGTTGATGACGTGGACGGGTACCGTGACCGGCTGAGCGGTGTCCTGGACGGCCGCAGGGTCACCCGCAGCATCGCGGCGATGCCCCCGCAGCTGCGCAGGATGGCCGTCCTGGACACCGCCGGCGGCCTGGAGCCGCTGGCGGTGTTCGTCGGTGCCGGCGGGCGGATGCTGCTGCCGTTCTCGTGGGACAAGGTCCGCTGGGGCGCGTGGCGGCGGATGCAAGCTCACGCCGCGAACGGCGCCGCGCCGATGCTGCCGCGCGCCTGCTGGCGTTTTCATGATCTGCGGCATTCTTACGCCCAGCGGCACGCGGACGCCGGGACCCCGGTGGACGTGTTGCGGGAATTGATGGACCACAAATCAGTCCAGACCACGATGGGCCAGAGGCCGTTTCGCTGAAGCGGAAACGTGAAGCAGTAAGGACGCTGGCCGCACACAGCGTTGACCGATCCGGTGATCCGGCCCCGTTCGGATCCGTGCTGGCTTACGAGCGAAGCTCGGTGGCCGTTGACAACGGGATCCGCGCGCAATCCAGAAGTGATCTCCATCAGGATCCACCGCGATGCCAATGCAGACGGCTGCGCGCGTGGCGGCAGACCCTAGGGCCGTCGGGATGGCTGGGCTTATGCTTATTGCCGTCTGTGCTGTGATGGAAGACCAAGTAGCTGGGCATTCTGCTGCTCAGAGAGCCGCCGGCAGCTGTGAAGGCGGACAGCAGGGCCCTGGTGAAGACACCTTCCTAGCGCGGGCCGCTGGCCCCGTAAGGGCTGCTAAGGCTGGCGCACTTGCGTGCCGGCGAAGGTGTGGTGGCACCGCGACTTAGCCCCCGCCCACACCTCCAGGGCCACATGCCGAACTGGAGGTGATGATCATGCCATCTGCACTGGCGGGTATTCGCCGCACTCTCGCGGCTGACCTGCCCCGGGCTGCTCCCGGCAGCCAGGTACAGGTCCAGGGCTGGGTGCACCGCCGGCGGGTTCTGGCCACAGTGACATTCCTCATCCTGCGAGACCGCTCAGGCTTCGCGCAGGTGGTCATCCGTGACCAGCGCGCCCTGCACGTCGTGCGGGGCTGCGGTGAGGAAACTGTCGTCGCGGTCACCGGCGTTGCCACACACAACCCCGTGGCGCCGGGCGGCGTCGAGGTGACGCAGCCGCAGATCACGCTGCTGAGCGAGCCGGCGCAGACCCCGCCGGTTGAGTTGTGGCGACCCTCTCTGGACGCCAGCCTGCCCGTGATACTGGACCACGCCGCAGTGACCTGGCGGCACCCGGCCCGGCGCGCGAGGTGGGAACTAGCTGCTGCGTCGCTTCGCGGATTCCGGGCCGCGCTGGATCGCCAGGGATTCACCGAGATCCAGACCCCGAAGTTCGTGTCGTCGGCCACCGAGTCTGGCGCAACAGTCTTCGAGGTCGGCTACTTCGGCCGGCCCGCCTACCTCGCCCAGTCACCACAGTTCTACAAGCAGGCGATGGTCGGTGTCTTCGAGCGCGTCTACGAGACCGGCCCGGTGTTCCGGGCCGAGCCGCACGACACCCCCCGGCACCTGGCCGAATACGTGTCGCTGGACGCTGAACTGGGCTTCATCACCGACCACCGCGACGTGCTGGCCGTGCTGAGGCACACGCTGGCCGGCATGACCTCCACCATCCAGGCAGAAGCCCAGCAGGCTGCCGACCTGCTGGGCATCACGATCCCCCACGTCCCTCAGGAGATCCCAGTGATTCACTACAGCGACGCGCTGAAACTCGTGGGCGCGCCGCCGGACGAACCTGACCTCGCGCCTGCCCACGAGCGGGCACTCGGCCAATGGGCCGCCGAAACACACGGCAGCGCCTTCGTCGCGGTCGAGGGTTACCCGATGAGCAAGCGCCCCTTCTATACCCACCCGCAACCCGGCGACGCGCAGTGGTCCAACAGCTTCGACCTGCTTTTCCGCGGCCTGGAACTCGTGACCGGCGGTCAGCGCCTGCACCGGTATTCCGACTACCTGGCGGCCATACGCGCACGCGGCGAAGACCCAGCGGCCTACTCCGACTACCTGGAAGCCTTCGCGCACGGCATGCCGCCCCACGGCGGATTCGCGATCGGGCTGGAACGATGGACCGCCCGGCTGACCCAGGCTGACAACATCAGGGAGGTCACCCTCTTCCCCAGGGATCTCCACCGCCTGACACCCTGACTATCGCGGCACAGGTACACCGTGCCCTACGTGCCTCACGCCCCGCCGCACCAATGACCTGCCAAGATGCGCCTGACCTACAGATAACCGAGGCGTTCACCGCGAAGGCGGCTGAGTTGATGGCCCGGTACGGGATCGACCGGGCGCTGCTGGCCGCCGCACGGCCAGAGACCGACAAGCCCGGAGACCGGGTCATCGACATCGCGAACCCGTGGGCGCGGGTCCAGGCGCACCTGCTGTGCGGGCTGGCGTCGGCGATGCGCTGCCAATGCGTCGTCCTGCCCAGAAGCGAGTCGGGCAGCCGGATCCATGTCTTCGGGTTTCTCTGCACCTTGTCAAGCCGTGCGACCGTCGAGCCCTATCTCGGACGGCACTGGCGGCACTCCGACTGCCGTCACGGACGGTGGCGGCGGGGGCCGACATGCGGGGCGCAAGTATCCGCCGTTATCTCAAGCCCGGATTTGGGCGTCTTCGCTGTAGCCGCCGCAGGTGCTTTGTGTGCTTTTTGCTGCGTGGCGGACACGTTACCTGAACAGTGTCTCCGCCGCGGATCCGTGCCAATCCCCTTGTCGCTGCTGGTTTTAGAACTAAGCGGCTACTACGTGAACGCTGTTCAGCTACATGTCCACGCCGCAGACGTCCTGGTCAGGTGCGGCATACACAGGGAGGGCTTCAGATAACCGCCGTTCTGGGTGGTGATGGCTGGTGGGCACCGTGGCGTGCCGGGTGTTCCGACCTGAGTGATCTGGGGAGGCGCCCGGGACGACGTCGTGGTGCGGTGGACTCGCGTTGTATTCTGCGGCATTGTTGCCGATCATGAAACGTGGTGATCAGCCGGATTCCCTGGCGGGAGGCTGGGGGGGCGGGGTAGATCTGGCGTCGTGGTTTGTCGCGGAGGCGGTTGAGGCATACGGCGACCAGGTGCTCGCTGACGCCAGCCTAGGCGCGGCCGGGCCGCAGGCCGTTTGCCGCGAACTGGCCAGGCTGATTTTCGCCCGCGCAGAAGCGGATACCGGCATCCCGGCGCCGCTGGCGGTGGTGATCGACCGCTCTGGCAGCGGGGAAGCCCGGCAGGCGCTGGAGACCCGCATGGGGGATCTGCTGGGAGCCGATCCCCGCCTAGCGGCTGCGGCGGCCGAAGTGCTCGGCCGGTACTACCGGCAGCAGCTTGATTCCGGTGACGGGCAGGCCCTTGCTGAACTCGGTGACTTGCTGTGGTGGGATGAGCCGCAACTGGCCCGGGCAGCGTTCGAGCGCGCCGCCGGTGCCGGAAACGACAGCGCCCTGATCCGCCTTGCCCAGCACCGATGGGTGGTCCTCAAAGATTACGACGGTGCCCTGCCGCACTATCAGCAAGCGATCGCATCGCCGGACCCCGGCGTTGCCGCAGAGGCACTCACCGGACTAGGCGAAGCGCACCGCGCTCACGGTGATTACCAGGCCGCCCGCGACGTCCTGGAGGAGTGCATCGCCACCGGCCATCCGGACTGGGCACCGCGGGCGATGATGATGCTCGGCAACATGCTGGAATACCAGCTCCGCGACTATGACGGCGCCCGGGCCATGTTCCAGGCAGCGATCGGCACGGGGCACCCGGAGTCCGGGCCGGAAGCGATGTTCATGCTCGGCCACCTCCTGCAACGGACGGGTGATGACGACGGTGCGAAGGCCGCCTACCGGCACCTCGCGGATTCCGCGGCTCCCGGCAGCCGGGGTCGCGCGCTGTGCCAGCTCGCCAACCTCCTCCAGCTGCGAGGCGATAGCGGCAGGGCCAAGGCCACGTGGCAGCAAGTCCTCGACACCGAGCCGGCTAGCGACTGGGCAGAGCAGGCTCTGTCAAGCCTGCTGAACCAGCTCGGCAGCGAAGGTGACCTCGACGGCCTGAGAGCAGCTCAGCAGACCGGGATGGCGACCAGCAATCCGTGGGCACCGTACGCGCTCGTCGTGATCGGCCGCGTGCTCAAGGACCGCGGCGACCCCGACGGCTGGCGCGATGCCTGGCAGCAGGCCATCGACGCCGGCTACGAAGACGCTGACGACCTGCTGGAGGAATTGTCGCCACCAGCCGACGACGAAGACGACGAACCCGCTGACGTGCCATCCGGATTCGACCCGCGGAACATGGCCCGTACCGGCATCGCCGTCCTGGAGAACGGACTGCCGTCACTCCCGGAACCGCTGACCCACCGCATGGCCATTCCGATGGCCTACTGGGCGGCACGCGAAACCGCGGTCGTGCTCTTCCTGAACTTCCACCGCCACCGCCGCATCTGGCATCCGGCAGCGCTTATGGCCACATTCACCAGGCAGGGCGGGGAATGGAAGCCCGACACGCACTGGCACGGCACCAGCTTCCACGACCCCTTCACCGATCCCGGCGGCCTCTACGGTCTCGCCGGGCGCCCCATCACCTCCAGCGGAGGATTCGGTGACATCATCTGCCACGGCACCGCGGCCCCGGCCGTGAAGTACCTTGCCCTCATCCAGGACGGTCACGAGGACCGCCGCCCCCTCGACAACCATTTTGGCGCCTGGGTTATCCGAGCAGAGCAGCCAGGCCAGCTCGCCGTAGCCGCCCTCGACGAGACCGGCAGCACCCTCGCAGAGATAGAACTAACCGATCCCTAGCGGCTCGCGGAAGCCCGGGCCGCCGGCAACGGCGCGCACCTGCCCCGGAAGGGAGTCAATTCTCAGACCCTGAGCCGGGCGTCAACGCAAGCCAGTTCCTGCACCGCGCGGCTGGCACGCCAGAAGCGGGGTGATCTGTATCGCGCCGCCGAGCGGCCACGGGCCCGTCAACCGCACGTAGTCGTTGCCGCTCGCTCTGCCTGTACGTGGCATCCCAGCGGGGTCACCGCCGTGGGCGATGGCCGACCGGGCGCGGAGTCACGGCAGTGGTTCTCTCCCGGCTGAGGTGAATGCCGTGTTCATGGCCGCGGCGGGTGGCTGGCGGGGAGGCCGGGCTGGATTCTGCGGGTGTTCTCTGCGCCAAGATCACGTTCTGGCCAGGCTCAGAGGTCCGCAGTGAGCCATCCGGCGAGGCGGAGGGCTTCCCAGGCGGCGTCTGCGGCCGGGCGGTTCTCGTTGCGTACCATGTGGTCGCTGACGCCGGAGCCGGGTTGCTGGCTGGCGAGGTAGGCCGCGGTGTCGAGGTACCACTGGGGGTCGCGGCCTGCCTCGCGGGCCCGGATCCGCTGCTGCAGCGCGCTGAGCGTGGCCTGGAGCATGATCACTGTGATCTTTGCGCCGGGCACGGCTGCGTGGATGTGGCGTAGCAGGCTGCGGTCCTCAAGGACTCTGCTGAGGATCAGCCTGCTGGCGCCTGCCCGGCGGAAGTTCTGCCACATGCACGCCAGGTTCTCGTGCACCAGGCGCTCGTTCCAGGGGTCGCTGGGAGGCGTTGGATAACACTGCGCGATCACAGCCAGATCGGCCATCGCGTGGGGAATGCCAGCCTCGCCCAGGAGCCGCGAGGCTTCCATCGCGACCGTTGTCTTCCCGGCACCGGTGGGGCCGGTGAACAGCAAGACGGGGACTGCCGGGATCGGGTTTCCGGCTGGGGAGTTCATGGTCTCCAGCATCCCGGTGGCGGGCGATCGGTGATGTCGTGATCGCGGGTGTCACGGGTGTCACAGGTGCGGAGGCAGTGCTGGCATTCCAAGATCGGCGTGTCCGGGGGCACCCATGCGCATCATGTGCTGGGTCTGGGCTCGTTTGCTGCGCAGGAAGGTGAGGGTGAGGTCGAGGCCTTCGATCTCACCTTCCCATCCTTCGTCCTGGGCGCGGCGGCGGCGGGTGATGAGGTCTTCTTCCAGTTCGCCGAGCCGGGGCAGCATCGTGGGGTTGATGCTGAGCATGGGGCAGCGGATGCAGGACGTGCTCGTGCTGGCAGGGTGTGCCGTAGGGGCGCCCGCAGGAGCCGATTTCGACGCGCCGCCGGCCGAAGTGCTCGTGGAAATCGCTCCATTCCCCGTCGGTCGGCTGGCGGTATTCCTCGCTGGGCCGCGCGGCCCGGCGGCGGGCGAGGAACTGGTGGTAGGTGGCGATGACGTCTTCGTCGAAGACCGCGACGTAGCCGCGTGTGGTCCGGATGTCGAGGTGGCCGAGCAGGGCCGCCCCGATGTGGATGGGCAGCCCGTCGAAGATTCGCGGGCCGTAGTGAGCAGGGCCTCGAACTGCAGGTGAGTGAAGCCCAGGGTAGGTGACTCGGCCGGAACTGCCGGGCGGCGGACGTGCTCGGCCGGGGAGTGCTCCAGGAGGCTGTCGATGACGCAGGTCCGGTAAAACCCGGCCTTGACCGAGAAGCGCCGGGAGACGGTGGAGGGCTTGAACCGGCGGATCTCCTGCATCCACCGGATATAGAGCTCCAGGTGCGGGCGCCGGGCAGCCAGTGGGTCCAGGCCGCGCTCTGCGCACCAGGTGAGGTAGCAGCGCAGGTCGGATTCGGTGTGCTCGCGGGAGGAGCCCTTGAAGCGGGCCAGGTAGGCAGCACTGCCAGCCGCAGCGGATCAGCGCGCGGCACAGGGCGATCGGAGGGGACGGAGGCCAGGTCGGTGAAGTTCACCATGTCCCGACACTGCGGCCGCTTCGCCTCTTCGCCAAGGTCGCAAGACCTGTGCCAGGCGCGGCAGGATGGTGCGTCTGCCTCTCGGGGCGGTCATGAATAGGCATGCAGAGGCGCCCGCGGCAGCGCTATCTGGGATCGCGCTGCCGCGGGCGCTAAGCCCGGCATGCCGGTCAGGTGCGGGCATGAAACGCTGGGAGTATGGACTACGCCCATCTTGGCCGTTCCGGTCTCCGCGTCAGTCGTCTGTGCCTCGGCACGATGAACTTCGGTCCCCTGACCCCGCCCTCGGACGCGTACGCGATCATGGATCGGGCGCACGACCTTGGCATCAACTTCTTCGACACTGCGAACCGGTACGGCGGCGCGTTCAGCCCGCCTGGCCAGGTCGCGGGCAACGACCAGTCGCATCCGGGATGGACCGAGGAGATCATCGGCGAGTGGTTCGCGTCTGGCGGCGGGCGCCGCGAGCGCACCGTGCTGGCTACCAAGCTGTACGGGGCGATGGGCGACTGGCCCAATGAGGACAGGCTTTCCGCGCTCAACATCCGGCGCGCGTGCGATGCCTCGCTGCGGCGCCTGCAGACCGACTACATCGACCTATACCAGATGCATCACGTCGACAGGGGCACGCCGTGGGATGAGATCTGGCAAGCGATGGAGGTCCTGGTCGCTCAGGGCAAGATCCTCTATGCCGGATCGTCGAACTTCGCGGGCTGGCATATCGCGCAGGCCAACGACGCCGCAGCGGCACGTGGCTTCTTCGGCCTGGTCAGCGAGCAGTCCATTTACAACTTGATGACCCGCGACATTGAGCTTGAGGTCCTGCCCGCTGCGATCTCCTATGGCGTCGGCGTTATCCCGTGGTCCCCGCTGCAGGGCGGCCTGCTCGGCGGAGTGCTCAAGAAGGAGCGCGAAGGGCGCCGCCGCCTGTCGGGCCGGGCGCAGGAGACCCTCGGGCGCAGCCGCCACCAGATCGAGGCGTACGAGAACCTGTGCGATGAGATCGGCGAGGAGCCGGGCAGTGTCGCGCTCGCCTGGCTGCTGCACCAGGACGGCGTAACCGGGCCGATCATCGGCCCGCGTACCGCCGGGCAGCTCGAGGATGCACAGCGCGCGGTGTCGCTCAAGCTCGATGACAAGGTGCTGGAACGCCTCGACAGCATCTTCCCCGGCTACCGGCCAGCCCCGGAGAACTACGCCTGGTAGCAGGGACCCTCAGCCAAACGGCCGCGAGACAAATCCGCGAGCAAGCCGCTCCAAGAGCCATGAGCGGGTGCCTCAGGCTTCGTCGTGCCCCTCTCTGGATATAGCTGCATCGGGAGAAGTGGGAACGGCGGAGGGGCCAAACATTTCACGTATTTCGGATAGGGACGGGCGCGCTACAGGTACGTCGTCTACGAATGTCTTAGTGCCGACAACTTCGCGCCGCGCGGCGTTAATGAAGTCGCGACGAGACAGTTCCATCTCGTCCCGCACCGGGGCCCAGGAGTCCTCGCCTGTCATCAGCCCGTTCTTGATGCGACCGCCGCAGAGCCAGAAGAGGCGATCCATTCGTCCCGCCTCAGCCCGCACCGTTGGAGTTCCGACGAGCCAGATCATGGCCAATGCTTGGTTCCAAGCTGTCCAGTCCGTCCCCTCCCCCTGCTTCCACTGCTGTCGCAAGGCAAGCTGCATCCGGGTGGATTCCTGTATCAGGGCAGCGCAAGCGTCGATCTCCTTGTCGCGTACCCACTGCCGGTGCTGTGACCGGCTTGTTATTACACCTCCGGTCACGACGCCGAGCAACGTCACTGCTGCGCCGCTTGCCCCAGATATCAAGATCGTTAACCATCCGGTCACGTATGCACCAACCTCTCTCCCTCGACTAGCGACCACCCAGTGTTGTGTTGGCTATCTGCGGGAGGTCACAGGCCGAGGTGCTCATCGATCTTCCAACACGGCCAGCCGGGCATCGTCACGCCTAAATTCTGACACGCCGTCATCGCGGCAGAAGAGTGCATTCGATCTCGAATTTTCTGTCGCTATTGGCGGTT
>ODAK010002087.1_pt1 | contig 21179 bp, 21 predicted proteins | sample 1539591 | NCBI WGS metagenome assembly ODAK01 (sample SAMEA3539303, study PRJEB22396) | soil metagenome | biome: tundra; feature: field; material: soil | place: USA | collected 2010-05 | depth 0.15 m | reverse complement strand
AGCATCGGCGAAGCGCGCGAACGCGGTCAGACGGTGTTCTTGTCCTCGCACATCATGAGCGAGGTGGAGGCGCTGTGCGACCGTGTGGGCATCCTCAGGCAGGGCAAGCTCGTCGAGATCGGCACTCTTGCCCAGCTGCGACACCTCAGCGCGCTAAGTGTTGAGGCAACCTTCGACGGTTCGGTTCCCGATCTGTCCGGTGTGCACGGGGTAACCGCGGTCACCACCAACGGCCGGGTCGTTCGTTGCCAGGTACGAGGGTCGGTCGAGCCGTTGCTCAAGGTCCTCGCGGCGGCCGGAGTGACCCAGCTATTGAGCCGCGAGCCGTCGTTGGAGGAGTTGTTCCTGGCCCAGTACGGCGGGGATGGCCCCATCGAAGAGGCTCAGACCGGTGGGCGCTGAGTTCGCGGTTCGGACCCGCGGCGAGATGGCGCGGTCGCGGGGAACCGCTATTGGCGGCATCACGGCACGCAAAGCCGTCCGTTCCGGCGTCATCTGGGGTTACATCTTCGGAGCCTCCATCGCCTCGTCGGCGATCAGCTACGCCAAGCTGTACAAGACCGTCGCCCAACGCGATGCTTTGGCGACCGCATTCGGTTCGAACAGGGCAACCAGCGCGCTCTTCGGACCCGCTCCACAGCTCCAGACAGTGGCGGGCTTCACGGTTTTCAAGATCTCCATGACGCTGATCATCATGGGTGCGGTGTGGGGAATCTTGACGAGCACCAGGCTCCTTCGCGGCGAGGAAGACAACGGTCGTTGGGATCTTCTGCTCGCCGGCCCGACCACAAGAAGCGGGGCCACGTCCCAGGCGCTGGGTGGCCTCGGTGTCGGCGCCTTTGCATTGTGGGCCCTCACCGCCCTCATCACCGCGGTCGTGGGACTGGACTCCACGGTGGACATCGCCGTCGGGGCGGCGCTGTATTTTGCGCTCGCCATGGTGGCAACGGCAGTCATGTTCCTCGCAGTTGGTGCAGTGACGAGCCAGCTGGCAGCGACCCGCCGGCAGGCTGCGGCGTACGCCGCGACGTTGCTCGGCCTGGCGTACGGGTTACGCCTGATCGCCGACGCAGGAGTCGGCATGCGCTGGCTCATCTGGGCATCCCCACTCGGCTGGGTTGAAGAGCTCCAGCCGCTCACCGCGCCGCGACCCTTGGCCTTCGTCCCGATTACGGTGTTCACCGCCGTCCTCGCCGTCGCAGCTGTGCGCCTCGCCGGTTCGCGGGACGTCGGGGCGAGCGTCCTACGCGACCGGGCACACAGCGAGCCACACTTGCGGCTACTCTTCGGCCCCAGCGGACTCGCTGTGCGGATGCTGCGATCCACGGTCGTTGGTTGGTGGGTTGCGATCGCCATCTCTGGGCTGCTGTACGGACTGATCGCGAAATCGGCTGGTACCACGATTTCCGGGTCGTCGGTAGAACGGGTGTTCTCGAAACTTGGTGCGCAGGGAACGGGTGCGGATGCCGTGCTCGGCGTCTGCTTTCTCATCTTGGCTGTTCTCGTTGCCTTTGTCGCCGCGGGTCAGCTCACCGCGGCGCGTTTGGAGGAGTCGGACGGGCGACTCGACCACATCTTGGTCCGCCCGGTTTCTCGCGCCTATTGGCTCGCGGGAAGGCTCCTCGTCGCCGGGCTTTCGGTCCTGGCGAGTGGGGTCATCGCGGGGCTCTGTTGTTGGCTGGGTGCTGCCAGCCAACACGCCGGGGTAAGTCTTGGGACATTGCTGGACGCCGGCGTGAACGTGGTCCCGCCCGCGATCGCGATCGGTGGTGTCGGCGTCCTCGTGTTCGGGATCCGGCCGCGGTTCACGTCAGTCGTCGTCTACGCGCTGCTTGGCTGGTCGCTGGTCATCGCCGTCGTCGGTGGCATCGGCGCCACGAACCACTGGATACTCGACACCTCCGTATTCCATCAGATGGCTGCTGTCCCGGACGTTTCGCCGCACTGGGAAGCGAACGGCGTCATGACAGCACTCGGGCTTGCGAGCGCGTGCCTTGGATTGCTCGCATTCCGGCGCAGAGACCTACAAGGCGAATGACAACGGTCGGGTAGGACTGTCGGCTCAAGCCAGCCCGTACGGCATTTGGTTATCGGCTTCGATCTCGATCAGACGGTTGTACTTGGCGACGCGCTCGCCGCGAGCGGGCGCACCGGTCTTCAGCTGACCGCATCCACTGCCGACGGCGAGGTCGGCGATGAATGTGTCTTCGGTTTCGCCGGATCGGTGGGAAACCATCTGCGACCAGCCGGCCTGGCGGCACAGTGCCATCGCGTCGAGCGTTTCACTGACGGTGCCGATCTGGTTCACCTTGATCAACGCGGCGTTCGCGATGCTGCGCGTGATGGCTTCCTTGATGATCGACGGGTTCGTGACCAGGATGTCGTCGCCCACGATTTGGACACGGTCACCGAGTCGACTGGTCAGCTCGACCCAGCCATCCCAGTCATTCTCCGCGAGGCCGTCCTCGATGCTCCACACCGGGAACCGCGCCACGATGTCCTCGTAGCGGCTGATCATGTCGCTTGTGGATAGCTGTTCTCCTGCAACTCGGTATGTACCGTCCCGATAGAACTCACTCGCTGCCGGATCAAGCGCAATCGCGACGCCGTCGCGACCCGCACGGTAGCCGGCATCGTCGATGGCCTGAACCAGCAGGGCAAGGACGTCCTCCGGTCGGTCGATTTCGGGCGCAAAGCCACCCTCATCGCCCAAACCGGTTGCGAAGCCCTTCGCTGACAGGAGCTTTCGCAGGGAGGCATAGACCTCGGCACCGGCGCGAACCGCTTCGGCGAGGGTTGGGCTGCCGAGGGGAGCGACCATGAACTCCTGGAAGTCGAGGCCGTTCGGAGCGTGCACTCCGCCGTTCAGCACGTTGAAATGGGGAACTGGCAGCCGAGGCTGTGTGCCCGGGCCGCACAAGACGCTCCACAGGGGCAGGCCGGCGCTCGCGGCCAGCGCACGCGCGTAGGCGATCGACACCCCGACAATGGCGTTAGCGCCTAGTCGAGACTTCGTACTCGTCGCGTCGAGTTCGATCAGCAGCCGGTCGAGTTCAGCGAGGTCCTTCAGACTGCGGCCGACCACGTGTGCGGCGATCTCGCCGTTGACATTGGCCACGGCAGACTGGACACCCTGGCCGGCGTATCGGGCGGGATCGCCGTCGCGCAACTCGACAGCTTCTCGAGTGCCGGTCGACGCGCCTGACGGCACGCCGGCACGTGAAACGGTGCCATCGGCGAGCGCCACAGTCACTGCCAATGTCGGACGTGCGCGTGAGTCGAGAATCTCTACAGCCCGTAGCCCTGAAATGGTTGGCACCGACTTCGCCTCCATAGAACGTGTGTGCCTCGAACATCTGTCATGCCTCATGCTGGTCGCAGTACGCTCGCCGTCCAAGATGCGGTAGGTCCTGCAGGACGGGACCTACGGCCCACTTGGACGCCGGTCAGTTTCCCGGCTCGCCTGCGTTCAGGGTGTTGACGTGGAGCGTGCGACCGGCGGGCCCTCGGTCCGGCCACAACGGACCTTGGTCCCTGTCCGCTGCGCTCTGGAGAAGATTGGCTTGGATCGTGACGATTACAAAACCACCGACGCCTAGTGATGACAAGCGCTGGAGAGCCGTTGATGCGCGCATGCTGCGCCTTGGCTACTCCCCTGATGCGCTCATCGAGGTGTTGCACACCACTCAGCAGTCCTTCGGGTATCTCGATGATGTTGCGCTTACGTATGTGGGGGAGACGCTCGGCGTACCGCTGAGCAAGGTCTACGGCGTCGCGACGTTCTACTCCCTCTTCACCTTGAAGCCGCAGGGCGAGCACACCTGCGTCGTCTGCACCGGAACCGCTTGCCATATCAACGGCGCGAGTACGATCCTCGCCGCGATTCGCGCAAGGTTCGGGATCGGACCCAAGGACACGACGCCCGACGACCGGATCTCGCTCGTGACCGCACGTTGCCTTGGAGCGTGCAGCATCGCGCCCGCAGTCGTGTTCGACGGCGAGGCCAAAGGCAAGCAAACGCCCGCCGCGGTCGTTGCCACATTGGAGGCGTTGTGACCGAGGTCCGCGCGGAGGCGGCAGCGAGCCAAGCACCACGGCACAGCCGCCGGATGACAGGCCCCGCTGTGGTGGGCCGGCCACGCGTCACCGCGTGCGTGTGCCAGGCGGCGGGTTGCCTGTCCGCAGGCTCCGACCGCGTCTTCGAGCAAGTCACCGAGAAGCTCGTCGGTGACGGTGTGACCGATGTTGCGGTCAAGCGCGTCGGCTGCCTAGGCCTCTGCGCTGCCGGGCCCCTCGTGGAGATACCCGAAACTGGCGAGCTATTTCGCGGCGTGGAACCTGAGGATGTCAGCGTTCTCGTCGATCGACTGAAAGTCGCCAAAGGCGTGGCGACCAAGCCTGAACGCGAGCCGTTCTTTGAACGGCAAGTCAAGATCGTGCTCGAGAATTGCGGCCACATCGATCCCGAGAGCATCGATGACTACGTTGCCCGGCAGGGCTACAGCGGCTTGACCAAGGCCGTGACACAGATGTCCCCGCAGCAGGTCATTGATGAGGTCACCCGCAGCGGTCTGCGAGGGCGCGGCGGCGCCGGGTATCCGACCGGATTGAAGTGGGCGACTGTCGCCAAGCAGGTCGCCGCTCCGAAGTACGTCGTGTGCAATGCGGACGAGGGCGACCCGGGTGCATTCATGGATCGGTCGGTCCTCGAGAGTGACCCGCACCGCGTCCTCGAAGGAATGGCGATCGCTGCGTACGCGGTGGGAGCGACTAAGGGCTACGTCTACTGCCGCGCCGAGTACCCACTTGCGGTTCAGAGGCTGAAGGCGGCGATCCACCGCGCAGAGAAGTCCGGCTACCTTGGGGAGTCGATCGGTGGTTCTCCGTTCGCATTCCATGTCGAGTTACGGCTCGGCGCCGGTGCGTTCGTGTGCGGCGAGGAGACCGCGCTGATGGCCTCGATCCAGGGTGGCCGCGGCACGCCTGTTCCGCGCCCGCCGTTCCCGGCCGCTCACGGTCTGTGGGGGCATCCGACTCTGATCAACAACGTCGAGACGTACGCAAGCCTGCCGGTGATCGTGCGGAAAGGCGGCGAATGGTATTCCTCGATAGGCATCGGTAAGAGCAAGGGCACCAAGGTCTTCGCGTTGGCGGGCCGGATCGTGAACAGCGGCCTTATCGAGGTGCCGATGGGCATCCGGTTGCGTGATGTCATATTCGACATCGGCGGAGGGATCCCCGATGCCGGGACCTTCAAGGCCGTGCAAACGGGCGGGCCCTCGGGCGGCTGCCTGCCCGAGGAACTGCTCGACATGAGCCTGGACTATGAGTCGCTCGTTGCTGCCGGATCCATCATGGGCTCGGGCGGCATGGTGGTGATGGACGACACGTCCTGCATGGTTGAGGTCGCGCGCTACTTCATGGACTTCTGTAGAGAGGAGTCCTGCGGCAAATGCGTGCCGTGCAGGGTCGGGACGACGCAAATGTACCTACTGCTGACCAAGATTACGGAGGGCGTCGCCTCACGGGAGGATCTCGAGCAGTTGGAGAAGCTCGGCGACATGGTGCGTAGCACCAGCCTGTGTGGCCTCGGCCAGAGCGCACCGAATCCGGTGTTCTCGACATTGCGCTACTTCCGCAGCGAATACCTCGCGCACATCGAGGATCGGGTGTGCCCGGCCGGAGTCTGCCCCATCTCGACCAAGGAGCCGGTGGCATGACCGTTTACACCCTGCAGATCGACGGGGTCGAATGCGCGGGCAGCGCCGGCCAAACGGTGTTGGAAGTCGCCCGTGAGCACGGCATCGCGATACCTACGCTGTGCCACCTCGACGGGCTGTGCGACATCGGGGCTTGCCGCTTGTGCGTCGTCGAGGTGAAGGGAAGCGCAAAGCTCCTGCCGGCTTGTACTACGCAGGTCGCCGACGAGATGGATGTCGAGACTGCGACACCCCGCCTGCAGGACTACCGGCATACGATCATCGAGATGCTCTTTGTCGAGCGCAACCATGTGTGTGCGGTATGCGTAGCGAACAACCATTGCGAACTCCAGGCACGTGCAGAGGAACTCGGGCTAACCCACCTCGACTTGGCAAATGTGAACCCCAAGCTTGATGTCGACGCCAGCCACGAGCGCTTCGCCATCGACCACAATCGCTGCATCATGTGCACGCGGTGCGTGCGCGTGTGCGACGAGGTCGAGGGGGCGCATACCTGGGACGTCATGGGTCGCGGGATCGATGCCAGGGTGGTGACCGACCTCGGTATGCCCTGGGGTGACTCACCTACGTGCACCAGCTGCGGGAAATGTGTGCAGGTCTGCCCTACCGGCGCGTTGTTCGAGAAGGGCCGTCCGGTCGCCAGCACGAAGGCAGGGCGCCCATTCCTTCCCTACTTGAAGGGACGCGATGAGGTGGGACGTCCATGAGCCGCGCAACGCTCGCGACGATCTGGCTCGATGGCTGCTCGGGGTGTCACATGTCGTTTCTCGATATGGACGAGCGGTTGCTCGAAGTAGTAGCACGCGCTGATCTCGTGTACAGCCCGCTGGTCGACACGAAGGTGTACCCGGAAAGCGTTGACATCGTTCTCGTCGAGGGCGCTGTCTCGACGGACGAGGATCTGGAGCGCATCCGCCTGGTGCGCAGTCGAACGAAGATCTTGGTGGCCTTGGGTGACTGCGCCGTAACGACGAACGTGCCAGGCATGCGTAACGTCTTCGCCGATGCACAGCCTCTGTTTCAACGTGCCTACGTCGAGAACGTAACGGTCAACCTGGGCATGCCCTCGAAGGGCTTGCCGCATCACCTGCCTAAGACCCTACCGGTTCACAAGGTCGTCAAAGTCGATGTATTCCTGCCCGGCTGCCCGCCGTCCGCCGATTTGATCTTTGACACCGTCATCGCGCTGCTCGACGGGCGCTCGCCGGAGGCGGCCACTCATGCGCGGTTCGGCAGATGACCGCCCCAGCAAGCGAGTAGGAGTCTGATGGCAAGCGAGATCACCATCGATCCAGTCACGAGGATCGAAGGTCATGCACGGATCAGGATCAGTCTCGGTGATGCGGGGCAGGTCGCCGATGCACAGTTCCAGGTCACGCAGTTCCGCGGCTTCGAGAAGATCTGCCAGGGTCGGCCGTTGGCAGAGATGCCATCACTGATGGCGAGGATCTGCGGCATCTGTCCCGTCAGCCACCTCATCGCCTCCGCGAAAGCCTGCGACCGCATTCTTGCCGTCAGGCCACCCAAGGTCGGTGCGGACCTACGAGCTCTGATGAACCTCGCTCAGATCGTGCAGTCGAACGCATTGAGTCTCTTTCACCTCGCCTCGCCGGACTTGCTGTTCGGCTTCGATGCTGATCCCGCCACGCGCAGCATTGTCGGCGTAGCCAAGTCGAATCCACAGTTGGCGATGGATGGCATCTATCTGCGTAAGTTCGGCCAACACGCCATCGAACTGCTCGGTGGGAAGCGGATTCATCCGGCCTGGATCGTGCCGGGCGGCGTTGAGTCGGCGTTGACTGCCGAGAAGCGCGACGAGATACGCGCAATGATTCCCGAGGCCTACGCGGCAGCGGATCGCGCCTTGGCCTGGTACAAGAACAACCTGCTGAGCTGGGCCGAGGAGGCGGAGACTTTCGGGTCTTTCCAGTCGGCGTTTATGGCACTAGTCGATCCTGACGGCAACGTCGCCCACTACGACGGGCGGTTGCGCGTTGTCGATCACGACGGCACCCTCCTCGCCGACTTCGATGCGTACGACTATGCCGACTACATAGGCGAGTACACCGACGAGGCGTCCTTTCTCAAGCCTACGTACTTCAAGCCACGCGGCATCGAGAATGGCTTGTATCGGGTCGGTACGTTAGCGCGGGCGATCGTCGCCGAGCGATTCGGCACGCCGCGGGCGGACGCCGAGCTCGAAGAGTTCCGATCCCGATTTGGACGCTATCCAAGCAGCTCCTTCCACTACCACCAGACGAGGTTGCTCGACATCTTGTACGGCATCGAGAGGATGGAGATGTTCCTCGACGATCCCGACATACTCGCGACGCGCGTATCGTCACACGCCGAGGTCAACCGCAACGTCGGCATCGGGGTAGCTGAGGCTCCGCGTGGAACGCTGATTCACCACTACGTGGTCGACGACGACGGGATCATTCAAACGGCCAACCTTATTATCGCCACCGGCCACAATGCGGCCGCCATGAATGCCAGCGTGTTGCAGGTCGCGCGGCACTTTGTGAAAGGTGAGCGAATCGAGGAAGGCATGCTGAACCGCGTCGAGGCAGTGATCCGTTGCTACGACCCATGTCTGTCGTGCTCGACTCATGCGATGGGGCAAATGCCGTTGCACATATCCCTGGTCGGCCACGACGGCGAAGTGCTCGATGAGGTGCGTCGATGACCCAGCGCCGTCCGCTTGTTATCGCGTACGGCAATCGCCTGCGCGGCGACGACGCCGTCGGTTGGGTGGTAGCTGACGCACTCAGGGACGACGTGCGGATGGAATCGGTTGACGTCGTCGCGGTCCATCAGCTGACGCCCGATCTCGCAAGTGAAGTCACTGGCGCGTCCCACGTGGTATTCGTCGATGCCCAGCTGGATCCGGCGTTAGCGCCGGGTGAAGTGACTGTCGGCACCGTGTTGCCCGAAGTGAATGCGGGTTCGATGACGCATCACGTCGGTGCCGGAACGATCCTGTCGCTCGCCGAGGCCCTGTATGGCGCCCATCCGCCGGCAGTTGCTGTGAGCGTCACGATCGAATCTGTCGAACCGGGCTCGGATCTGGGTGCTGCGGTCAACGCTTCCGTCGCACAACTCGTTGAAATCGTTGTTCAGCTATGCGCAGAGACTGCTGATGCATGAGCTGTCGCTCGTCGGCGAGCTGATCGAAGAAGTCGAACAGCGCGCAGCCGGGCACACCGTCGCGTTAGTGGTCATCCGTCACGCGTCGACCATCAGCGAGGAGACCCTTCGCCAGGCGTTCGCCATGCTTGCGGCAGACGGCCCGCTTGCCAGTGCTCGCCTCGCCTGCGAGCAATTTGAGATAGTTCTGACTTGCCCTGCATGTGGATTTGTCGGCGTGCTGGATCACGACCATCTTGCCGGTCACGTTCGTGTCTGTCCTCAGTGCGGAGACATCTCGGGGGACTCGCAGCTTCCTGAAATGGAACTGATGGGGGTGGTCACCGATTAGCGTCCACGTTTCTACTCGCGTGCGGTCGCCGAAATAGCGACGGGACGAATAGCCCGTCGGTCGGGGGACCAAGGTCCGTGCCGCTGCGATCATCGCTCTGAGACGGTTACCGCGTGAATCCTCTGACCCTGGCCAGATGGCAATTCGGTATCACGACGGTCTACCACTTTCTCTTCGTCCCGCTCACCATCGGTCTGTCGCTACTCGTCGCGCTCATGCAGACCGCTTGGTATCGCACCGGCAAGCAGCAATACCTGCGGATGACGAAGTTTTGGGGCAAGCTGTTCTTGATCAACTTTGCGATCGGCGTAGTGACCGGCATCGTGCAGGAGTTTCAGTTCGGTATGAACTGGAGCGACTACTCGCGATTCGTTGGAGACGTATTCGGCGCCCCGCTCGCAATGGAAGCGCTGCTCGCGTTCTTCCTCGAGTCGACGTTTCTCGGACTGTGGATCTTCGGATGGGACAAGCTGCCCAAGCGAGTGCACTTGGCGACTATCTGGATCGCATCGATCGGGACGATGATCTCGGCCTACTTCATCCTTGCGGCCAACTCGTTCATGCAGCACCCGGTCGGCTACACCATCGACGTTGCGAAGAACCGGGCTGAGCTGACCAGCATCTGGGCTGTCCTAGGCAACTCGACGACGTTGGTCACGTTTCCGCACACCATCTTTGCGAGCGTTCTGACAGGCGGCGTCTTCGTCGTCGCAATCAGCGCCTGGTACCTGCGTAAGCACGTCGATGTCGACGTGTATCGGCCGTCGATGCGGTTGGCTCTCGTCGCCACTGTTCTGGCCGGCGTCGGTCTCGCGGTCAGCGGGGACATCGAAGGCAAGATCATGACCGAGCAGCAGCCCATGAAGATGGCCGCTGCGGAGGCGCTGTACCACACCTCGAAGCCCGCGCCATTCTCGTTGTTCACCGCCGGGTCACTGAACGGGCACAGCGAGGTCTTCAGCATCAAGATTCCAAGAGCGCTGTCGTTCCTGGCCACCGGATCCTTCGACGGTCGGGTTAAGGGCATCGACGACCTCAACGCCCAATATCAGCAGCAGTACGGACCAGGCGACTACCGGCCCATGATCGCTGTTACCTATTGGAGCTTCCGGCTGATGATCGGGTTCGGCATGCTCGCCGCCGCGATAGCACTTCTCGGTCTGTGGCTCATGCGGCGGGGACGAACGCCGCCGGGGCGGCGGTTTTACACGATCGCATTGTGGGCGCTGCCGCTCCCGTTCTTGGCCAACAGTCTCGGCTGGATCTTCACCGAGATGGGTCGTCAGCCGTGGCTGGTCTTCGGTCGGCTCAAGACGGTAGCTGGCGTGTCGCCTTCGGTGACGGGAGGCGAGGTTCTTGCCTCATTGATCGTCTTCACTCTGGTATACGGCGTCCTAGCGATTATCGATGTGTTCCTGATGATGCGGTATGCGAGGTCAGGTCCGCCCCTCGAGTCGGATGCTGACGAGCCCGAGCCTGTCTTCGCGTACTGAAGGGATCCGCCGTGGCGCTCTACGACTTCTGGTTCATCTTGATCGCCGTCCTATGGTCTGGCTACTTCCTGCTTGAGGGTTTCGATTTCGGCGTAGGGATCCTGTTGCCGTTCGTCTCACGGGACGAGGTTGACCGGCGGGTCGTCATCAACACGATCGGACCCGTCTGGGATGGCAACGAGGTGTGGCTGCTGACGGCTGGCGGAGCGATGTTCGCCGCGTTTCCTGGCTGGTATGCGTCGCTGTTCAGTGGCTTCTACCTCGCATTGCTGGTCATTCTCGTGGCGTTGATCGTGCGCGGCGTCGCGTTCGAGTACAGGAGCAAGCACCCCGACCTTCGGTGGCGGGCGGCGTGGGACAGGGCCATCTTCTTTGGTAGTGCGTTGCCGGCATTGTTGTGGGGAGTCGCGTTCGCGAACATTGTTCGGGGCGTGCCATTGAACGCGGCGCACAACTTCACCGGCAACTTCTTCACGCTGCTGAATCCCTATGCACTGCTCGGTGGAATTGTCACTCTGTCGCTCTTCACCTTGCATGGCGCAGTGTTTCTCGCACTTAAGACCACAGATGAGATGCGCACACGTGCCAACTCGTGTGTGCGACGAGTGGCGCCGGTCGCCGCTGTCGCGGCTGCGGCGTTCCTGCTCTGGACGGAGATCTCGTACGGGAAGGCGGCCTCGGCGATCGTGGCTGCCGTTGCTGCCGTGTGTCTCGTGACCGGCGTGGTTTTGAGCCTGCGCGGCCGCGAAGGCTGGGCCTTCGCGCTAAACGGCGCGGCGATCGTCGGTGCGGTCGCCGCACTGTTCATTGCGCTGCACCCCAATGTGCTGCCTTCGACGACCGATGCCGCAGGAACCCTTACGGTGGTGAACGCGTCATCGACCCACTACACACTTACGGTGATGTCCTGGGTCGCGGTGATCTTCACGCCCGTCGTGCTGGCGTACCAGACGTGGACGTACTGGGTATTTCGCAAGAGGATCGGGCGGGCCGACATCCCCGCTGGTGTGGGGGCCATCATCGGATCGGCGCCGCGGATCGACGCGCCGCGTGGAAAGCTGGCCAACGGCGATTCGGCCGTCTGATGCGGCCTGTCGACCCTCGACTGTTTCAGCATGCACGTGCGGCGAGAACGTTCATCGTGGTCAGTGTCATGCTCGGTATCGCAGGAGCTCTGCTGGTCGTCGTCCAGGCGACGCTTGTTGCAGATCTTCTGAGCCGGACGCTGACCGGCGGCGCCGGACTTCGTGTCTTGCGGGGCGAGTTGACGATACTGGGACTCACCCTGACCATCAGGGCAGTCGTGACCTGGGCAACGGACGTCACTGCCTACCGTTGTGCTGCCAGCGTGCGATCGACGTTGCGTCGCAAACTGCTCGGCAGATCAGTCGACTTCGGGCCACGGTGGTTGGCAGAGGGTCGCACCGGCGAGCTCGCCGTTTTGGCGACGAAAGGACTAGACGCGGTCGACGGTTATTTTGCTCGCTATCTGCCCCAACTGATTCTCTCTTGCGTCATTCCGATCATTGTCGGCGTCCGTGTCTTTGCCGGCGATGTGACGTCAGGGATCATCGTGTTGTGCACCTTGCCGCTCATTCCCATCTTCATGATCTTGATCGGCATCGGCACGCGTAACAGCATGGATCGTCAGTGGCGCGCGATGAGCCGACTGGCCAACCACTTCCTCGACATCGTGTGGGGACTTCCGACTCTCCGCTTGTTCGGCCGCGCGACCGCTCAACTCGGCACGCTTCGTGCGGTCTCTGAGGACCTTCGGCGCAAGACCATGCGTACCTTGCGAACCGCATTCTTGTCGTCACTTGTCCTAGAGTTACTTGCCAGCCTTTCGGTCGCGATTGTGGCGGTCTCCGTCGGATTCCGGTTAGTACAGGGTCATTTGACGTTACGAACGGCGCTCCTCGCACTGCTGCTAGCGCCCGAGGTCTACCTGCCCTTGCGTCGCGTTGGCTCGGCCTATCACGCAAGCGTCGAAGGAGTGGCGGCGGTGCAGTCCGCGTTGGACATTCTGGACGCTGACTCGCCGAAAGTGGGAGTACGTCGAATAGCAGCCCTGCGGGGTCCGGTTCGTGGCGACGGCCTTACCGTCCGGTACCCCGGACGTTCGATTCCCGCCATTGAGGATCTGGATTTCGTGGTGAATCCGGGCGAGCTGGTGGCCGTCGTCGGTCCGAGTGGATGCGGCAAGTCCACCCTGCTGTCGGTGCTCTTGAAACTTCGCGAACCCGACGCGGGTCGCGTGCTCGTGGACGGCAGCGACCTCGCTGACATTGAACCCCAGTCATGGCGGCAGCTGATCGGGTGGGTGGGCCAGCGGCCGCATCTATTCGCTGCCACGGTCGCCGAGAACATTCGACTCGGTCGGCCACATGCGACTGATGATCAGGTTCGCGCGGCCGCGCGTCAGGCCGCCGCGGATGAATTCATCGCCGCGCTGCCGAACGGTTTCTCGACCATGCTCGGCGAGCACGGTGTCGGGCTATCCGTCGGCCAACGGCAGCGCATTGCGATTGCCCGTGCATTCCTGCGTGACGCGCCGCTCCTACTGCTGGACGAGCCGACGGCGTCGCTCGACAGGGAAGCCGCGGAAGCGGTCGCCGAGTCCCTCAAGTCGCTCGGAGGGCGCCGTACGGTGCTCTTCACATCGCACCAGCCGACCCTGTTCATGAGAGCCGATCGCATTGTTTCGATGCGCGCACCAGCCGACCTCGCTGCTGTTAGGACTACGGCGTGAGTCCAGCACCGTTGTCCACGAACCGTTTGCTGGTCGCGTGCACCAAGGGTGTGCGGTGCTAGTGCGTGTGCCGTCAGCCTCGCGGCTACGTCGGGATGGCTGATCGCTCGCGCGGCGCAGCACCCGCCTGTGCTGACACTGATGGTGGCAGCAGTGTTAGTCCGGACATTTGGGATCGGTCGGGGCGTACTTAGGTATGGAGAGCGGCTCGCGGCCCATGACGCTGCACTGCGTGTCGTGTCGGCTCTGCGACAGCGGATTTTCCAGGCATTGATACCGCTGGCTCCGGTCGGACTGAGCGATGCGCACAGTGGCGATCTGCTGTCCCAGATGGCCGCCGAGGTCGATGCGGTGCAGGACCTCTATGTGCGCGCTCTGCTGCCCGCCGCCGGAGCGTTCTTGGTCGGTCTGGCGGCCGTCGTGTGCACGGCGGCGCTGCTCCCTGCCGCGGCTCTCACCTTGGCCCTCGCGCTCGTTCTGGGCGGGATTGGCGTCCCAGTGGCGGTTGTGTGCGCCGAGGGCCGGGCGTCACGAAAGGCCGTGCAGGCGCGCGGCGCACTTGCGGTGGCGGTGGTCGACCTGCTCGAAGGAAGCGACGAGTTGCTGGTGTTCAACGCCTCCGAAGCCGCACTAGAGCGCGTTGACTCAGCGGACAGGGTTCTTGCGAGAGTCGAGCGTCGTGCCGCATTTGGGCTGTCGGCTGGCACTGCGCTGTTGACGTTAGCAGCCGGGTTCGCTCTATGGTCGGCGTTGCGAATCGGGATTCCCGCGGTCCGATCGGGCGCGCTTGCCGGCGTCATGTTGGCCGTTGTCGTGCTGATCGCGTGGGCGGCGCCCGAAGTTGTCGCAGATCTTCCTCGCGTTGGGCAGGTTGTCAGGCGGGCGCGGGCCGCGGCCCAGAAGCTGCTCGTTCTCACTGGGTCGCCTGCTCTCATCGTCGATCAGCTCATAACCCAGGAAGTTCCGCAAAGCCCAGCGAGGATTCGGCTTCGAGGCATCACGGCCAGCTATCCGGGCCGCGACGCCGGCCGCAACGGGCGCCCGGTGCTCCGAGGAGCTGACCTCGACCTTTCGGCGGGCCGCCGGGTGGTGGTCGTCGGTGACAGCGGCGCGGGCAAGAGCACGTTAATCGCCGTGCTGTTGAGGTTCTTGGAGTTCGACTCGGGATCGTTCACGATCGACGCGGTAAGTGTGCGTGACCTTCGCGGCGACGACGTTCGCCGCCTGATCGGCTGTTGTCAGCAGCAGCCTCACCTGTTCGACAGCACCATCCGGGCCAACTTACTGATCGGTAATCCGGATGCGACCGACGCGGCGTTGTCCGAGGTTCTCCGCCGGGTCGGGCTCGGTGACTGGCTCGACGGCCTACCGCAGGGCCTCAATACCGTTGTCGGTCCCCGAGGCACCCAGGTGTCCGGCGGTCAACTTCGTCGGATCGCCGTCGCCCAGGTGCTGCTCGGGGAGTTCCCCGTCGTCTTGTTCGATGAACCGACCGAAGGTCTCGACAAGGCGGCCGCGCAGGCCCTGATCAGCGATGTGCTCGTGGCAACCGGCGATCGCGCTGTCCTGATCGTCACCCACCGCATCGACTGGTTTGAGGAGGCTGACGAGGTCTTGATCCTCCACGCAGGCCGACTCCGGCCGATGCACGGTTTGACCGCGCAACCAGTCGGTACGCGAACACTCGTCAGCATGACCTCAGGAGCGGAACTGCACCGGCCAACGGGATGACGGAGCGTTGGCCGGTGCAGGGGCTTTAGTCCAGCGGTGCGTCGTCGTTAGCACCGCTGTGCACGGCGGGAACATGGCTCGGGACAACGAGAACAGGGCAGTGCGCGTGCCGCGTGCACGCCTGCGCCGTCGAGCCGAGCACCATCGCAAGTGGACCCGAGTGACCACGGGCGCCGACGACAAGGATGTCAGCGTCCTGCGCGCTGCGGGTTAGCACGTCGTGCGCGGACCCCTCGAGCGCGATCAGATGGACCCCAACGAGTTCCGAACAGCCGAATGCGGCGTTCATCGCGTTCTCGAGACTGTGACGAGCATCCACCTCAGCGTCGATGAGAGTGCCTACGAGGGTGCTCCCATCGTGCGCCCCCTCACCCGACGTGCCGTATGGCGGAACAGCGAGGGCGAATGGATACTGCGGCTGCACGTACCGATGAAACGCACAGATTGCATCGACGATGCCTCCGTCGCGTCCCGCAAGCCCAACGGCGAACCGCAATGCTGCAACGGAGTTTGGGGAGCCATCGACACCGACGACTACTCGCCGAAACCGTGTCGCCAGAACTGCACCTGCGACCCGGGCATCGCTCGGGCTCTCCATGAATCCCCAACTCGACGTGTCATGACAGGCGGTCACGGCTCCTCCTTCTGCTCGAGGCGCCTCGCTTACTGGTGCGGCTTCACAGCTCTCTGGCGACGCGCCGATCTCTGCAACCTCAGCCTGCTCCGCGCGCACGGGACAAACCACGGCCCAAAGTCTCGCCAGGGCAGGACCGAGGACTCAGGCCAGCCCAAGATCGGGGACTTTGGGCGGCAGGCTTCGATCCCAGCCAGTGAGGACTTTCGCCCCTTCGTGTCGCCGCTACGCCATAAGAGCATTGATGCATGTCAGCCGAACTTGCCAACTCCGGCACGTTGTCCGAGGGTGACGCCTTAGCTCTCTTGGCGACCGTTCCCGTCGGGCGGCTTGTCTATTCCGACCGGGCGTTACCGTTCGTCACGCCGGTGAACTTCATCCTTGATGGCGCGGACGTCATCATCCGCACTGGCAGACGATCGGCGCTGGCGACACACACTCCGGGCAATGTGGTGGCGTTCGAAGTAGACGAGATCAACGCGGTCGATCGCTCCGGCTGGAGCGTCGTCGTGACTGGACGCGTCGAGCTAGTCGACGACGCAGACGACATCGCTCGCCTCGACGCCTGGCACTTGCAGACCTGGCGACCGACGACGACCGACCGGTACCTGCGGCTGCGTGCCGAACTGATCAGTGGCCAGTATCTGCCGATCGCCGACTCGCATTCGAACTTCGCGCCACCGGTGCGTCGCGTCGCGGACGCGCGGTCGTAGCTGTCGCGGACGCGCGATCCTAGCTACGGTACATAACTCGAGGGTGCCGGCCTCTCGAGCTGCCGGCACCCTTGAGTTGAGCGTGGTTACAGTCGCGCGGCGACAAATTCGGTGAGGTCGACCAGCCTGCTGGTGTAGCCCCACTCGTTGTCGTACCAGCCGAAGACCTTGACCAGCGGCCCGCTCGCCTGCGTGAGCAGCGAGTCGAAGATGCAGGACGCTGGGTCGCCGATGACATCGCGCGAAACAATGGGGTCGCGGGTGTAACGCATGATGCCCTTCAACAGTCCGTCTGCGGCGTTCATGAATGCGGCATTCACCTCGTCGGCGGTAACTTCCTGGTCGAGCATCGCAGCCAAATCCACCAACGACCCGTCCTCGACGGGCACGCGGATCGCGACCCCATCGAGCCGACCGGCGAGTTCGGGAATGACGACACCGACCGACCGCGCGGCACCAGTGCTTGTCGGAATGATGTTCACAGACGCCGTCCGGCCCCGGCGTGGATCCTTATGCGGCGAATCCAGCGTCACCTGGTCATTGGTGAAGGCATGGATCGTCGTCATGAAGCCGCGCGCAAACCCGAACGCATCGTCGAGCACCTTCACCATCGGTGCAATGCAATTGGTTGTGCAGGATGCGTTAGAGATGACGTGGTGCAAAGTCGTGTCGTACGTGTCCTCGTTCACACCGAGCACGATCGTCGCGTCCGCGCCCTTGCCCGGTGCTGAGATGAGAACCTTGCGGGCGCCTGCCTCCAAGTGGAGCGCAGCGTCGTCGCGCGCGCGGAAGTGCCCTGTCGATTCGATGACGATGTCAACGCCGAGGTTGTTCCACGGCAACCGGCGGGGGTCGCGCTCAGAGAGGGCCGCCGTGCGGTGTCCATCGACCGAGATCCAGGTGTCCCCGTGGTCGACTGCGCCCCGCAGCCGTCCGAATGTCGAGTCGTAGGTGAGTAAGTGCGCCAGGGTGGCCACATCTGTGACGTCGTTCACTGCGACGACTTCCATCCCGCGTTCTTGCGCGATGCGGAAGAAGACTCGACCTACCCGACCAAAACCATTGATAGCGACCCGGACGGTCATAACGCACTCTCCTTGTTACTAGGACTCGGTTCTCCATGCACGACTAGAACAGGGCAGTGAGCGTGCTCGGCGCACGCGGCGCTCACGGATCCCAGGAGAAGGCCGGCAAACCCGCCGTGACCCCTGCTACCGACGATCAACATTTGCGCGTCCTTGCTGGCGTTAAGCAGTACCGTTCGGGCGGATCCGTGTTCGCAAATGGTGCGCAGGTTGGGGGGGCGATTCTCGCCGAACACCTCATCGACGGTGCCTCGTAAGCTCGCGGCCGAATCGTCTTCGGTCGGCCAACCCTCTGGCGCCATCATCCAGCCGTACGTCGCCGGATATTCCCAGGCAGTGATCGCGTCAATGCTGCACCCGATTGTGGACGCGATGCGTACGGCCCATCGCAGCGCCGCTTTCGATTGTGAAGAGCCGTCCACCCCGACAACTATTCGCTTCGCAGTGAGGTCGTCTTGATCAGCCATAACTAACCCTTCCGGCTCCAGGTTCCTCGGCGGGAGTAAGAGGCGCTAGGGACTAACTACTCGGCCACCAGGTGCCTTCGTCCTCGCAGCGATTGCCTCGACAGGCTCGCGCTTCGCGACTACCAATCCGGCATCCCAACCGGGTGCACGGCCACGGGCTGGCGGAACGATGGTGTCCGTCTCGTGCCGGCTGCGCGCAAGCAGCCATGCGATCAGAGAGTTGGAGTTCCACATCTCGCCGGTGGCAAGTTCGTCTCTGCCCCACGTTGCGGTTGGGAAGGAGAGGAGCAGATTCAGCAGCAGCTGCGTTCGCGTCAGATCCGTGCTGATCAGCCGCGGACTCTCCACGGCGACCGCCGCATCCTGGATCACGCCGCCCTCCCAGCGACGAACTTCGTACCGGAAGAGTCGAACACCGCGCAGGCATCGAAGGCCAACAGGCCCTTCGCAGACAACTCCACGATCGGAGGCGCTGCTTTCCCAGGCCGGAGCCATCTCTATAACGAACCGATCATCGTCGAGCCGAACCACAAGTGCCGAATGATAGAGGTCCAGGGGCGTGAGATGGTTGTGGCGGGCGACGAGCGCTTCGAAGATCCGCCCGTTCCAACTGACGATGGGGATCGCGTCGCCGGCGCCCAGCGGAAGCCAGTACAACTCCACACTCGCCTGTCTTCGCTGCAGCAGCCGACGCCGCAATCCGTCAGTAAGGATCGGCCTTGACTCTAGACCGCCGTGCGTCAGAGGTCCCGTACGAATGAGCGCCCCCATGCGGCAGCCCTTTCCGTCTCTCCTGCCAGCAGCTTGTTGCTCTTGTCGACGAAGAAGCTTCCGGCGTCTCGAACGTCCGAGAAGCGGCACCTGCGGAGACGTCGTGCGATTCCACGACCCGCGCGGCCCGTCACCGTAGCTGGCATAGCCACCCTCGTGTCGAACGCGACGGCAATCGCATGGGGATGCGCCGCGACATCTGCGAACCACTCGCGCAGACCCGGTCCTTCCGCCGACGCATCCAGTGTCAGCGCGTTGTCGCGCGCGGCATCGACCGCTGCCTTGCGAGTTGCGGCGCGGGACATCGAATGCGCGTGGGTCGGGCCGCCGACGGCAACGAGGTCGGCATCGGCGAGGAGGTCGGCCGTTGCCTTGTCGACGGGAACGACAGTAGTGTCGAATACCCAACTCAACCCGTCACCGAGGGCTTCGGCGATCGTACGTGTGTTTCCGTACATTGACTCGTAGACAACGACAGCCCGCATGGCCTACTCACCCCTCTTTGTTCGAGGCGTCTGTTAGACGGACGGAACCACCAGGACGGGTCGGCGCGCGAGGTGTAACAACTTGTGCGAGACGCTGCCAAGCGTGAGCGAGGCGACGTTCGAGCGGCCTCGTGATCCGACGACGATCATGTCCGCGTCTAGGTCCTCGGCTGCGGCCGAAAGCGTTTGCGCCACCTGTCCGTAGTGGGCGTCACGGGTTTCGATGCTCGCATCGATGCCGGCACCTTGCAGACCTTTGACGATCGTTTCGGCAAATGCATCGCCGGTATTGTCGTCGACCCGCATGCTTCCCCAGCGGCCGGTCGCGAGTTCGTGGATGTGGATCACAACGACCTTGTACTTGGTGAGCTGAGCTAGCCCTTGCGAGACGTCGGCAGCGCGCTGCGAGTGCGCCGAGTCATCGACTGCCAGCAAGATGGTGCTCGTCATTGCAGCCTCCTCGATACGGCCCCGTGAGCCCACCTTCCACCGGGCACCAGCCCCGCTGCAGGGCACAACGTCTCCAGGTGCTGGGCCCTTGTTCCCGTTGCTGCGGCGCTCGACCGATGCGCCCGCGGGCTAGCTGCCAGGGTCGGACTCGTGGCGGATGATGTCGGTAAGCGGACGCCGTGGGGTTGCGACGTCCGGCTGCGCGTACCCGAGACGCATGATCATCTGCGGGTGCCCGTACGGGAATAGCTCTCCCCGGATTTCCGCGGTCTCCAACGGTTGGTTGAGGAACGATGCGGCGAGTCCTCGCACCGTGGCGAGTAGCAAGACACGTTGCAGTGCCTGGCCGGCACTGAGCCACGCCATCGGCGTGTCGTGTGGGGTCGACAGGATCGCCACGCAGGGGTCTGTCGGATAGTTCTGGCGCGGCACGAAGATTCGGGAATTCGCATGTGCAAAGTCACGCATCGGTGGTGATCCGCTTACCGACGTCGTTCCGAACGAGCTCGGCGGAATGCCATCGTGTCGCCGCGGGTTGCCGTCCGTCCACTTGGCCAGGTCGCGGTCGTAGCCGGGGTCATCCGCGAGCACGGCGTCTGAAAGCGCGATCAGATCGAGTAGCCATGCCCGCTCCCTTCGGGACATCACGAAAAGCGCCGCTTGCTCGAGTCGGGCGGCTTCCGCCAGCTCACGCACGATCGCGCCGGGCACGCCTCGGCGGCTGAACGCGCGGCGGTGCGTGTGTCGCCGCCGGATCGCCGGCTGCAGGATCGCGTCCGCGCCGCGAACCGGTATGCGCGCGCCGACGCTAACCGTCGCCAGGAGTCGGGGCTTCGTCGGATCCGGAAGCAGTGCAACGTCGATTGCGCGACCGAGGTGGGCGGCGGTCACCCGCATATTGAATAGCGCGGCGCCGCAGCTGATCGTGAGTTGCCTCCCCATGGGGTCTATACGCCGCAGGACTGCACGGTCGGGGTCCTCGTACAGCTCGACCGTGTGGTCACGTATTTCGAACGACCACGGCTGCGTATTGAGTATTGATGGCGCCGTTGCGGCCGCCGCGACCAGTGCATGTGCCGCGCTTACTCGCGTCGGGACGACGGACGAGCTCATGGCTGACTCCTTCGGACCAAATCTCCTACCTACAAGCATCGACAGGACGACGTGCGGTTGGTCGAGTCGATGGTCCCGGGTTCTTGTGACAACTTGCCCTGCGCAGGGATGCCCGCGCGAAGGCTATCTGCTGGTTGGTTTTGTCCCGGGTAACTGGGGTCTATGGCATCGCACAGGCGGGACCTTTGTCGGTACGCCACAGCTTCGAACGAGACGAAGATCGACATTGCACGGTTCGACGGTTGTTGGCCGGATGGTCCGGCTCCTATGAAGGAGGTCGTCATGCG
>ODAK010002086.1_pt1 | contig 21186 bp, 19 predicted proteins | sample 1539591 | NCBI WGS metagenome assembly ODAK01 (sample SAMEA3539303, study PRJEB22396) | soil metagenome | biome: tundra; feature: field; material: soil | place: USA | collected 2010-05 | depth 0.15 m | reverse complement strand
GGTAGTAGGTCATGGCAATTCCCCAATAGGCCATGCCGCACGCAGGATCTTTCTGAGCCACGGTAGCAAAGGTATCGCTGGCTTTTTCGTACCAAAAAGAATGGAGCATGGCGACGGCACTGCTGAATTGCGGCTGGACCGCTAGGTCGCAGGAAACGGAAAAATTCACTTTGCCGAGTTTCCCTGGGTCGCCTGCGGGGTGTTCATGCTGGGCAACAGCTGGTGCTACGAATGTCGCGCAGATCGCGATTAGCACCATGGAAATCAAGGTGAATCGTTTCATGCTAGCCTCCTTGGTTAGTAGCGGATCCTTTGGAAACCGAAAGGCCGATTGATTAAAGAAGTAGCCTTTACCGCATATTTTCTTGCGTGGTAGCAATGTTGGGGGTCAATGCAACCACACACCTGCTTGTGCCCCCCTTGCGTATCCCGCTGCAGATGACCAGCGATTCCTGCCGAACGTGACCGGTGATTCCGCCGGGTCGGCGCTACTATTGTTTTTTACTCTCGTCGGTCACGATCAGTCAACTTGTGCCGACAGTCGTGACCTCGGTTCGATTGGCCGGGACTGAATCGCCTGCGGCGAGCGGCCGCTTCACGGCGGTTATTTCAGAATCGCCAACGACGGGAATTGGCCGATCGCGTCGCGGAACGGCCGGTACCCAGTGGAGAGAGCTGCCCTTCAAAACGGGGAATTTAACACTTCTATTTTTGGAGGTCTCCGACAAACTACGGTCACGACCCTGACCTACCTGTCGCAACCGTCCGTTATCGGGCACACAATTTGGCGAGGCACGAGACAGCCATGTCCATGTTCCTGAAGAGCCTGTACTGAACGCCTCTGGATCTCGAGGGTCATCGCCCTCAGAGCGGAAGGGGCCAACAATCAGCCCCTTCCGAACAGGTGGGAGAGATCCTACTCGCGAGCCTGCGCCGCCGTCTGCTCCGCCTGCTTAAGCTTCTCGATGTCCGCGGGCGAGAGCTTCGGTCGATCGATCGTCAACGTTACTTTGTTGAGCTTGCCGGTGAAGGCGAACGGCGGTTTGTAATCGGCATCGTTCACACCGGTCAGCGTATCGGAGCCGACGTCGAGGCTCTCATCGAGCTGCATCAGGAACGGGATCGTGTGCTCCATCTGCTGCGTGTCGACCGCCTGGCCGTCGACCTTGAGGACCCCGGTGCCACCGCGGCCGACGCCGGACGCGCTGGCATACTCCAGAGTGGCCATGCCGAGGCCGTCGTACTTGAAGTCAAACTCCAGCAGGTGCTTGCCCGGCGTGAGCGCGGGTCCGGCCCAGCGTATGCGCTTCAGGTCGAGCAGATTCCACAGAAACACCGGCTGGTTCTTCACCACGTAGAAACCGTATCCGCCGAAGCGCCCGCCCTGCGTGATCAGCATGCCCTCCGCGCCGCCCTGCGGGATCTCGACATCGGCCTTGAAGTTGTAGGACGCGTTGAGGACGCTCGGCGCCGCGCCCATCGGCGTGCCGATGAGCGGCTGGGTCCAGGTGAACACGTTTCGACCGGCGACGATGCTGGGCCGCGGCGTGATGATCCGCGTCACCACCGTCGCATCGAGCGGGTACACCTGATACTTCTTCGCCTCCTGGTCAAACAGCGCCTGCAGCTCCTTGAGCTTCTCAGGATTCTTGGCGGCGACGTCGTCGAATTGCGTCCAGTCATTGCGCAGGTCATAGAGCTCCCATGCAAACTTCGTCGGATCCGTGCCGACGCCGCCCGAGATGTCCCACGGCGGCCGCATCACCGTGGTGCTGGCGATCCAGCCGTCGTTGTAGAGCGCGCGGTCGCCCATCATCTCGAAGTACTGGGTGTGATGTCGCGATGGCGCGTTCGCATTGGCCTTGTCGAAGGTGTACATCATGCTCACCCCCTCGATCGGGCTCTGTGGGATGCCGTCGACCACCTTCGGCTGCTTGATCTTGGTCGCCTCGAGGATCGTCGGCACGATGTCGATGATGTGGTGGAACTGGTGGCGGAGGCCGCCCTTGTCCTTGATCACCTTGGGCCAGGAGATCGCCATCCCCTGGCGAATGCCACCGAAGTGCGAGGCGATCTGCTTGGTCCACGTGAATGGTGTGTCGAACGCCCAGGCCCACGGCACCGCCATGTGGGGATAGGTCTTGTCGCTGCCCCAGACATCGTAGAAGTACTTGAGCTGATCCGCCACCGGCACTTCCACGCCGTTGAACATCGCCGTCTCGTTGGGTGTGCCGACCAGCGTGCCCTCGGAGCTCGTGCCGTTGTCGCCCTCGATATAGATGATCAGCGTGTTGTCGAGCTTGCCCATGTCATCGACCGCCTGGATCACGCGGCCGATCTCGTTGTCGGTGTAGGCCACGTACGCGGCGAACACATCGACCTGGCGCTTGAACATTTTCTTCTCGTCGTCGGACAACGCGTCCCATTGCTTCAATAGCTTGTCCGGCCATGGCGTCAGTTTCGCGTTCGCCGGGATCACGCCGAGCTTCTTCTGGTTCTCGAAGATCTGCTCGCGCAGCTGGTTCCAGCCCTTATCGAACAAGTGCATCGCGCTTATCTTGTCGATCCACTCCTTGGTCGGGTTGTGCGGTGCGTGGGTGCCGCCCGGCACGTAGTAGACGAAGAACGGCTGCTCGGGATCTAGCGCGTTGATGCGGTTCATGTACGCGATCGCGTCGTCCGCCTGCGCCGTGATCAGATTCCAGCCCGGTTTGCCCTCGAATGGATAGATCTGTGTCGTGTTGCGAAATAGGTTCGGCGCCCACTGGTTGGTGTCGCCGCCGATGAAGCCGTAGAAGTAATCAAAGCCCATCCCGATCGGCCACTGATCGAACGGCCCGTCCTGGCTCGACTGGAACGACGGCACGTTGTGGTCCTTGCCGAACCACGAGGTGCGGTAGCCGTTGTCCTTGAGGATGCGGCCGATGGTCGCCTTATCCCGCGTGATGATGCTGTTGTACCCGGGAAAGCCCGTCGATTGCTCGGAGATGACGCCGAAGCCGACCGAGTGGTGATTGCGGCCGGTGATTAGCGCCGCGCGCGTCGGCGAGCACAGCGCCGTCGAGTTAAAGTTCGTGTAGCGCAGTCCGTTTAGCGCGATGCGATCAAGCGCCGGGGTCGGGATCACGCCGCCGAAGGTGCCCGAAACGGCGAAACCCGCATCGTCGGTCATGATCAGGAGCACGTTGGGCGCGCCCTTGGGAGGCACCACCCGTGCCGGCCAGTACGGCTTCGACTGCTGCGCAGTGTCCTTGATCACGCCGCCGAACTTTTGGGGCGGCGGCGGCAATTGATCGCCCTGCAGCGTCGTCGTGGCACTCGGCGAACCGGGAACTCCGGTGACCTGCTGCGCCGTCGCCATGCCGGCCGCGGACAACGCTCCGAAAAGACAAAAAATGGCCTTGGGTAAATCGTGCATGATTCGCATGGTTCCCTCTGTATTGTTCGTTGTTCGCGTCCACCGTAACATGTACCAAAATTTTCAAGCGGCTGCCTTGCAATTCCGGCCATTTCCCGATCGGCATTAGTGGTTGAACCCGGTGCGCCCGCGGTACTATTTCCCTCTGGCCAAAGGCGACTCGCACCCTGCGCTCGCTTAACGGTATTAGAGGATCACTGCAGAGCCTCGATGAAAGGCCCGCGATCGAAATTGCTTGCATCACGCGCGTTCGAGGCGAGCGGGCCGGGCGCCGTTCGCGTCGGGCCGATCCTTGCACTCCCGTCGGTGCTGGCTGAATTGGGAGTCAGACCGCGGCGTGCGTTTGCACGAGCTGGCGTCGATCCGGAGTTATTCAAGGATCCCGACGGTCGCATCCAATTCGAAGATTTGGGAACGCTGTTAGAGACCTGTGTCGCGCTCACGGGCTGTCCACACTTTGGACTGTTGGTCGGCGCGCGCTTCGATATGCAGGGGTTCGGCCCGCTCGGCTACCTAATGCGCAATTCCGCCACGGTAGGCGAAGCGGTGCGCAGTCTGCTGCTGCATCTTCATCTTCACGACAGAGGCGCAGCGCCCGTGCTGCTTGCTCCCGAGCGCTCTTGCGTCTTCCTCGGGTATTCGATCTACCGTGCCCGCTCCCCGGCCGCCGGCCATACCCAAATTTACGATGCCGCCGTTGCCATTGGCTACCGCATACTCGGTGATCTTTGCGGGCCCACCTGGAAGGCGCTGCGTGTAGATTTTTCGCACAGACGACCGAGGAGCATCGCGCCCTACCGCCGAGTGTTCCGATCGAACGTAAGTTTCGACGCAGAACTATCGGGGATCGTATTCGCGTCTTCCTGGCTTAATAGGGCGATCGAAGGTGCCGATGCGACGCTCCATGACCTCCTCGCCAAGGCGATTCGGGACGCGGAAGCGGATGATCCGATGAGCTTCGCGGATCAAGTGCGAGCCGTTCTGCATCAACTGCTGCTGAGCGGAACGGCATCGGCCGAGGCGGTGGCACTCCTTTTCGCGCTTCCCGAGCGAACACTTCGTCGGCGCCTCGCAGAAGAGGGCACGAGTCTGCAGAAGCTCATCAACCAGACGCGATTCGAGCTCGCACAGCAGCTTCTCCAGAACACCGGGCTTGGTGTTTCAGCGATTGCTGCGGCGCTGCAGTATGCTGATTCGAACGCCTTTTCCCGAGCCTTCCGGAACTGGGCAAACCTCAGTCCAAGCCAATGGCGTACTCGGCGGTGACCCAGTGGTGTCCGTGGCCACGAGTTCTAGGAAACGATCGCTTAGCGGCGAGCGGTCCGATGTCTGGAACTAGGCCGATCGAAAACGTTCAGGATCTCCCGGCGTTCTTCGAAGCGTGAGAACTTATCTTCCGCTCGCCTCTACCAAATTTCTACCGCTCGAAATTCGCACGACGGTAAGCGACTGCTAATATTATCTTTTCCAGCTTACCCGAGGATTATCAGCAATAGTCGGCGCTGAAGAAACTCAAGGACGGATACTGGCGTCGTGGTCACTCGGCCGGTAGACCTCCTGTAGACCTCGACGTCGATCCAATTGAAGACCAAGCCATCAGTCCGATGGGAAGCGACGTCCGAGTTCGATCCAGTGCTGAGCGATGTAGGAACGTGCGCCGCTGGGTTGAACACGCAGGAGGAATCCGGGCAGTCGCGTGTCTCGGATGTCGAACGGAGTAGGGGCAGCCTGTGCTGCGTTGCTCGCTAGAAGCCGGGCTCCTATGATGGCGCGAATACTTGACCCTCAAATTCGTCAAATTCCAGAATGCGTGGCGGATTTTACTGCACTTATAAGTGCAAATGTAATAAAAGTAGGGCGTAGTAGATCGTACTCAGTGATGCTCAATAGTTAGAAAAATTTTAAATAAAAACCTAGACATATGGAGAAATCAGCTGCAAGTGATTGTTGCGACGGAAGTAATTAAGAATGGCCAAATCACCTTCGTAATGCGTGGGTCATGGGTTCGAATCCTCTTTGCGGCACCATTTATCCAATAAAAATAGTCTTTTATGGTGTCTGCCAGCGATCGTGAACAGTTATTCCGCGCGATGGTGAACAATGCGTGGAGCGGGAAACCTGTCGCCGTTCCCTGATCGACGCCCAATGCCGGTTCACAGCTACGTGTTTCCGTCGCTGCGTAGCGGGTCGAGACCGATGAGCGATAACACCGTGAATGCGGCGCTCCGCCGGCTCGGCTACGCACATGCGGAGATGACCGGGCATGGATTCCGGTCGCTCGCCTCCACGTGATTGAACGAGCAGGGCTATCACCCCGATTTGATCGAATTGCAGCTTGCGCATGCCGAGCGCAATCAGGTACGAGCGGCCTACAACAAAGCGCAACGTTTGCCCGAGCGCCGCAAGATGATGCAAGCGTGGACGGATTATCTGGATGGGTTGCGCGCCGGCGCGAAGGTCGTGCCGATTCGGCGCGCGAGCTAGATTTGGGCGCCTTTGCCGCGACGCCCGCGCCCCACCGCGCGTTTGAGCGTTTCATCGATGCGAGTTTGCCAGCCAGGGCCGGTCGCCTTGTAGTGAGCCAGCACGTTAGCAGACAGGCGCAGCGATACCAGCTTTTTCGTCGGCGCGATTTGCGGGCCGCGTTCACCGACTTTGCGCAATTTTGCCTGCAAGCATTTCGGCAATCCAGAGAATGGCTTGGCGTGCGCAAAATCGGCTGAGGTTAATTCGCGGACTTCTCCGGATGCATCAGTCAATGGTCTTCGCTTTGCCATATCTCTTAACCTCTCGTTCATTAGCCTTGCGGAAACTGATTACCCGAATACCACTTGCAGTGGTTATAAAGCACAGTACGTGTAACCGCCGATCCAAGTAGCCTACGGCTATCTGACGGACCTCTCCGTAGTCTCTGCGGGTATCCGTAAAATAAGCGGCTGTTTCGAAATCGAATTCCACCGATCGGTCAAAGGACAGCCCGCGCTCACGGATATTCCGCCTGTTCTTTGCCGGGTCGTAACTCACTTCCACATTGGATAATACCATGCGGGGTATTTATTTGTAGCTACAAAATGTGACGGGGAATGAACCGCCACGGGTGGACTAGGGATTCCCCCGGTTCCCAGTGGAGGGTCTCCGCTCAATAGAGGCACATGAAAACTTAACCTAACGGCAAATTGGCTGTCGTTCGCGTGTACAAATTGGAACGGACTTCCACGTCACTTCTTGCACACCGCTGCCGATTATTGCTCAATGCTTGTTACATCAATTGGGCAGCCAGGGGATTGCGGTGGTCGTTCGCTCTCTATCGTTTGTCGTGGTAGTCAGTGCGCTGCTGACTCCCGTGGCCGGGCTCTAAGGTCTCCGGTGCTCAGTCCTTCGACCCGTCCGGTCTGTTGGGCGATGCGGGCGATCTGATTCAGATTCCGACCCACCGCGCCAGCGCACCGACGGCGTGCCTGAGCTCGGCGAGCTCGCGATCGGGGAGCGGTGGCACTCCGCACAGGTGAGTGCGAACCAGCATTGAGACGTAGGTCGCCGACGCCAGTCCACGGCCGGCAGCGCGTTCGCGAAGTAGTGCGTGGTCGCCTGGCCGCAGCCGGACATAGACACGAGCGCGTGGGCCGATCGATTCGACAGCAAGCACGCTGGCATCGTTCGCCGGCGCCACACCGACCAGGCCGATGACTATGCGCTTGAGCAACCCGGATTCGGTCAATCCCCGCTGAACAGCCAGCGCCTGCAGCCGCAACTTGAGCTGCGGATCGATTCGACATTGGATGCAAGGACTTGCGGCCATGTCGAACATCGTCTGACATTGGCCGCACTTTGCCTATCCTGCATACATGGTCAAATGGCAGCTGAATGCAGCATAAATCACAAGTCACGTGAGAGTGGGCTTGCCTGCCTTTAGGTGATGCGCAGAATCGCGTCGCCCGTGGTCGGCGGCCGCCCGGATGCTTTCTATGCTGGTGCTGCCGGCGGCGTATCTGTTGCTGCATCTGCGCGAACTGCGGCGTTTGTCGGACGAAAGGAAACCCTGACTATTGGATTAGGCGCGAGCGCATCGAGGGCGAAGTCGTACTAATTGTAGATGCCGGAGTTTCAAACTTTGAACGACGTGGGCTTCCTGCTCAAGCTGCAGCACCGGTAGGCGACGATTGGGCAGCGTCCGAGGGATAGACCTTCCAGCGCCTGAAACGCAGACCCACCTTGCCACCCACGTTGAAGCGCTCGGCCTCGTAACGCTCGCGGCTGATTTCCGCCTCCAGTGGTTCGTTGACCGGCTGACCCTCGGCACACAGTAGCAAGCGCACGATCGGCCCGATCACTCGCACGGCAAGCACGGTTGCAGGCCAACCGGCCGCCTCGGGACCAATTTCAATCTCGTGGGGTCGGATGAGTGCGATGTTCTTCCCATCCGTTGTCGTGGCGCCGTCCAGCGAGATATCGAGCGGCCCCACGTAGGCGCGGCCTTGGCGCAGCTGTACCGGCAGCTCGTTGACCTGGCCGAGGAAGCGATGGACGAAGGCCGAGCTTGGCAGATCATAAATCTCACCAGGCACGCCGAACTGTTCGATTCGACCTCGATTGAGCACGACAATGCTATCCGCCACTTCGATCGCCTCTTGCTGATCATGGGTCACAAAAACGCTGGTGAAATGCAATTCGTCGTGCAGTCGCCGCAGCCAGCGGCGCAGTTCATGGCGGACCTGACTGTCGAGAGCGCCGAAGGGTTCGTCCAGCAGCAGCACATGGGGGTCGACGGCCAACGCCCGCGCGAGTGCCACCCGCTGCCTTTGGCCGCCCGACAGCTGTGCCGGATAGCGATCGCCGGCCCAGCCGAGCTGCACCAACTCGAGCAGCGAATGCACCTTCTTGCGGATCTCTGCCGCAACCGGCCGCTCGCGGCGCGGCTTGACCTTGAGACCAAAGGCAACGTTTTCAAATACCGACATGTGACGGAACAAGGCATAGTGTTGAAACACAAACCCGACTTTGCGATCTCGAATCGGCCATCGGGTTGCGTCGCGGCCGTCGAACAGTACCTGACCTTCATCCGGTGTCTCGAGACCGGCGATGACGCGCAGCAGGGTGGTCTTACCGCAGCCTGAGGGGCCGAGCAGCGCAATCAGCGCGCCTGTCGGCACCTCCAGATTGATGTTCTCGACAGCGGCAAATTGACCGAATTGCTTGGCTACGCCACGTAATGCGATGCTCATGTGCGTTCCCTCCTCGTCCGATCGCGCGGCTGGCGGGCCGCGTGGCGCAACTCCGGTTGCCGCCATTCAAGAAAGCTCTTGGCCGCCAAAGTTACCAGCGCCAATAAAGCGAGCAGCGAGGCGACTGCGAATGCCGCCGTGTAGTTGTACTCGTTGTACAGAATCTCGATGTGTAACGGCATGGTGTTGGTCAGCCCGCGAACGTGTCCGGAGACCACCGAGACTGCGCCGAACTCGCCCATGGCTCTGGCGTTGCAGAGCAATACGCCGTACACGAGTGCCCAGCGAATATTAGGCAACGTAACGCGCCAAAAGGTTTGCCAACCGGTCGCGCCGAGCGACAGTGCGGTCTCCTCATCGTCCTTGCCCTGCGCCTGCATCACAGGTATGAGCTCCCGGGCGATGAACGGGAATGTGACGAAGATCGTGGCGAGCACGATACCCGGCACCGCGAATACCACTCGGATGTGATGAGCTCGAAGATATCCCCCGAACCAGCCGTGCGTACCGAAGATCAATATAAAAATTAGTCCAGCGATGACCGGCGATACTGCGAACGGCAGATCGATGAGCGTGATCAAGGTACTCTTGCCGCGAAATTCGAATTTAGCGATCGCCCAGGCGGCAGTCACGCCGAACACAAGATTGAGAGGGACCGCAGTCGCCGCCACCCACAGCGTGAGCTTGACCGCCGCCCAAGCCATGGGATCGGAGATTGCGGTGAGGTATGCACTGACACCCTTGGAAAATGCCTGGACGAATACTGCGAGCAGCGGCAGCACCAGGAATACGCCGAGGAACAGCAGCGCCAACGCAATCAATAGAAGCCGACCCAACTGCGGACGACGACGCGGGCAGCGCGCCTGCCTAACCTGCGTGGCGGACAAGTCGTAACTCGCGGCGCTGACGCGTGATGGCATCAGCGTCCACCATGGCGCGACAAGGTCCAGTTTTGCAACGCGTTGATGCCGAGCATGAGCGCGAAAGACAACACCAGCATCACCACTGCGATGGCGGTGGCGCCGGCGTAATCATATTGCTCCAATTTGGTGACGATCAGCAGCGGTGCGATTTCCGATTTCATCGGCATATTGCCGGCGATGAAGATCACCGAACCGTATTCTCCGACCGCGCGTGCAAAAGCGAGTGCGAATCCGGTGAGCAGGGCGGGCCACAGCACCGGAAGTACGACGCGCGCAAAGGCTTGCACCGCCGAGGCGCCGAGGGTCGCCGCGGCTTGCTCGACTTCTTTGTCGAGATCCTCGAGAACCGGTTGCAAAGTTCGAACCACGAACGGCAAGCCGATGAATGTCAGCGCCACGACGATCCCCAAGGGCCTGAACGCCACATCGATCCCCAGTGGTTTCAGCCAAGAACCCAGCCAGCCGTTCGGTGCATACAGGGCGGTCAACGCAATGCCGGCCACCGCCGTCGGAAGCGCAAACGGCAAGTCGACGACCGCGTCGATGAGGCGCCGGAATGGGAATGTGTAGCGGACCAAAACCCAGGCGACCAGAAGACCAAAAATGGCGTTTAGCAATGCCGCGATCAACGAAGCGCCGAAGCTCAAGCGCAACGAGGCAATTACTCTCGGCGCCGTTACGGCCTCCCAGAAATGACCCCAACCTAGCCCCAGACTGCGAATGAACACCGCCGACAGAGGTATCAACACGAGCAGGGACAGATACACCATCGTGAATCCCAGAGTCAGCCCGAAGCCGGGCAGCACCCGCCTTGGCGTGTGCGACTTAAGTTCGACTACCGCGATGGGCGTTACCATATGAATCCTGAAAGATCGAACTGCGCGCTCTTGTCGCACGCACTGTGCGACCTCGGTCCTGGGCTTGCGCGCGGATATCGCGCGACTACCGCCCGTAGATCCTGTCGAAAGTACCGTGGTCCGCGAAATGAGTCCCCTGCGCCTTGGTCCAGCCGCCGAATACGGTATCGATCGTGACCAGGCGCGGGATGTTCGTAAATTGCGTTGCGTAGCGGGCTGCTACCTCCGGATCTCGCGGACGGTAAAAGTGCTTCGCCGCAATCTCCTGTCCCTCTCTGGAATATAGATATTTCAGATATGCCTCCGCCACCTTGCGCGTGCCGTGTTGGTCGATGTATTGATCCACAACGCTGACCGGCGGTTCCGCGACGATACTGAGCGAAGGCGCGATCATATCGAACTTGGAGGGCCCCGATTCCTTCTCGGCAAGCAGGGCTTCGTTTTCCCAGGCGAGTAACACGTCGCCAATGCCGCGCTCCACGAAAGTCACCGTCGAACCGCGTGCGCCGGAATCGAGGACGGGCACATTGTGGTAGAGCTTTTTCACGAACGCCTCCGCGACGACATCGTTTCCGCCGGGCTGCTGCAGCGACCAGGCCCACGCGGCCAGATAATTCCAGCGCGCCCCACCCGATGTTTTCGGGCTCGGTGTGATGACTGACACGCCCGGTCGCGCCAAATCGCCCCAATCATGGATGTTCTTGGGATTGCCCTTGCGCACCAGAAAAACGATGGTCGAGGTATAGGGCGCGCTGTTGTTCGGCAATCGCCCCTGCCAGTTGGCTGGGATCAGCCCGCCTTGCGTCACGAGCGCATCGATGTCATAGGCCAACGCCAAGGTCACCACATCGGCCTCGAGCCCTTCGATCACGGCCCGCGCCTGCTTGCCCGATCCGCCGTGACTTTGGTTGACGATCACGGTATCGCCGGACTTGGCTTTCCAGTAGGCGGCGAACGCCTTGTTGTAATCCTCGTACAACTCGCGAGTGGGATCGTAGGACACATTCAGCAGCTTGACGGTGGCGGCAGGCAGCGATGGCGCGACACCAAGGCCCAGCATCAATCCGACGGCCGCCAGAACCGATCGCAGGTGGATCGGCATCGATCTCATGTGGGAGCCGCCGAGGGGTACGGCGCTCGGCTTGAGATCCGCTGCGCCCGATCCTCCGCCCGACAACTTTTCCGCCGTTTGCACGATCAGCCTGCCTTGCCGCCGGTTGCCTTCGAAGTCGAGAGCCCTGGGATGCCGCTCACCGGTCACGTCGGCCATGGTGGTCGCGCGGTCTGAGTGTATTGCTTCCCAGCACGGATCGCCCGCGAGATCGCCTGGGGGGCCCAGCTCCGCCTCAGCCCAGGCTTGAGCGCACGCGGTATGCATCAAAACAAAATCAGAGTGATCCATCGTCGCTACTGGCTCCAGGCGTCGCGCTCCCCGTCGCCCCATCTACCGAAGTTCATCTTACCCAAGAGGGGCCTTGTGAGAAAACCCCTCGTGCAGTTGACACGAGGGGGACATTTCAGAACTTGTAACGCACGCCAACGGTGGGATTGATATTGGTCGTGTAGATGTAGCCGCTGGCCACGCCGTCGTGCACGCCGCTGTACATGGCGCCCAAGTAAGCGTCGAAGTGCTTGTTGAACCGGTAGTCGGCGTCGAAGGAAAAGGCTTCGAAATTTCCGCTGCAGGTGCTGTGCGCGTTCGTCGAGCAGCCGGCTTGCTTGCCGGTGCCGTAGGCGTTTTGATTGTAGCCGTAGTAAGCCACGGTCAGGTCGAGGTGGGGAATGACGGTGTAGCGAGCGCCGGTCCACCACACCTCCACAGTTTTGTCATTGTTGTAGGCATTGTTGGTGACAAATGCCAGAACGTAATCGCCGATGTCGTTGAACCCGGCGCCGAGCGGCGTGTGTGGATTCGCATACTTGATGTGCTCGTAACCGGCAAAGAATTTCAACGGGTGGAACTTGTACGACGCCATGAGGGCATACGCCGTATTGTCCGAGATGGTCGCCGCCAGAGAATCCGATACGGAATACCCCAACGCCGGAAGCGCGGCGACTTGAGCGGCTGTCAAGGAGGTCGCCGTGATGGCGCTGTTGATCTTCGAATAATACGCATCGACCGATGCGCCCGCGTATTCACCGCCTAAGTCCGCCTGGAAGCCGGTGTTGGCCGAGCCATTGGATCCGTTGAACTTGTAAAGGGCGCCGAAGTGCACCAGATCGTTAACGCTTACGAAGTACTTCACCGTCGAATCGATCCGGTTATCCTCCTGGCTGCCGCCGCCGGAATAGGTGTTTGACGCGCCGAGCAGGCCGAACGCCGAAGCGTTGTAATTGGGGTCGTACTTGATCACGCCCTCCAACAGCAGCGTCACCTGACGACCGAAGGTAATGGTGCCGAATCGCGGGGATTTGAAGCCGACCCAGGCGGTTTGGAAGGCCTGACCCGCCGAGCTGCCATCGACACCCACGCTCTGGGTGGCTGTGGTTCGACCATTGTTCACAGCCAACGACTTCAGAGAATTAGCGATTTCGCCGGACTGCGGGTTGAAAAAGGTCTCCACCTGGAACACGGCCGACCAATCGTCGTTTAGGGGCTCGATGCCCTGCAGGCCGACTCTCGACTGACCCATGTTGCTGGGCGTGAGACCGGTCACCGACTGTCGGCCGTTGTTGCGCACGATGTTCCCGCTGGCGGCCGGACGGTAGGGGGTGAACGGCGCCATGTGCGTATCGTATTGGACACCGATATCGACGACGCCATACAACGTGATGCCATGCCATGTCAGGCTGTCATCGCCGGTGATGCCGGGTCCGGTCTTCTGCTGTGCGAGCGCGGGGACCGAAGCGGTCATGGCGCTGAACAAAATCAATGCGCACCATCCGAGCCTCATGCCGCTCGAGCCCATGGGAAAAGGGTCGAACCCGAGCGCGAAGCAATTACGTCTCGATGGACGCAATCTACTTGTGTAATTCATCGAGATCTCCCTCTTCCGTTATGGGTGTATTCTTAATCCCTAGTAATATAATAGGAATTTTATGAATTAACACTGACCTCGGAAATACTGAATTGAACTTACCAAATGCCGAATTGGCATAAGGCAACCGAAGAAGGATTACTCCCCTGTGCTGGTTCTGGTGCATCTGGGGATTGCAGGTCGCAGAAGGCTCTCTCGTGGACAGAGGACCGGCAGGCCGCGAAGCACAAATGCCTTGTTTCAGGCTGTTTCCCATCACTGACAAGAGTGACCGGGCACGCGTCGGTGCGCGACGAAGGGCTATTGTCCGCAGATGCACCAGAACCAACGTAGGTATGGTCCTCAAGCACCCATATTCGTCATAAGGTCATAGCCTTTCGTTCTTTTACAAATCCCTACTAACTCACTAGGATTAAGGAGATCACGTTGAAAAGCAGATAGCGGAGCTTGAATGTCGAAGAAATCGATCATTACAGCGGGACTTCTTCTTGCGGCGCAGGCGGCGACCGCCACAAATGGATATCTTTTGGAGGGATATGGCACGAACACCAAAGCGCAGGCTGGAGTCGGTGTTGCGCTACCGTTGGATTCGCTCACGATCGCAACGAACCCCGCGGGGCTCACGCAGGTCGCAGATGCATTCACGAGCGGCGTCGAGATATTTCGGCCGCGCCGCAGCTCGACCCTGGTTCAAGGCGGACAGGCCCAAGAATTCGACGGCAACGATACACAAACTTTCTACTTGCCGGAGATCGGTTTCAGCCGTCACATCAACGATCGCCTGGCTTGGGGTGTCGCGCTCTACGGCAACGGGGGCCTCGATACCAATTACGGTTCCAATCCCTACGCGCGATTCGGCGCGCAGGGCGTAGCGGGCGTCGATTTGGAACAGGCGTTCTTGTCTCCGGCGGTCGCATTTAAAATCAACGAGAGCAATTCCCTCGGGGTTGCCCTGAACGTCGCGTACCAGCGCTTCGAAGCCAAGGGCATTGGTATTTTTGCCAATTTTTCCGAAAATCCGGCCGATGTGTCGAATCGCGGTCACGATGACTCAACAGGTGTCGGCGTGCGGCTGGGGTGGTTGGGACAGGTGGGTGACTACGTCACCTTAGGCGCGACCTGGCAATCGAAAACGCATATGGGTCGTTTTGACAAATATAGCGGTCTGTTCGCCGATGGTGGCTCCTTCGATATCCCGGAGACGTACGGATTGGGTATCGCGGTTCGGCCGAGCAAGGCGCTGACGATCGGCTTGGATTGGCAGCGCATTTTGTACTCAGACGTCCCTGCGGTGGGAAATCCTATCAATGCTTTGTTTGCCGGGGGTGCCGCTGGGTGCCTCTGACGGTCCCGGGTTTGGCTGGCGAAACATTTCGGTGATCAAGCTGGGCGCCAGCTATGCCCTCAGCGACTCCGCTACCTTACGTGCCGGGGTGAGTAAGTCGCAGCAACCGGTGCCTTCGTCCCAGACATTTTTTAATATACTGGCGCCCGGCGTGATCGAAACTCACTTGACCGCGGGCGTAAGTTGGAAGCTCGCGAACCGCAACGAGATCAGTGTTGCTTGGCTGCATGCCTTCAATTACACCGTGAACGGCACCGGATCTATACCACCTGCATTCGGTGGAGGTGAGGCGAATATTTCCTTGGTCGAGGATTCGCTGGCGGTATCATTCTCGCATCGACTCAAATGATGGGCGTTCTTTGACGTGACGGCCGACTATTGGAAGGCGCTACTCGGCGGCATGCTCATTGGGGCGGGCGCGGCAACACTGTTGCTGCTGAACGGTGAGATTGCGGGAATCAGCGGCATCTTTGGTAATACCGTTCGGGGCGTGTTCGGCGCGAAAGGCTGGCGAATTGCCTTTCTGGTCGGACTGGTGCTGCCCGCCGCAGCGCTTGGATTGGGGCGAATTGAGTTTGCACAAGGTCTGCCTCTTCTGGCCGTGTCGGGGTTACTCGTCGGTTTTGGCACGCGCCTGGGTTATGGATGCACCAGCGGACACGGGGTGTGCGGCATTTCCAATCTCTCGCCGCGATCGGCCCTGGCGACCTTAACATTCATGATCGTCGCTGCGGTCACCGTATTCCTTTTGCGTCACGGTGGACTCGTTTGGCGTTCCTAACGTCATTGCTCGCGGGCATTCTGTTTGGGGCCGGTTTGCTCGTGTCCCGAATGTGCGATCCGCAACGGGTGCTCGCGTTTCTCGATGTCGCTGGAAAATGGAATCCCGCGCTGGCGTTCACCATGGGGGGCGCGATTCTTGTCGCCGCGCCGGCGTTTTGGTACGTGCGGAAACATCACGGCAATTTAATCGGAAAGGTCTCCGAGCTTCCGGACCGATTTAGGATCGACGCTCCGCTAATTGCCGGCAGCGCCATTTTTGGACTCGGTTGGGGACTGTCCGGAATTTGTCCGGGCCCGGGCCTGGTGCTGCTGACCGGCGGTTCAGCTCAATCGGTCGTCTTCGTCGGCGGGATGATCGCAGGGTTTTTCGCGCTGCGCCTGCTGCGGGGCAGCACGGGCGTCTAGGGCAGGCTATCCAGTGCGCGCGGCATCGATGTCTGCCGTGTTGTTGGTAGAACGCCAGAGACGGTCGCACGGTGCTCTCCAAGCCAAACCGACGCAGGATGGTTACGCAACGATGCCCCGCTCGACCGCGATATCATCGCGACTCAGCGCGGCACCGACATCATCGATCTTAGGTCCTTCGAGCACGAACGACAGCACACCGGCTTTATCGCGCCCCAAGGAATGTCGCCGAGCAAAGCGTGGGTCGCACAGCGGCCGTCAACCACGGCGTTTCTGTGAACGAGCAGGGAAGCATTAGAGAGCCGTTGAAGGGAATTCGTGTCAATAGGGAAGTGTGAACTTGAGTTAAGCTCGTGTGGGCGGCGAATGAATCATGTGGAACAAACTCAGACCCACTCAATATGAGGCAATTCTTCTGCTCACGGCCTTCGCGGCCGGGACGGTCGATGTCATCAGTTTTGCCAACTTAGGCGGCGTATTCGCATCGGCCATGACAGGCAATTTCGCGCTTCTGGCCTTCTATGTTGCTCAAAGCGATTCACAGTCGGCCATGGGCTCAGTGATCGCCCTCAGTGGTTTTGTGGTCGGCTGCGCAGTGGGCGTTCTAATACGGCGAGCGCGCCCACAGGAACAGGCGATCAGTTTCTTGCTCTCGAGCGAGACCGGTTTGTTATTGTTTTTCGCGATTTATGCGCTTTGGACACCGCATGTTCTGCACGGTCGCGCAAATGATCTTCAGATTGCACTGCTCGCGGTTGCGATGGGATTGCAAGCCGTCATCGGCCAAACAATCAGTTTTACCACTATCGTATTCACGACCACCCTCACCAAGCTCGTTGGAACAATTGCCGGTTCAATCGCAGATGGTGATTCATCCGTGCTAAGGGATGTGAAAATCCAAAGCGCAGTGATTTTTTCTTACTTATTCGGCGCTCTGCTCTCCGGTGCCCTTATAGTTCGAAAGGCGGATGGAGTGGCGCTGCTGCCGGTCATCGGTGTTGCGTTCGCGCTTGCCGTGCATCGTCGGACGCGCCGAAACGCAGCGTAGGGTGTCATCTGGTGGGCATCCGCAGGCCGCGAACGAAAGGATAACCGGATGGGGGCTTCAATTAACCGGAGACGTTCGCGGCCCACGGCACCCGGTATCTACAGTATCGGGTCCGGCGCCAGTTACCAACAATATTTCATTCTATGGGTATGCCTGTGCAACATGATGAGCGGACCGCTGCGTCGCGCTCGCCCTCAGCGAATTCTAACGATAGGCCTTTGCGGGCGACGCCGTGAGCTGACGCAAGGCCGTGACCAATACATCGACTTTTTCGCACGTGTTGTACAACGCGAGCGATGCGCGGACGGTGGTCTCGTGACCGAAGCGGCGCAGGATCGGTTGCGCACAGTGATGCCCGGCGCGCACTGCGATGCCTTCCTGGTTCAAAGCCGAACCGATCGCGGTCGGCTCAAGGCCATCGATTACGAAGGACAGCACGCTCGCCTTATGTGCGGCTGTGCCCAGGATCTTGAGTCCCAGCACCGTCATGAGCCGCTCGGTCGCATAGGACAACAATTGCGCTTCATAGCGCTCAATGTTCGGCATGCTGACCGCGCTCAGATACTCGAGTGCGGCACCCAGCCCCACTGCATCGGCAATATTGCCGGTTCCCGCCTCGAAGCGGGTCGGGGGACGCTGATACAGGGTTTTCTCGGAAGTGACGTCTTCGATCATGTTGCCGCCGCCTTGCCACGGCGGCATGTCCTCGAGCACTGATTGTCGGCCATAGAGCACGCCGATGCCCGTGGGTCCGAAGACCTTGTGTCCCGATAATACGAAGAAATCAGCGCCCAACGCTTTCAAATCGATAGGCATATGCGAAACCGACTGGCCCCGTCAATCAGTGCGAGCGCTCCCGCACGATGCGCGGCTTCGATGACTTCCTTCACCGGCGTGACGGTGCCGAGGGCGTTCGAGACATGCGCGATCGATACGATCTTGGTGCGGTCCTTCAGCAGGCGCTGCAGCTCGTCGACACGCACCTGGCCGGTGGAGTCAACCGGGATGACCTTGAGCTGGGCGCCGCGCTCAAGCGCCAGCATTTGCCAGGGCACGATGTTGGCGTGATGTTCGAGATGCGAGACGATGATCTCATCTCCCGCTCCGACATTTTTGCGCCCCCAGCTCTGCGCCACGAGGTTGATGGCCTCGGTCGCTCCGCGCACGAACACGATTTCATCGGCCGAGGCTGCACCGAGGAATCGTTGCACCTGTGCACGTGCCGTCTCGTAGGCGTCGGTTGCGCGTGCGGCGAGCTCATGAGCGGCGCGATGAATGTTGGAGTTCTCGTTGCGGTAAAAATAGGACAAGCGGTCAATGACCACGGCTGGCTTTTGGGTCGTCGCCGCATTGTCGAACCACACCAACGGCCGTCCATGCACGTGCGTCGCCAGAATCGGAAAGTCACGACGGATAGCATGTACATCGAAGGCGGGGTGTGCCTCCCCACGCGGCACCTGAATGTTCGGCGCCTCAAGAAAATAAAACGCGGGACTGCGGGAACCGTAGGTTGTCGAGGAGTAGGCGTTGGGCTGAACAGGCGCCGGAACCGACGGCAAAGCAGGATGGGTTGTAAAGCGGCGTCGAATTGTGACCAGGAATTCGTAACTCGCCGCTTTTAAATACAGCGACTTGCGGCGCCGGTCGGCGTCCGAGTAGCGCGCCGGTGCACAGGTGTTCAGAGGCAAGCGACCGTTCATGATGGTGCAGCTATGTTTGAAGGATCAACAAAATCTTGCGCAGTTTAAGAGCACACTGAAGTCGATCTACTGCTCAACTGTTGGCCGTGCTCTTAGCACTATCCGATCAGATTTCCCGGATTCTGGCGGTGGTAGTGCAGTGTTTTCCCGCCGTTGACCTACTGCAACTTTTGCCCAATAGCCGCGCCCCGGGAGTGGAATCTTTGCGCGGCCACATGCTTTTGCCAGGCCAACGTCGGAAACGCCGAATCGTGTCGCCACCTCTGACACCGGGGCCTCCCAGACAAGCCGATATAGTACTTCGCGCTCGATGTAGTGCGAGCGTCGCCTTGGCGTCGCCGGTCCCGAACGTATCAACTCCGTTGCAATGGCTGTTGTCGACTCGCACTCAGATTGATGCGGAATCCAACTTTTTTAGAACTCAAATCATCTCGGTTCGGCAAATCGGGGCGTTCGAACGTGCCTCCCGCCGAAATCTTCGCCCAGTAGCCGCGCGGCGGTGCCGGTATATCTGATCGCTGACATACCTTGGTGAGCCCACGGTCTGATATGCCGAACCGTTTGGCAAGAGTCGTCATCGGCTCGGACCAAATGAGGTTGTAGAGCTCCTGACGCGAGATCCGTCGAAATCGAGTCGGCCTTTGAGTTGGGGTATTCACTACGGCGAGATTCGCCGAAACCTTGTTGCCTCGTGGCTTGAAGGTTCCTGAAGCGATCCGCATGATTTTCTTGCCATGTCGATCGAGTGCTTTGTGCCGATCCTCAGTTTGAAAGTAGGCATACCCGGCGGTCGTCTTTTGATCCTTGTGGTTCAATACGGCGCCAACCAGATGCAATGAGGCGCCATCCCGGACGAGCCACGATCCCACGGTTCTGCGCAGATCGTGAATTCTCAAGTCCTTGAAACCCGTTTCCTTACGCACGCGTCGCCACATCTTATCAATGTAAGCGAGGGGTTTTCCCGGAATCGCGCCGCAGATGATGTAGGGTGTCCTTGAGTCGCGGGATCATCTTGAGTCGAGTGATTCCGGTGCGGCCCAATGGTGTTAAGACGGGCTACCCATTTTTGGTCTTGCCAACGTAAAGCGTCCTATTGTCCCAATCGATGTCCGCCCATCTTGCAGCCAGGATTTCGTTGCGCCGAACGCCGGTTAACAACAGCAGCCAAAGCGCGTGGCTCGCGAATTCATTCGGATCGCCGTTGATGGCGGCTGCCAAAATCGGCATCTCGGCCGGCGTCACAAATCGGCGTCGTGGATGTTCCGGGAAGCGCACAATTTCGGTCCCAGGATTGCGCATGTCCTCCGGTACGACGCCGAGCTGTCGACCTACGTTGTACATTTTGCGGACGACGGAGACAAATCGGTTTGCAGCATAGGGATGCTCCCTGCCAAATTCGGCATGCACGGTGGCAACGTCCGCCCTCGTGATCGATGCTGCCAAATGCGTTCCGAACCGTGGAATGAAGAGCTGATTGAGGGCCGATTCATCGGCCTTCCACGTTCTCTTCTTGGGCTTTGCGTGGCGCTCAATATATAGCTCAGCCAGCTTCTTGACGGTCATAGACGCCCGCATTTCGTCGATATTCGACTTGGGGTGTTTGCCATCCGCGGCCGTCCCAATATAGAGGCGGCCCTTACGCCGAGCCTGCTCTAACGTGATCGTATCGGATCGTCCTAAATCAACGAGCCGCTTGCGCTTTTGAATGCGGTAGGTGCAGACGTAGCTGCCGCGACCATTGGGAAACTTACGAAGACCGAAACCGGGTAGCGCAAGGTCCCAATAAATGCATTGCGACTTCTCTAGAGGGGCGCCGACATATTCGAGCGACCGCATGTCGTCCTGGCGAAGTTTTGCTTTGGGCATCAGGGGGTCGAACCAGTAAGGGAGTTACCAAAGAGTGACCAAATCAGATCGTGCTGGAGACAAATTCGGCGAAACAAGTCACACTGCCGATATGGTAACTCATTGAAAACGCGCGATAAACCTTACTCCAGCGTAGTCAGGCGAAGTTGGGATGTACCCTCTTAATCAATTGGTCGTAGGTTCGATCCCTACACGGCCACCAATTAAATCAATAGGTTGTATCCAGCGAGGATACCCGCATTATCCGGGAGTGACCAAAGAGTGACCAGCTTGTTGCTCGAGAGAAATAAGCGGCGTTCGTAATGCGTGGGTCAGAGGTTCGAATCCTCTTTGCGGCACCATCCACCTCGTCCAGCGAAGTCTGATAATTTCCAGCGGCGTCTAGTTCGCTCGGAAAACCCCTTAGATTTAAGGCTCAAACTTTCCATGCCAATCGATGTGTGTTTTATAACGTCCATTGACAGCATGCCATTCCTGGGGGTAGTTGTGGGGTACTTGGGTCATCCGCGATACCCCGCTACCCCCAGAATTTGTGCCGGGCGACTTGACGCGAATTCGTTCACGCAACCGTTACGCAAGGACCGCACATGCCGCTCAGTGAGACCGCCATCCGCCAAGCAAAGTCCGAATCTAAGCCGATC
>ODAK010002085.1_pt1 | contig 21195 bp, 14 predicted proteins | sample 1539591 | NCBI WGS metagenome assembly ODAK01 (sample SAMEA3539303, study PRJEB22396) | soil metagenome | biome: tundra; feature: field; material: soil | place: USA | collected 2010-05 | depth 0.15 m | reverse complement strand
CAGGACCGACCTTGTGAAACACCGGCGGGTAAGAGGTGACGTCGGCGATCGGCTCGGCATCGGCTACCCCGGCCCGGCGGAACAGCTCGAGCAGTGTCGCCTGGTCGTAACACCACACGTGATGCGACGGCTGCACGTAGGAGTAGATGAACGACGCGTTCAGCTTGTCGTTGTCGATCTCGCCGGCGAGGTAAGCCTCGAAGATCGCCCGCATGTCGGGAGTGACTACCGAGATGACGGCTCCCGGGCGCAACCGCTCATTGAGCAGGCGCAGCAACGACGCGGCATAGCCGGGCATCAGGTGCTCGAAAACGTGGCCCATGTAGACCTCGTCGACCTGGTCGCCGTACTGCCGCACGAACTCGGCGGCGTCAAGGTGGATGTCAGCCTTGACATCGGGGCTCGCGTCGACGTTCGTCCAGCCCTCCATGTAGGCCTGGCCACACCCGAGATTGACTCTCACTGCGAGGACTCCGTTCCGGTTCCTGAGATCGGCGGCGCCCAGCGTCCGTCGAGGGTCACCACGCCGTTGCGGTCGGGCGATTTACCCGGCTGGACGGCGAGGGTAAAAGCGCGGTCGCGATAGTCGAACACGTGCAGCAAGGTGATGTCAGTAATGGCAGCCGAAATGAGATACGTGGCTGGCGTCAATGCCAGCGAATCGACGGTGTAGTCGATGTGGCCGGGACCGTGGATCCGGCCACTGTGGATGCCGCCGAACTCCGAGTTTGGACCGCTCACCAGAACTCCCGATTCGGTGTGGAACGCCAACCCGAAGACCGCATCGTCGAGCGGCGTGCTTGCCTGGTACGCGATGCGAAGCGTGAGCCGCTCGCCGGCCGTGGCCGCCAACGTCGGTTCACCGTCGGAGCCGATGAACGTGACGGCAGTGACGGTAGCCTCCCCGCCGCCCCGCCGCTCGAGATCGCCGTCGGCCCGGCCGTGGCCCTCGGAATCCAATCGCACTCGCTCGGCCTTGTTGACGGTCGCGACGTACGCGTCGACGACCTCGAGTGCAGAGCCCTCGGCACGCAACACACCCTTCTCGATCCAGGCCGCTCGGTCGCACAACGTCTGCACCAGCGGCAAGCTGTGCGAGACGAAGATGATGGTGACGCCGCGCTTGCGCAGTTCGTATAGGTAGTCGAAGCAGCGCCGTTGGAACTCCTCGTCGCCGACCGCGATGATCTCGTCGATGATGAGGATCTCGGGGTCGAGGTTGACCGCGATCGAAAAGCCGAGCCGCACGTACATGCCACTCGAGTAGACCTTCACCGGCGTATCGATGAACTCCTCGATGCCGCTGAAGTCGATGATCGCGTCCATGGCGGCGTCGACCTGCTTGCGGGTCATGCCGAGGATCGAGCCGTTCAAGTAAACGTTGTCGCGACCGGAGAGCTCGGGATGGAATCCGGCTCCAAGTTCGAGCAGCGCCGAGATCCGGCCGGTATGCGTGATGGTGCCGTTTGTCGGCCGGTGGATGTTGGCCATCAGCTTCAGCAGCGTCGACTTACCCGAACCGTTGGAACCGATCAGGCCGTACGTGCTGCCGGCCGGCACGTTCAGGTTGATGTCGTTGAGGGCTCTGAACATGTCGAATCGGCTCGGGCGCCGCTTGGTGAAACGCTCTTTCAAACTGGTACGTCGATCCTTGTAGAGCTTGAACTCCTTGGTGACATGGTCGACGACGACCGCCGGCGGGCGACCGTCGGCGGACAGCGTAGTCACAGTTCCTCACCGACGTCGCGAGAGCCACGATTGAAGACGAACAACCCCACGGTGATGCTGACGATAGCCGACGCCACCATCCACAACCATCGAGATAGCGCCGGCATCGTGCCTGTCCACAGGGCATCGCGGAAGCCCTCGACGTACTGGTACATCGGACTCTTCGAGAGAACCTCGATCGCGAAGTGCCCATGCTTCCTTACCAGCAACTGGCTCGGAGCCCAGATGACCGGCGTCGAGTAGAACAGTAACTGCATGACAATGCTGACGAGATAGCTAACGTCGCGGTAATACACATTGAAGAGCGCAAACATCAGCCCGATACCCGAGGCGAAAACCAGTAAGAGCAACAGGATGACCGGTGTCAGAAACATCGACCACGACATGTTGTTGATCCCGCACAGTACGACCAGCAAGACCGCGGATTCGATGAAAGTCTGCACCAATGCCGAGAACGAGTTGCCGATCACCGGCGCGTATGGAGGGAAGTAAATCTTCTTGAGCAACGGACCAGCGCCGATGAGCGCGGCCATACTGCCGTTCACCACATTGCTGAAGAAGTTCCAGGCGACGAGCGCGATGAAGAGGTAGATGACGTACGTCGTCATGCCGTTGTGCGCCTTGGGCGGAGTGGCACGGAAGATTGTCGAGAATACGAGCGTGTAGACCGCGAGGGTGGCGGCCGGGTTGATGAGCGACCAAGTCCAGCCGAGCACGCTGTGCTTGTACTTCGACTTCAGCTCGCGACTGGCGAAGTTGCCGATGAGTCCGCGATAGCGCCACATCTCCGCCATCTGGGTCACGGCAGGTGACTCACTTCCCGGTAGATAGGAGGCCGCCGCGTCGGCGTTCGGCGACGTCCCATGGTATGTCAGACCGCGAGACGCGCCGTGACAGCGCGCGAGCCGCCCGTGTGACAGCGCGCGAGCCGCCCGTGTGACAGCATTTCCCGGGTGCGAGTCGCGCTGGACGCCACCCCGCTGCTCGGCACCCGCACTGGCATCGGCCACTACGTCGCACACCTGGCCGCCGCCCTTGCCAAGGAGCCGGAGCTCGACGTCGTCCTGACCGCCTTTACCTGGCGCGGCCAGACCGAACTGCGGGGTCTGCAACTCGACATCAGCGAGACTGGCGACCCCCGATACCAAGTGCAGTCGAGACGCGCCCCGGCGAGACTCCTACGGCTTGCCTGGAGTCGCGGCGGCGTTCCCCCGGTGGAAATGTTCAGCGGTGCCGTCGATGTCTTCCACGGCACGAATTTCGTGCTGCCACCCACCCGCCGGGCGGCCGGCGTTGTCACGATCCACGACCTCGGATTCGTCTTGCACCCCGAGACGGTCGACCGCACGTCGCTGGCCTACCAGCGGTTGGTGCCGAGGGCGCTGGAACGCGCGCGCGTCATCGTGACGCCCTCGCACGCCGCGGCCGACGACCTAGTCGAGGTCTACCAAACCGACCGCGATCGCATCATGGTGACCCCGCTAGGGGTCGATCCGGCATGGGCGGCCACCACCCCGGCGTCCCCGCAATGGCTTGAGGCACGCGGGATTCCACCGCGTTACCTGCTGTTCGTCGGCACGCTCGAACCGCGCAAGAACGTGCCTGTCCTCATCGCGGCCCATGCATTGTTGCGTCGCGACGACCCAAATACGCCGCCGCTCGTGCTTGCCGGTGCGGCCGGGTGGGGTGACGTCGAGTTCAGCCCGGACGACGTGGTGTGGCCCGGTTACCTACCCCAAGCGGACCTCCGCCGGCTGACCGCTGGAGCTGCCGCGCTGATTTTGCCCTCGCGTTACGAGGGTTTCGGGTTGCCGGCGCTGGAGGCGCTCGCGTGCGGAGTTCCCGTCGTCGTCAGCGATCTCCCGGTGTTGCGCGAGGTGACTGGCGGTCTGGCCCAGTACGTGCCGGTCGGCGATGTCGATGCACTGGCCGCAACGCTGCGCATCACGCTGGACGCCGACGACGCCGGTCGCGAGGAGCGGCGAGCCTGGGCAGCAACGTTCAGCTGGGAACGCTGCGCGACCCAGACGCTAGCCGCCTACCGGCGAGCGCTTACGACGTCGTGACGGCCCGGCAGCCCAGACTCCGATTCGCCGCGGCAGGTCCGACGTTGATGCCAAAGACGCAGACCGTGTGCTTGCCCGCGCGCAATGGCAGGGTCGCATCGTATCCGTGCAGGTCCCCGTAGCCGGGATGCGTCGCACCAACGTCTGGACGGCTCACGTCGGCGGTCACCGCCGCCGTCCAGGTGCCGTCGACGTAGACGTGCACCTGCACCGGGCCGCTGGTGTCGGGGTCGATGCTCCAGCCCGCGATGTGCACCCCGCCCGCCTGGCCCTCCGCAAGATCGACGGAGCCGTAGGGCGCTCCGGTCGGCAAAGTGACCGTCGCGCAACCGAAGACCGGATTCGCAGTGCCCCTACCGACGTTGATGGCGTACGTGCAGACCTGGTGTGCGCCGCCACCGGAAACCGGCACGGTGAGATCGAAGCCGTGGTGGGCGCCGTAGCCAGGGAAGGCGGCCGCAACGTCGGGACGGCCGAGGTTCGCGGTGACCGCACCGCTCCAGTGCCCGTCGACATAGACGTGTGTTGCGATCGGCGTCGAGGTGTCGGGGTCGAGCGCCCAACCCACGACGCGGACCGCGCCGGGGGATGCTTGCACGACATTCAGCGAACCCTTCGGGTTACCCGCCGGCAAGGTGACGTTCGCGCAACCGAGCGCCGGGTTGACCCCGCCACCCGCATTGATCGCATAGACGCAGACCTTGTGCACGCCGCCGTAGAACTGGCCGACCAAGGCACTGAACCCGTGGGCGTCGCCCATCCCTGGGTACGCGGCACCGACATCGGGGCGGTTGCCCGAGGCGACGTACGCGCCGCGGAACGTCCCGTCGACGTAGACGTGTACGGGAATCGGTTCGGGAGTGTCGGCGTCCAGTGCCCAGCCGCCGACCTGGATCGCCCCGGGCGCTGGCCACGCGATCTCCAGGTTGCCTGTCGGCACTGCGTGCCCTGCGACAACGCCCGGCACCACGATTCCGCGACAGCCGCCGACCGGGGCATTCGGTATGCCGAGGTCGGAGTTGTCCCCGACCACGCATAGATAGTGGTAGCCCGGCGTGGCCGGTTCGGTCGCGGTGAAGCCGAGGTTGCCGCCGTACGCGGGGTACACCGCGGCGACGTCCGGACGCGGCAACGACGGGGTGGCGGGGCCGGCGATGGCGCCGTCGATGGTGACCTCGAGTTGCGCCGGCGTCGTGTCCGCGCCGCGTGCCGCCCAACCCGTGACCGAGACTTGGCCGATGGCAGCGGTGGCAGTGTCGAGCGATCCGAAGACGCCGCCGACAACGAGCGAGGTGGTCCACGGCAACGCGGTTTGACCGTTCTCGGTGCTGCTCAACGTGATCGTGTACTGGCCGGCTGGCACCGCGGCGCCCGCGTCGTTGGTCATGTTCCAGGTCGTGTCGATCGCCGAACCCGAGCCGGTCAACGTGGCGACCTCATTGCCCCCGGTGTCCTGCACGAGGATTTGCCATGTACCTGCGGCAATCATGCCGGCGACCACATGCACGCTTCCGTTCGCGGCGACCGTGCGCGGGGTCGGGACCGTGACGGCGGGATTCACCAGGCCGGCGCCCATGTCGGTCAACACTTCTTGCCGCAGCTGCGGGAGCAGCGCGTACGCGGCATTTCCCGGACAACTGGTCTGGTCAGCGTCGCGGTGACCGGAGATGACGTTGAACGACACCTTCGTACCGGCGCGATAACGCACCTGACTGAAAGGTGCTGCGGTCAGTGTCGCCGTCCCGACCGGGTTGGCATACGACAGCGCGAGTTTCCACGCCATCAATTGCGCTGTCCCGTCGAGCATCGCCTGCGTAGGTTGCACGGTGCTGAACGTGCCGATCAGCCCGACACCAAATGTGTCGGTATTGAACCCGCCAGAATGTGCGCCAAGTACCGGCTTGTCGATGCCACCGAAGCGGCCTTCCCAGATCCGACCGAAGCGGTCGACAAGGAAGTTGTAACCGACGTCGCACCAGTCTTCGGCCTCGACGTGGAAAGCGTAGATGGAGCGGATGATCGCCGGGACGTCCTGCGGCGCGTAGCTGTTGGTGGTATCGGTGTGGTGCAGGATCGCAACTTTTGGCATGCCCGTGTATTGCGGCCCGTTCGGACACGCGTTCAACCGCACCGATTCGTCGGCGCCCCAGTCGGCGCGGGTGAGGATCGCCGGCTGGGTGCCCGCTGCCAGCGCAGTGCCTGCAGGCTGGGTCTTGCCGACGGTGGCGTCGGCCGGTGAGGTCCCCGGATCGATCAGGTCGAGACGCAGATCCTGCGGCTCACCGCCGGTCACCGAGATCAGCCGCACCGCGACGCCGTCGCCGTGATCGACCCACATCGGATCGGTACCGTCGCGCGCCACGTTGGCGCTCGGTGCGTCCGCGCCGTCGGCCGAGGCGTCGGTGCCCGGGTCGCTGGAGTCGAGTTCCTGCCACCCGCTCCACGTCCCGCCGTCCCTGACCTGCACCTCCGCTTTGACCGAGATGACGCCGCTGTCGGTGCGCCAGCTGAGCCCAAGAGCTCGAAAGTCGGACGTCGATTGGCGGGCCACTACGGTCATCGGCTGGGTCGGCGACGCGTGCTCGAACGCCGCCGGGGTGATGGCGATGGAGAACGTGTTAGACGCCACCGGGCGAGGTGCCGCCGTCGGAGCCGAGACCACGGGCAGCGCGACGACGACCCCGGGAACGACCACGGCGAGCATCGAGAGCGTAAGGAGGCGTCGCCGCACCGATGTCACCCCTGGGGCCGAAGTGGTAAAAGACGGTTCTATGCCACTCAAGCATGATTCGCCCTTGATCATGGACAATTCACGCAACTGCTGTCTCCGAGCTCTCTGCATCGGGCGAGCTCGGGGCCGACCTGAGGAAATGGGCGGCCCTGCCTCAGAACCTCAGACGCCACAAGTGGTGTTTTCGTTGCCGAGTGAAGGAATTCCGGGGCATCCAGGCGCGCAGAGTGCCCGGAATTCCTTCAGTCGGCGAGCGCACTCGGCGCGGCGGCGGGATTGGTCGGACGGCGGGGCGCGCGGGACACGATCCAGGCGCCGGCCAGCGCGGCGGCGGCACACAGGACGCTGAGCGGCACCAATACTCGGAGCCGAAGCGGACTCCACGCCGACAGCGTTCCGACCTCACCGGAGAATCCGTTGCCCACGTAGAAATGCGCGATGCCGGCAGCGAGTCCAAGCGCGGCGGCTACCAGCGCGAGCACAGGCAGGAGTGTGCACACCCAGGCGAAGGGCGCACGACCGGGGGTTGCGGCGCCTGCGCTCGCAGCGTCCGAACCATCGGCGTCCCGGCTCGCGGCGTCCGCGCTGACACCGCGCCCACCGACTGCCACACCGATCGTGGCAGCAATCGCGGCAACACCTACGAACAGGTAGCGACCCTGCACTCCTTGCAGAGCGCCGACGCGATCCGACGCCGAGTGCGACGTATCCATGATCGCGATCAACGGCATCACCCAACTGAGCTGTGCGAGTAGCGCAGTGGCCCACCGCGGTCCGCATCGCACGATGCCCGCGGCCACCAATACAAGCACCGCGACGCTAAGGAAAGCGGTGACGAGCGCCGGCGGTGGCGCCTCGAGCCAGCCGAAGTCAGCAAAGAACGACCGCGTGAGACCCGGGAAGAACCCGTGCAGCCAGTGGCCGAGAGTGATGTGGCCTTTCGGCAACAGGTTCAGGTACAACTTCGGGTACCCGTCTGGCTGCAACACCCCGAAGCGGACGACGTTGGCGACCCACCACGCGAGCCCAGGCAGGATGCACAGCGCAGCAAGGAGCGCATCGCCGCTGGTCCGTCGAACGCCAAAGCGCCGCGCCCGCAGCAAAAAGGCCGCCGCAACGACCACCAGCATCGGCAGCGCGGTGCCCTTCGTCCACAGCATTGCCGTCATCGTGATGCCCAAGCCGATAGCCCACCCGCGGGCAGCACGGCGCGTCGCGACCTCGAGTGCGAGCCAAGTCACCGCCGCCCCAAGAGTGATGGCCAACGCGTCGTTGTTGACCGCCCCGCCGAGGTGGGTGAGTTGCGGAAGTCCCGCGGGCAAGAACGACGCGGCCGCGGCGACGGACGACGTTGCCCCCAATGACTTGCCAATGCGAAACGTCAGTAATGGCAGCGGTGCGAGCAACAGAGCCGAACACAATCGAAGGATCAGCAGCGCACTGTGCGGCGTCTTGTCGATGACGTCGAATGCGCGCGCCGCAACCGCCATGACGGCGAAGTATCCCAGCGGGTGCTGCGTCATCTGGTCGTAGTCGTAGGGACTCAGCGGCTGCTTCTCCCTAGCCAACGCGGCACCAAGCTGACGCATCGTCGAAGATGTCAGTTGCGTGGACGTCGGCCGGTGCAGCGGCGCCAATCCGATGATCGTGTTGAGACCGATCCCGCCGAATCCGACGTCCGCGTACGACGCCTTGACTGGCTCATAGATGCGCGCATCGCCGGGCGCCGGGTAGCTGTGCACGTACGCCAGCCGCAGCGTCGTCGATACCTGTTGCGGCTCGTCGGGTGCGCGAAAGTCCGGTGTCACACACGCCCAGATCATCATGATTCCGTAGAACATCGCGGTCGCAAGGCCGACGACCAGGCCGATCCTCGGCACTCGTGACGCGGCGGCGGAGCTGCGAGAAGCGAGATGCCGGCCGACCGAACCCGCTGTTACATCGCGACCCGACACCTCGCCGTCCGTCACCTTGCTGCGCCTCGCAGCTCACCAGGTGCGCTGGCGAATGCATCGTGCAAAGCAGCGCGCCAGTGCGGCAGCAGGTCCAGGCCTGCCTCGATCCACCGTCGGTTTCCTAGCACCGAATACGCGGGGCGCGGCGCCGGGCGCGGGAACGCAGCGGTCGTGGTCGGCAATACCCGCTCGGGGTCGGCGCCGAGCTCCTCGAAGATGGCTCTCGTGAAGCCGAACCACGTCGTCTCACCGGTATTCGTGCAGTGGTAGATGCCGCCGTCGGCACCTGATGAGCCGAGCGCCACCAGGCCACGAGCGAGGTCGTGCGACCACGTCGGCGAGCCGCGCTGGTCATCGACGACCGACACAGTCTCGCGTTCACGCTCGAGCCTCGCCATCGTCTTCACGAAGTTCGCGCCGCTCGCGCCGTAGACCCATGCGGTACGCACGACATAGGCATCGGGAAGCTCAGCGAAAACGGCCTGCTCCCCCGCCAGCTTGGTCCGCCCGTACGCCGACTTCGGACCGGTCGCCGCAGCTTCGTCGTACGGCGTCGTTGCGTCGCCGGCGAACACGTAGTCAGTCGACACGTGCACAAACCTTGAGCGCCCCAGAGCGGCGGCCGCGGCGAGCGCTGCAGGCGCGGTCACGTTCGCGGTGAAGGCAGTTGCTTCGTCGGTCTCCGCCGCATCGACCGCCGTGTAAGCCGCGGCGTTCACAATCACCGAAGGGACGACGGCAGCAACGGTCCGTGCCACGGCGTCCGCATCGGTGATGTCGAGGTCCCCACGCGTTAGGCCAACGACATCGTGACCGTCAAGGACGCGCATGAGATCAGTGCCGAGCTGTCCTCCCGCGCCGACGACCAACCACCGCTCGGTCACTTCGCGAGTGCCGCCTTCGCCTTCAGAGCACGCCACCACGATTGGTTGTCCCGATACCACTGCACGGTCTTCGCGAGCCCCTCGTCGAAGGATGTAAGCGGTGCGTATCCCATGGCGCGCAACTTCGCGTCGTCCAATGAATAGCGAAGATCGTGATTCTTGCGGTCCTCGACGTACACCACCGAGTCCCAGGTCGCGTCACACGCGTCGAGCAGCCGCTGTGTGAGTTCTTTGTTGGAAAGCTCGTTGCCGCCGCCGATGTTGTAGAACTCCCCCGCCACGCCCTTCTCGACAACGAGCTGGATCCCGCGGCAGTGGTCGTCGACGTGTAGCCAGTCACGGATGTTCTCGCCACTGCCGTAGAGCGGTACCGATAGACCGTCGATGAGGTTCGTGACGAACAGCGGGATGACCTTCTCGGGGAACTGGTAATGCCCGTAGTTGTTCGTGCACCGCGTCACCGAGATGTTCAGCCCGTAGGTGCCCGCATATGCACGCGCGAGCAGATCTGCCCCGGCTTTACTTGCAGAGTAAGGAGAGTTCGGCTCAAGGATGTGCCCTTCCGTCCACGAGCCTTCGGGGATCGTTCCGTAGACCTCGTCCGTCGAGACCTGCACGACCCGGCCAATGCCGGCCCGCACACAGGCGTCGAACAGCGTCTGGGCACCAAGCACGTTGGTCACGACGAACTCGGCAGCGCCGTAGATCGACCGGTCGACGTGTGATTCGGCGGCGAAGTTGACCACGATGTCGTGACCAGCGACCGCGTCGGCTACCTCGACCGGGTCACAAATATCGCCCTGCACGAATTGATAGCGCGGGCTGTCGGCGACCGGCGCGAGGTTCTCGAGATTGCCCGCGTAGGTCAGCTTGTCGAAGACCGTGACCTCGGCATCCTCGAAGCCTGGGTAGCCACCCGAAAGCATGCTGCGCACGTAGTGCGAACCGATGAACCCGGCAGCGCCGGTGACCAGTACTCGCATGCTCAACTCTTCCGTCGGGGTGGATCGCCGCTTACGGCGGCGGTGTTGATGGTCGCGCTGCCTATTGTGTCGGTCGAGAAGTTGTGCCGGTCACGAACCGCCGAGCTGGTATTCGCCCAACCACATCTCGGTGAGGAACTTCGTCGGCTTTCCTGGGCGCGTCACCAGCGTGTGGGTGGCCTCGCTGGTGATCAGCGACGCGGTGGGCTTGTCGGGCCAGGCCGCCTCGAACTGCGCGGCGTTCTTGTCGTTCTCGCTCTCGGCCAGCAGCATCAGCCGGCCACCATCAGCCTGCACTTGCGTATCGATTTGCGCCAACTCGGTCAGGTCGCCGTCGTTGCCGAGGTAGCCGACGTTCGCCCCGCACATGACCTTCATCGTTCCCGGCCACTCGCTCCTTGCTCGGCCTCCGATGGCGATGACCACGTCACCGGGCCGCAGCTGCGCGCACACCTGATGCACCAACGTCGGTTCGCCGACCTCAGTCTTGGTGTAGATCACCTCGCGGCTGCCCGTCCAGACCGGCACGACGACGATGAGCACGGCGAGCGCGGCGACCGCACCCTGAAGCGCTCCGAGCATCGCGACTCGCGCACCTCCCGAATCCATCGACCACGCACGCGACGACCGGCTCGCGATGAACTGGACCACCGGAACGACCGCCATGAGCGCGAAGAGCACCAGGCCCGGCAGCACCACCGGAACAAAGCGGCGGTCCGCCCACGGATGGTCGGGAGTAACTTGCGGCCGCAGTAGAACAACTGTCGCCGTGCCGAGGAAGACTAGGAAAGCCGGCGCCCACACCCGCCTGCGTCCGGCTACTTGCTCGTACGCCAGCCAGCACGCGCCGATCAACGCGAGCGCCAACGTCCCCCACCCGAGGTACCACGACAGCCATCGCGTCGCCTGCTCGTAATACGACCTGGTCGAGTCGACGGGCATGTGCAGGAACCGCTGTACCTGCTCGACGTAGTTCGCACCGCCGGACGTCGGGTTGGAGCGCATCGTCATCAAGTGCGGGCGCAGGAAGAAGAACAGTCCGATCACGAAGGTGCCGGTCGCAGCCAGGATTGGAAGCCGTCGACGCTTCGTAGGGGTCGCGGCTCCCGCACCGTCACGCCGTTGCACCGATCGCGCCGTAGCGACAAACGCGACGGTCAACGGCGCCAGACCGGCGAAGCCGATGCCGACGTCCAAGAGGTCGGACCCGACGTGTTCGGTATACGGAAAGGTGAGGACCAGGCAGTCGAATGCGCCGAAGGCCAACCCGAGCAGCATCCCGCAGGCGAAACGTCGCCAGCCAACGGTCTGACGGAACGCGAGCCAGCCGAAGAGCGGGACCAGTGGAAACAGGTCCGCGATTGCGTCGATCCGCACGACGGATACCAGACCGAGCACGAGACCGCCGACGAAAAGCCCCTGAGCCGCAATGTGAGGAGCCATCGCAGGCGCGGTGCCGCTATCCCCATTCCGCCGCCCCGGCCATAGGCCGGGAACCAACTCACCCGCGACAAATGCATCAAGGACGATCGCCAAGCCACCGAGCAGGATCAGCTGGGCCGCAGGTTCGCTGTAGGTGGCCCGCATCACGTCGAGCTCGGGCTGCACGAACGCCAGTGCGAGTACGGCGAGCGGGGCCCAGCGGGCGCCGACAAGTCGAGCTGCGAGGCCGGCGAACGCAAGCAGCGCGAACGCGCCGACGATCGCATTCGCGTGCAGCACGCCGCTAACGCCAGCCATCCAGCCGCCGATCGACAGGAGTACCGGAACTCCTGTCATGAACTGCGGAATGATGTGCGACCCCTGTTGGTAGAACCCTTGGGAAGCCAGCACCAGATCCGGACTCGGCGCGCCGAACAGCTGTGGGTGCGACGGCATGTGGATCGTGCCGTGGGTCGCCAACCAGCTCGCGCTCATCGAGTATGAACCCGGGTCGCGACGAACTAAGACGTCTTCGGCGCTGTGCGCGAACGCGAGCCCACCCGCCAGGACAACGACAGCGAGGACGGCGATCAGTGCCCACCACGGCACGTCGCCGAATCGGTCGGCGGCCGCCAACGTGACCCGCAGCACCGGACGCGCGAGAACGACCGCGATCGCTAGCGCAAGGATCGTGCCGGGCACTGGCCGGTAGATATGGAGCGCGAGCAGCGGCAGAGCACCGGCTACCCAGGCCGCTGCGATCACTGCGGGTAATACCGAGGCCAGCGCCAGGATTCGGCCAGGAAGGGGGCGCGACGCGTCCGACCGAGCCTGCGGTCCCGTCTCGATCGGAGCTATCTCGTCCGCGTCGAAGTCGTCTGGCTCGTCGGTGTCCAACGGGTCGTCGAGGGTCACGGCGCACTTCCGGTAGCAGCGCCGGCCGCCGCGACTCGGTGATACACCACGATCGAGTCTCGCGAGAACACCTGCTGATACCCATGCGACAACAGCCAGCTACTGCGCGTGTCCTGGGCTTGTGGCGTCATCGGGAACTCGACGTAGCCGGTGTCGAACACCACCCAGGGCGCGTCGTGCGGCGTCGCGTCGAGCAGCATCACCTGTGCGCGGTCGACCAGGTGCGGTGCAAGGTCGTTGCTCGCCTCGACAGTCGCCCCATTCGGGACGACGTCAACCGCGGCCTGCCGCGCCTGGTCGTAGCTCGTGGTGCGCCACGACTGCGTGATGCCGTTCTTTGTGAGCTGGTCGAACGGCATCCGGCCGAAAGCCCACACGGCAACGAGAAGGATGCCGATTGCGTACGCAGGCCCCACAGTCCAGGCAAGTCGACCGGCATGACCGCGAAGCCAGCTAGTCGACGTCCGTACATCTGTCGACGGCCGTCCTTCTGCTGACCGCTGTGGTTGTAACGCCCTGCGTATTTTTGCGACGGTATCGACAGCAGCGAGGGTGAGGATCGGCACGAGAGGTGCGCTGTACTGGTGAGTCAGCGTCCAGTGGTTAGGGTTGTTTGACAGCAGCCGCTCGGCGAGCAGCGGCACGGTAAGAAGCACGAACGACGACCCGAGAGGCATAAAGCCGAGCGGGGCGAACAACCAGGTGAGCAGTCGCACCTTCGCCTGCGGGGTCACCATGAGATGCAGGGTCCATAGCGGGTGCCGCAGCACGTGCCATGCGGCGTCGAGCGGGCCCGAACCGAGCGCGGCGTAGTAATCCCAGTAGTAGCCGGCTTTCCCGCCGAACGCCGGGATCAAGACCCGGTCGGCAAGCACCGTCGTCGCGATCCCGACGATGGCCAGGATCCCGGCGAGCCGCCAGCGGTGCGTGCGCAGTCCGATGACCAGGCCGAACACCGCCACAACGAGACCGAAGTCCTCTTTCACCAGCAACAGCAACAGCGCAGCTATGACCGCCGTGCGCAACCGACCGGCGTCCAGCCTCTCGATCGCAATGGCGAGCAGCGGGACGGCGAACGCGATCTCGTGGAAGTCGGCAGCCATCGCCGCTTGCAGTCCCCAGGCAACGGCGTACGCGGCGGTGATGAGATAGGCCGCCGGTCGACCCAATGCGCGACGGCTGAACAGCCAAACCGAAGGCAGGGACGCCGCGAACAGCAGGCCCTGGACCACGAGCAGCGTCACCGCGCTTGGGAAGACCCGATACACCGGCGCGATGGTGGCGATGATCGGCGAGAAATGGTCACCTAGTTCGGAAAAATGAGTGCCGAAACCGTTGTGCACGCCCTTCATCAACGAGATCGGCGCGTGCAGGTGGGCATAGCCACTGATCGCCTGGTCGAAGATGCCGAGGTCGTAGCCGGCAGTCTGGAAATGCCGCTGCTGCTCGATCTCAAACACCGTGTAGACGGTGGCGGCGGCGGCGGTCAGTGCAGCGACGCCTGCGACATCGGGGGTGAGGGTGCGGCGGATCGGCCCGCTGATCGCCGTCCCGATGCGTTGCTTGGTGGGCCGAACGCCAGTTGAGTCTGAATGGTGCGCGGCGCCCGGACGGTCTGCGGTACCGGCGGGATCGGAGATATCAAGCATGCTGGTGCTCAGGCGAGCGACACCTTGCTGTGGTCGCCCAGCATCAGGCGGTGGGCACGCGGCATGGCGGTCGAAGGCGAGACTTCGACCTCCTTGCCGATCAGCGAGTCCTCGATCCGGCTGACCCCGGAGATCGTCGTCGCCTCGAGCACGATCGAATGCTCGAGCTCGGTCGAGTCGATGAGGCAGTCGTGGTAGATCGACGTGAACGGGCCGATGTAACTGTCAACAATCCTGGTGCCGCGGCCAATGATCGCCGGGCCGCGCACAGTCGACCGGACGATCGATGCGCCTTCCTCGATGACGACCCGCCCGATGATGCGGCTCACCTCATCGACGCTGCCCCGACAACTCGGCTCAACCGACTCAAGCACCTTGCGATTGCACTCGAGCATGTCTTCGAGCCGGCCGGTGTCCTTCCAGTAGCCGGTGACCGTGTGCGGTCGGACGTCCTTGCCGTGATCGACCAACCATTGGATCGCGTCGGTGATCTCGAGCTCGCCGCGGCGGCTCGGTGCGATCGAGTTGACCGCCTCGTGGATGCTCGGGCCGAACATGTAGACCCCGACGAGCGCGAGGTCGCTCTTCGGCTCGGCCGGCTTCTCGACAAGACGAAGAATGCGCCCGACGTCATCGAGTTCGGCGATCCCGAATTGCTGCGGGTTGTCAACCTTCGTCAGCAGGATCTGTGCGTCAGCGCCACCGCGCTTGAACTCGTCGACCAGGTCGGTGATGCCACCGATGATGAAGTTGTCGCCCAGGTACATCACGAAGTCGTCGTCGCCGAGGAAGTCGCGGGCGATGAGCACGCAATGCGCCAGCCCCAGTGGAGCGTCCTGCGGGATATAGGTGGCTCTGATCCCAAGCGCGGACCCATCGCCAACTGCGGCCTCGATCTCGGCCCGGGTGTCGCCGACGATGATCCCGACGTCGGTGATGCCGGCGTCGCGAATGGCCTCAAGGCCGTAGAACAGCACCGGCTTGTTGGCGACGGGAACCAGCTGTTTCGCCGAGGTGTGGGTGATCGGCCGCAAACGCGTGCCGGCGCCACCGGACAAAACGAGTGCTTTCATGCATGGAGGTTATCGGAGCGCACCTCTCGGCTCCTGGGAAGTGTCTGGGGATCCACCTTGGCCAGGCCTTCCCACGCTCAGCCCGCCTGGAATGGGTCGGCGCCGACTTGGCCATGACCGGGCGGTCCATCGGGGCACGGCGGTGGCCGCCAGCCGCCGGTCGGCGTCGCTACGACCGTCGCTCCATTGGCCGGCAACGTGATCGTGACCGTCAACGGGTTGGGATCAGACCGGCAGAAGTCCGAGTACCAGTAAAGAGTCGTGGTGGCAGCTTCGCCCGGCGCGAGGACGACGGTTGGCGTGGGCATCCGTGACCCCACCAATGCCATCGCCGGCTCGTCGGCTTGTGGGAGGCCGAGGTCGGTTCCGTCGCCTGTACGCAGGTCGACGGAAGGTGCTCCCCGAACCGAGCATTTCGCGTTCGACCGATTGGTCACGGTGAGCGGGACGGCGGTGACATCGCCCTTCACGCCCATCATGTTCGGCAACCCCGGAACAGCGCCCGGCCCGACGATCGCGGCGCTGAGCTGATCGGACACGCACGGGGTATCAGCACCGACCACATCGACCGAACCGCGCACGCCGATGTAGGGGTCGGTGGTTGCCGCCACGTTCCAGTAGACCTCCGCCGGCCCGGTGGGGAAATCGGCCGGTACCTGCAGTTCCATCGCGAAGCGTTGCGTGCGCCCTGCAAGCACCAGATGGACGGCGGAGCAGTTGAACTCGAGGGGAGCTGTGCCGGCCTCGTTGATGCCCTGCTGATAACTCGGACACGGCGTGAGCACCATGTCGTGGGTCGTTGGATTCGTCAGGTCCACGACGTAGCGCAGGGTGGTTCCCGCATCGACCGCACTCGGCAACTCGATCTGTGCGGTGGCTCCCTGAATGACGGACTGGGTGTATTCGGGCTGCGGCTGCGCGACGGCGAATTGACCCGTGAACAAGCCGCATTCGACGTCGAAGACATCGTGCAGCACGACGCTGCCGCCACCCGGAATCGCCACCGTCGCTGTGTGGTAAATCAACGTCGGCCAGTGATTCACATCCGCGTAGCGCGCGTCGCAGTCACGCTCGGTCTCGATATCGAGGGCGGTTGAGTTGCCTGGGCTCATGGTTGCCGACTTCTCTTGCCCCACAAAGAATCCACCGTCGACGGCGACGACCGGACGCTTGCCCGGCTCAGTGGCAACGACGTGCGGGAAGCCGTTGAGCACGCACGGCGTGCTGCTGATGTTTTCGAACTGGAAGGTGGCGTAGCTGTGGCCGCCACCTCCGTTCCCGCCAATGTCGGAGACCTTCAGATCAGGCGCTCGGCAGGCTCGGCCCGTCGTTGGCAGCGCTGCAACTGGCAGCGGCGACCCGATGAACATCGCGCCAGGTGTGTCGGCCCATGGAGCAGCGCCTGTCTCGTCGACAGGGATCACCGATGGCGCGGCAGACTCGGTGGGTGGCGGCGCCGCAATCGACGATCCCGAATCCGACGCCGTTGGCGCCGACGAAGTTAGGCCCGAGACACGCGCGTTCGCCGCGGACTGACCCGGTGCGGCGCAGCCCGCGATCGCGAGCGCGACACCTGCTGCGGCGACCGTTCCGCACCGCCGCAACACATGCATGCGAGCAGGACGCCCAAGCGGCGCCAGGGGTTGCATGCAACCCCACCTGCCCACCCGGCGTCCCTGCTCTGATCGTTCTAGGCGAGTCCGTACCCGCTATTGACGCCGCGTCGGTCCCGGGCCCAGCGACGAACGGCAGTTAGCCTCGAACAACACCCACCCACGTCCTGGCCACCTGGAGACGAACCGCCGTGTCCAATCTGACCGTCCTGCCCCCGGAGCTCAATCCGCGCGGGCCGGGGCGACCGGTCAAACCGGCCAAACCGGCCAACGGCCGACGTACCGGCTGGCGCAGCCCGCTCGGGATTACCGCGGCGGCGCTCGCGGTCTGCGTGCTCGCCGCGAGCGGCTTGCTCTACACGCGGTACCTGCACTACGACCACAACCTGAAAAAGGCCACGGGCGTCATCAAGCCGGGCGGCGTGACCGCTGCCGACGGAGCCGAGAACGTCCTGCTCGTGGGATCCGACAGCCGAACCGGCGCCGGCAACCAGTTCGCCCAGGCACCGAAGGGCCAGGCGCCTGTCGAGGGCCAGCGCTCAGACACGGTGATCCTCGCGCACCTGGCGAAGGGCAATAAGGCAGCAACGCTGGTGTCCCTGCCGCGCGACTCGTGGGTGACGATCCCCGCCTACACCGACGCCGCGGGCGTCGCGCGCCCTGCACATCTTGACAAGCTCAACTCGGCGTTCTCCCTCGGCGGGGCGCCTCTCCTAGTGAGCACCGTGCAGCAGCTCACCGGCATCCACGTCGACCACTACGTCGAGATCGACTTCGCGGGATTCCAGAACATGGTCAACGCGCTGGGTGGCGTCGACATTTGCCTGTCACAGCCGGCGCACGACGTCCAGACCGGACTCAACCTGACGGCCGGCCAGCACCACCTCAACGGCACGACCGCGTTGGAGTTCGTCCGTCAGCGCTACGGCCTGCCGCTCGGCGACATTGACCGCATCAAGCGGCAGCAACAGTTCATGGCATCGATGATGCGCAAGGTCGAGAGTGCCGGCACGCTCGCCAACCCACTCAAACTGAACGACTTCCTCGACGCCCTGACAAAATCGATCAGCGTCGATTCCGGCATGAGTGCGAGCGACCTCGCCAAGCTGGCCGTCAAGCTGAAGGGCCTGGGCACCGGCAACGTCGTGTTGACGACGATGCCTCTCACCGGCTTCAGCACACAAAACGGCCTCGACGTCGATGACATCGATGTCGCGAAGTCGACCGCACTCTTCCACTCACTCGCCATCGATGCGCCCGTGGTGCTGCCCAGCGCTCCGGCGGCACCGACGCCGGTACTGCTGACCGTGCCGGTGAGCGCCGTCCATGTCGAGGTATTCAACGGCGGTGGCCTCAGCGGACTCGCGCGCAAGGCGGCGTCCGATCTGACGAAGCTCGGCTTCTCACTCGTCGGGACGCCAGCCGATCGCATCACCGGCGCCAGCGCCAGCGTCATCCAGTACGGTCCGACGCAGGCGGAAGCGGCTCGCACGTTGCAGGCCGCGATCCCCGGCTCGACGTTGCAGGCGAACCCGCAGCTGAACACGACGTTGCAGCTCATGGTCGGCAAGTCGTACAACGGCGCGCAGGCTCCTGGCACGACCGGTGCGGCAATACCCGTCGCAACGCCGACCGAGGACGCGATCACCCAAACCACGGCCGCGAACGCATCCTGCACTGCCTGATCGGGCACGAACCGCTGCTACCGGGAACCAACGCTTCATCGCCGACCGTTACCATGGGAGCACGGTCGGGCCGCGCTCACGTCGGCACGCTCTGAGACGACCGACTTACCAGGAGAACTCGCACCCCATGGCTCCGCGACTAGGTCGCCCCAAGGTGCTCGACCCCGCGGGCGAGCAGGCTGCCTACGAGCACGCCCAGCGCCGGATGCGCATCATTGGTCGGCTGATCGTCGGCTTCTTCGCCCTCATCGTGCTCGCTGGGGGCATCGGCGGGGTTGCGTACCAGAAGATTTTCAGCAAGGTCGACTACGGCAAACCGCTTGCGACCGTCCTCCCGGCGGCCGAGCGACCTGCCCAGGCAGCCGCGAAGCCCAATCCAACCACCGGAGCGGTAACGACCTCCGGAACGGCGAAGAACATTCTCATCCTCGGCGTCGACAGCCGGCTCGGCGAGAACGCGCAATTCCAGGTGAAAGGCGCGCCTGCACAAACCGAGAACCTGTCTGACACGGCGATCCTGGCTCACCTCTCCGCTGACGGGAAGCACGTCACGCTGGTCAGCATTCCGCGCGACTCGGTCGTGCAGATCCCGTCGTGCGAGAAGGTCGACAACGACGGCAACCCGATCCTCGGCTCAACCGGTCAACTGCAATACAGCAAGCCGACGAAGGCGCTGTTCAATCAGGCGATCGAGCTCGGTGGCCCGTATTGCTCGGCGAAGACGCTCGAGAGCCTCACCGGCGTGCGCATCGACAACTTCCTCGAGATCGACTTCACCGGCGTCGTCAAGATGTCGAAGGCGATCGGCGGTGTGCCACTGAACATCTGCACGGCGATCCACGACTCGAACACCGGCCTCAACCTGGCCGCCGGTCCGGTGAATCTCATCGGGGACCAGGCGCTGGCGTTTGTGCGTGCGCGCTATGGGCTGACAGGTGGCGACGACCTCCATCGCATCCAGCGCCAGCAGCAGTTCATGGCGTCGATGGTGCGTAAGGCGTTGTCGAGCGCGAACTTCTTCAACCCGGCCACGATGTACAACTTCTACTCCGCGGTTGCCGGCTCGCTCAGCACGGACATGACAAGTAGCCAACTACTGTCGCTAGGTCTCAACTACCGGCACATCAACACGTCGAACATCATCTTCACGACGGTGCCGACGTACCCAGCCCCGAAGGGCGACCCGTTCTACCAGCACCTGTACTGGAGCGAGGACGAGGCGAACGCGCTGTTCTCGGACCTCCACGACGACATCCCCATCCCGGTCAGCACCGGCACGAACGTCGGCAGCATCACCTTGCCGCGCTCGGCGGTCACCGTTGAGGTGCTGAACGGGACGTCGCAAGATGGGCTAGCTCGCCAGGTTCGCGACGAGCTCAGCGCGGCCGGCTTCGATGTCGTGTCCATCGGCACAGCGACCAACTCCCCGGTCGCCAAGACCACAGTGAGCTATGTGGCCAGCCACACCACATCGATGCAGACGCTGGCGAGTGCACTTAAGTCGACGCCCCAGGAGGTCCTCGCCTCCAGCGCCGGCACGAACATCGTCTTGACGCTCGGTGCGGACTGGGCGGGCGTGTCGACGGCGCCGGCATCGTCGAGCCCTCCGGCAAGCGCGGCACCGTCCGCGATCCCCGGCCTCAAGGCGACGAGCGCGACCACCAACAACTGCGTACAGGGCTGAACAACCTCAACGCGAGGAACCCTACTTACTACCCTGCTTGGTTTCGCGCTCGCGCGATCGAAGGATTGCCTCACGCCGGGCCAGCCGGGTGCCTCGACGAATCTCGGCCTCGCGAAAGCGCCGGCGGTCCTCGTCGTTCTCCGGCATGACCGGCGGCACTCTACGCGGACGCTCGTCGTCAGCGATCGCCACGAAGACGAGGTACGCGGACGCGACGTGACGACCCTCATCGCCGGCCTCGTTCCACGGCTGCGCCGTTACCCGCACGCCGACCTCGCAGGACGTGCGGCCGGTCCAGTTGATCTGGGCGTCACAGGTCACGATGTCGCCGACATGCACAGGAACGACGAACTGGAGTTCGTCAACGACAGCGGTAACGACTCGGCCGCCACTATGACGCGAGGCAACCACGCCGGCGGCCTCATCGACCAGGCGCATGATCGCGCCACCGTGGACATTGCCCTGCAGGTTGGCATCGAGCGCATCGACGATGCGACTGAGCCTGATTCGTGACGCGCTTGTCGGCATGCCCCTGAGTTCGTCGTTCACCCGGTGATCATCGCACGCGCGGTCAGCGGCCGATTACCGGCCGCGTTGCAAGCGTTACCGGTTCCGCTGGAGCAGCGTCAGCATGTCGTCGGCGTGCTCCTCTTCCTCGGCGAGGATCTCCTCGAAGATCCGGCGAGTAGTCGGGTCATGGTGGCCCAGCCAGGCGATGGCCTCTGTGTACGCCTGGATCACGACTCGCTCCGCGATGAGGTCTTCTTTGATCATCTCGAGCAGGTCATCAGGGGCGTTGTATTGGGT
>ODAK010002084.1_pt1 | contig 21204 bp, 13 predicted proteins | sample 1539591 | NCBI WGS metagenome assembly ODAK01 (sample SAMEA3539303, study PRJEB22396) | soil metagenome | biome: tundra; feature: field; material: soil | place: USA | collected 2010-05 | depth 0.15 m | reverse complement strand
CAGCAGTCCGTGATCGCGGATCGTTCAGGACGAGCTGACACTGCCCAGCACCAAGAGTTTCAGTGATCTGACGCTCTGCTCCTCGAGCAGGGCATCATCGGGCAATCGCACCGAGAAGCGAGTCTCGAGCTCGTGCACAAGCCGGATCTGCGCAAGCGAATCCCATCCCTCGACCGTGCTCGGACGATCCTCGTCGCCCACCTCGACCTCCCAGCCGAGAACGTCTTCGAAGATCTCCCGGAACGTACGTTCGAAGCTCTCGTCGCCGATCATGTCTCGTCGGTTATGTAGAGGCTCTGGATCGGCGCAGCGCCCTCGAGGTCGCGCACCCAGCAATTGCCGTCCGGCTCGGCGGCTACGACGACGAAACCCAGCTTCGAATACAGGTCGGCGACTAGCGCATTTCGCGGTCCGGGCACGTAGAAGCCGCGCAGACGGCTGAAACCTCGCGACCGCGCCATCCGGGCGAGATGCGAGAGCAGGTGAGCCTCGGCGGTTCTGCCGATCACCCGACAGCTCAGCAGGAGCGTGTCGATCACCGCCGTGCTCGGATCCGCCGGGCTCGCCACGGCGAACGCGAGTCCGATCAGGCCGTGGCCGGCGAAACGATCTTCGAGCTCGAGCGACAGACAGATCGCCGAGTCATCACGCGCGAGCCGCTCGATTTCCTCACGTGAGCGGCGCCGGAGCGTGAGGTTGAATTGATTGGTCTTCTGCGTGAGCTGGGCGGCACGATCGATCGATTCCGAGTCCAGGCTCCGCACCCGCGCGCGCATCTCCAGCGAGCGCCAGAAGTCCTCCAGCGACGGAGCGCTCGCGCGCAACCCGGAAGCCAGCTCGCGGGCTGCATAAGAGCGCTGGCGCTGAACGTCCTCGCGTGAGAGCGCCGGGATCTCGAAGCGAACGCTCGATGCCAGCGTCCGCACGAACTCCGAAGGAGCACTGGCGAGATTCACGACGGCGACGTCCGGCAGGGCCGCGGCCACCTCGGCGCACTCGGCAGGATTGTCGTCGACGAACACGATCGACTCCAGACCGAGACCGAGCTTCGCCGCTATCTCCGCGATCTGCTCGGGCTTGCGCCGCCAGTCCGCCACGAACGCGGCGAAGTCCTCGAGCTTCAGCCGCATCCCGGAGTTGCGTTCGAATGGCAGCTTGGCCAGCGCCAGATCGTTCTTGGACGCGACGGCGAGCACGATGCCACGCTGCCTGAGCGCGACGAGGTACTCCTGGAAGGCGGCGAACGCCTCTCCGGCCGGTCCCGTTCCCACGGTGATGCCCTCCGGGCCCTCTTCTCCGACGACGCCGCCCCAGAGGGTGTTGTCAAGGTCGACCACCAGGCAACGAGCGCTGAGCCCCAGGTCCCCGGCCAAGACCGCTGCCGTCTCGCGCGCCAGCAGCGCAAGCGCCTCGTGACCGAATGGCTGCCGCGCCGCGTACCAGAGGCGGGGATCAATCCAATTTCGCTTGCCGAGTCCCGCCGCCAGCCGCTCGCAGTCGACCAGCAGGACGTCCGCTCCGGCTGTCTGGGCCAGACGGCGGTTGAGTTCGCGCACCAGCGAGATCCGACTCCCGGGCAGGCGCATCGACAGGTGCCCAACCGACGTCTCGTCCGGAACGACGAAGCCGTGCGCCACGACGCGAGCGCCGTGATCGGCCCGCACCCGATCCCACAGCGTTGCCCAGCGCTGCTGGGCTGTCGCGAGGATCCCCTCGGCGTCGTCGACGAGCTCGGGGAACCCCAGATCTGCGGTCGTCGGTGCGATCAGGACATGTGTCGGACCGAAGCGGGCCAGCCCGGTGTCCTGCGCCAGCAGCTCCTGCTCGACTTGGCCGTACGGTGCGGCGTACAGCTCGGCGTCGATCCCGCGGGCAAGACACGCCAGCCGAAGGTGATCTGCGAGCTCGGCCGCCTCGTAGGTGCACAGCAATCCCAGCCGGATCTCACGGGACGCCGGCGGGGTCCAGCCGGCGCGCGCACCGGTTCGCAACAGGTTTCGCGCAGAGCTCCAAGCGGCCGAATCGCGACCGGCCGACAGCTCTGCCCGCGCGATTCTCCACGCCTCCTCGTAACGACCTTCTCCGGCCAACGTCCTGATCGCTGCCCACGGGGTGTCGGATTGCGTCTGTGTGTCGCTTAGCGTCTGGCTCACCGCTTGCCCCTCGTGGCCTCATTGCCAGGGAGACACGGTAGCATCGGCCATCAGTGGGCGATCCTCAAAGGGAAGCGAGCGGCGCTCGTCGCCAGACGCTCGCGGCGACACGCCCAGGCGTGGAATCGACGGTTGCCGCCATCTGGCGCCAGGTCCTCGGCCTTGAAGCGGTCGGCCTGCAGGACCATTTCTTCGGGCTGGGCGGAGATTCCCTGGCGGCGGTGCAGATGCTGGCCCAGGTGGAAGCGGTGCTCGCTCCGATCGACTTCATCGAGTTCATCGAGGCGCCCACGATCTCAGCACTCGCGGCGGCGGTGCAGCGCACGCTGGGCCGGCCTGCTGAAGTGGACCCGTCGCACGATCACCCGTCGCACGATCACCCGTCGCACGATCACCCGCGGCCGGCAGAGCGCCCGGCGGTCAGACGGCGCGGAGGCATCGCCGGGCAAGATGACGCGTCATCGGCCGAGGCCGCCCCATGCAGTTATGCCCAGGAGAGTCTCTGGTTCCTTGAGCTCGGACCGGCCGCCGGCGTATACAACGAGCCGATCGCGGTCCGGCTGCAAGGTCCGGTCGACGCCGGCGCACTGGAGGCCGGATTGCAGACCATCGTCGCCCGCCATGGGGCATTGCGGACGACGCTTCAGGCCAGGGACGGCAGACCGGTACAGATGATCGCCTCCTCGCTCGACCTGGCGCTCGAGCGGATCGATCTGCGAGCACACCGGGATCCGTTTGCCGAGGGCCGGCAGCTTGCCGAATCGCTCGGCCGGATGCCGTTTGACCTCGAACGCGGCCCGCTAATCCGGGCGCAGCTGCTTCAGCTCGACGATGCAGAGCACCTGCTCGTGCTCGTACTGCACCACGTCGTGTGTGATGGATGGTCCCACGACCTGATGCTGCAGGAGCTCGGTGAGCTCTACCGGGCACGCCGCGACTCCCGTCCCCCGAGTCTTCCCGCGCTTTCGCTTCAATACAGCGACTTCGCGGCTTGGCAGCGCGATCGGCTGCAAGGCGAAGAGCTGGTCGCCGAACGCGACTTCTGGCGCGCTCAGCTCGCCGGAGCTCCCACCGTCGTTCGCCTGCCGGTCGATCGGCGCCACCAAACACCGCAAACGTTCCAAGGAGCGACTCACAGGATTCGCCTCGGTCTCGACCTGGCGCAAGCGGTGCGCGATGTCTGTCGTGCCGAGCGCGTGACGCCCTACACGTTGCTGCTCGCGGCCTGGAGCACTCTGCTCTACCGGCGCAGCGGACAGGACGACCTTCTGCTGAGCGGTCCGATGGCGAACCGTGAGGCCAGATTCCGGCACGTAATCGGGTTCTTCGCCAATACGGTCGTCGTGCGCGTGCGGCTCGGCGGCAACCCGTCGTTTCAAACATTGCTGCGCGCGGTGAGCGAATCCGTGTTTGCGTCCTACGAGCACCAGCATGTGCCGCTGGATGTCGTCGTCGACGCGGTGCGCCCGGAGCGCGTCCCCGGCGTCAACCCGCTCGTGCAGGTGAACTTTCGGGTCCGCACCGGTGAGCTGCCCAAGCCGGATCTCGGCGATGTTGCGACCCGGCGCATACCGGTGGATCTCGGCGTGGCCCGCTTCGACCTCGCCCTGGAGCTGCACGTGCTCGACGATGGCATCGAGGCGGAGTTCAACTGGAGCACCGCGCTGTTTCACCCTTCCACGATTCAGCGGCTGGCGGCCAACTTCGAGCAGCTGCTGCGCCAGAGTCTCGCCGCACCATCGACGAGGCTGCTGAGCTTCACGCTGGCGCCCGAGCCGGCAGCCTCGGCCGGCCAAGCGCAGATCGGCGGGATCCGCCGTTTCCGCGACGCCGGCCGGAGTTCAGCGTGATGAGCCGCTAGGCAGAGCGCTGTCACCCTGCCGGTCGATGGCCGACCCGCGTTCCCAACCGAAGTCCCGATCCAATAACTCGTACAAGCGCTCATTGTGCGGCCTGAAGTACTCGGTCAGCTGGGCGCGTGTCTCGGTCTCGATCGGATCGTAAGCGGCCGTCGATGGCTGCATCGACCCACGGATCCAATTGAGCCGCTCAAACCGCTCGTAGTGGTGGATCGGCAGGCCGAGAAACTCGTGAACGCCATCCAGCGTGCCTTGCGGGTCAGAAGAGAGGTCTTCGAGCGTTAGGACATGCAGCTGCTCACGCGCGAAGAGCGCAAACCATCGCTCCAGCTGCTCGGCGTAGCGGCCGCGTTTCAGGTAGGACCAGTCGGCGAGCGCCTGGCTGATGTAACGGCGATCGGCCTTTGCGCGTGCCAGCTCGCCGGCGAGCCTTCCCCCCTCAGCGGCCACCGCTTCGGCGAATGACTCAAGCGGCTCGTCGCCGTCGCGCCTGCGCATCTGAAACTGCGAGTAGGCACGGTCCACCGGGTTTCTCAGTGAAACCACGAGCTTCACGTCCGGGATCCTGCCGGCGATCCGCAGGGGGGCGAAATCGTGCGCAATATAGGACGGACTGGCCTCGCCGGTCATGAACGGCATTCCGTGCTCGGCAGCAAACGCTGCCCGCTGCATGCTCGTCGGAAAGTGCCGGCGATACCAGTCCTCTCCGCGGTAGTAGTGGTAGTCGAAGTAGTGAACCTCCTTGACCGACGCCGGCACCACGAATGGGTGTTCGCTCAGCTTTCCGAATAGGCTGGTCGTGCCAGCCTTGGCCGCGCCGATGATCACGAAATCGGGCAGCAGGCGACCGCGACTGGCGCCTCGCCTGACCAGCTTGCGCGCCCTGTAATAGCCGCCGACCGCGATCTGGAAGGCGGGCGCCGGCATGGCCCGCTGCAGGCGCTTTTCAACTCGCAGGCGAAGCGCCGGGCGCGCGAGCGCCGGCTTGGTCGCTGATGCGTCGGTCATGAGCGAGCGGCGGAGGCGGTCATCGGCGGTGTGCTCGCGGGCGCGGAATCGACTCCGTCCAAATAGGCCCGCAGCCGCTCGGCAACGTAGGCGACATGCGGCTCTCGCATCGCGTCCCGGTTGTTGTCGTGATGACCGGGGACGGCGTACGTGGCGATCCCGCCGCGCGCCAGCTCCCCCCAACCCAGCTCGGGGTCTTCGTACAGGTCCTCCCCGTAGAAGACCAGCAGATCGCCGGCGTAGGGCAACGGCTCATATGCACGCTCCGCGTCGAAGTGCAGGTCGAAGAAGAACTGCTCGCGGAGCCGCTCGGGCAGTGGGCGGCGCAGCGCGAGCGCGATTCTGGCCCGGCGCTGATTCCATTCCCGCCTCGAGTACCAGGCGAGTGCCGTGCCGAAGCGACGCGGCTCACGCAGCGCGCGACGCAAGCGCTGCTGGCGGGTGAGCCGAACCGGCTTCGGTCTGCTCTTGCGCTTGGATGGCTGGTTCGCGTACCACCCCCACTTGCGGATCCATGCCGGGCTGGGGCCGTTGAACATCGCCAACAACTCGACCTGCTCCCCCTCGGCGACCAACCGCTGGGCCAACTCGAAGGCGACGATCGTGCCAAAGCAGTAGCCGGCCAGGCGCCACGGGCCGTCCCGATGCACCTGGCGCATCTCGGCCAGGTAATGGGTCGCCATCTCCTCGACCGTCTTCAGGGGCGCGCTTCCACCGTACAGACCGCTTGACTGGAGTCCGTAGAAGGGTTGATCGGAGCCCAGGCGCCGCGCCAGCGGTTCCAGGTGAAGAATCGTTCCTGCCCCGCCGTGGACGCAAAAGATCGGAGGCTGGGATCCTTGGGGCTGGATCGGCACCAGCGACCTCCAGCGCGAGGCACCGTCGCCGTCCTCGATCAGCTTCGCGAGCGCTTCGATCGTCGGCGCCCGGAAGATCGCACCCAGCGGCAGACGGTCGCCGAGCTCGTGCTCGATCGCCGCGAACAGGCTTGCGGCAACGATCGAGGTGACGCCGAGGTCGAAGAAGTTGTCCGTCATCCCGATCGGGCGGATGTCGAGCACCCGCTCCCAGATGCCGACCAGCCGCTGCTCAAGCGGTGTGCGTGGCGCGACCAGCTCCTGCTCGCCGGAGCGCTCCCGGGTCGGCTCGGGCAGAGCCTTGCGATCCACTTTGCCGTTGGGCGTCAACGGAAACGCGTCGAGCGTCGTGACGGTCGATGGGACCATGTATGCCGGCAGCGTCTGGGCCAAGAACTGGCGCAGTTCCAGCGCGGGAACCGGCGCCGCGCTCGGCAGAACGTAAGCGGCGAGTTCCGCCTCAGCGCCGCTGCCGTGCGCGACGACCACCGCCTCGCCGATCCCCGGGTGACGGGCCAGGACGGTCTCTATCTCGCCGAGCTCGATCCTAAAGCCGCGAACTTTGACCTGGTGGTCGATGCGACCGAGGAAGTCGACGGTGCCGTCTGGCCGGTAACGCGCCAGGTCGCCGGTCCGGTAGATCCGAGCTCCTACGGCGGAGTGAAACGGATGCGCGACGAAGCGCTCGTCGGTGAGGTCGGGTCGCCCCCGGTATCCGCGGGCAAGACCGTCTCCGCCGATCCAAAGCTCGCCCGCCACTCCGACCGGTACGGGATTCATGCCGGCGTCGAGGATCCAGAGCGTCGTGTTCGCGATCGGGCGTCCGATGGTGAGCGGCTCACCCCGGGTCCTTACACGCGCGCACGTTGACCAGATCGTCGTCTCGGTAGGCCCGTACATGTTCCACAGCTCGAGGTCGAGCTCGACAAGTCGGTCGGCGAGCGCGACCGGCAGCGCCTCTCCGCCGCAAAGCGCCCTCATTGGGCGAGGCGGATTCCAGCCGGAGTCGATCAGCATCCGCCAGGTGGTCGGCGTTGCCTGCATCACGGTCGCTCCGCTGCGCTCCAACAGCGCGGCCAGCGCGCGAGGGTCACCGGTCGTCTCGGCCGGTGCGACCACCACTCCCGCGCCGGTGACAAGCGGTAGGTAGAGCTCCAGGCCGGCGATGTCAAACGACAGCGTCGTGACCGCAACGAGCACATCGTCGGCCCCAAGGCCTGGGGTCTCCCCCATCGTCGTGAGGAAGTTCACCAGCGCTCGATGGGAGATCTGCACGCCCTTTGGAAGGCCGGTCGAGCCCGAGGTGTAGATCACGTAGGCGAGCTGCTCGGGATCTGCCGGGAGATCGGGGGCGACCGTGGGCTGCGTCGCGATCGTCGGCCAGTCGCCGTCAAGGCACACGACGCTCGCGTCACTCGCCGGCAGCTGACCACGCAGCCGCTCCTGGGTCACGATCACCGGCGCCTCGGAGTTGGCCAGCATGTACTCCTGGCGCTCGGCCGGATAGGCCGGGTCGATCGGTACATACGCCCCTCCGGCCTTCAGGATTCCCAGCAGGCCGATGACCATCTCGATCGATCGCTCGACGCAGATCCCGACGAGCTGCTCCGGTCCTACGCCCATTCCCACGAGGTGGTGCGCTACCTGACTGGAGCGCGCTTCGAGCTGCGCGTAGGTGACTTGCTCGTCTGCAAACCGGACCGCGATCGAGTCTGGGGTCGCGCGCGCCTGATCGCGAATGATTTCGTGCAGGCAGGCCCGGGAATAGGGCCGTGCGGTGTCGTTCCACTGCACCAGCAGCTGCTGGCGCTCCGGCTCGGTCAGCACCCCGAGAGTTGCGACCGGCTTGTCGGGCTCGGCCGCCGCTTTGGCCAGCAGCGTGCAAATGTGGCCGGCCAACAGGTCATCGTTGGCTGAGCCGGCGCCGTTGCCGTGAACTACAAGCTCCACCCCATCCGGGCGCCGGTGGGCCGACAGCCACCGCGGGTGCTGATTCCCGGCCGGAGGCTCCTGGTCGATCGCAACGACGGCGTCCGTCGCCGAGGTCTCATCCTCGCCCCCGCGCTCGGTCGCCGACAGCGCGCTGCCCACGCGGATCAGGAGCTCGGCGAAGCTCGGTTCGCCGGCCAGGTCGATTGCGAGCGGGCGTGGTACCTCACACCCGGCCGGCGCGTAGCCGACAACGATCTGCGCGCGGTCGGTGTAGCGCTGCAGGAGGACCGCGACACCGGCCAGAAGCCGGGGGCCGATGTCGTCGCCCCGGCTCTTAGAGTCCGGTTCGCCGCCGGTCGGAATGACGTGTGGCTTCACAGCGCTGAAAGTGTTTGTCAAGACGCCCCAATACCTGATTGCCGCCACGACGTCCCTTGTCGGGCTAGCCCCAGTTGCGCCTCAGGTTAGCGGATCGATTGCGCCTCGGCCAGGTTCCTTCATGGTTCTAACATGTTGGCGTGGTCTTGACCACCAACAGGGGCGAGCAGGCCGATCAGCGACAGGAGCGCGAAGCTACGCCGACGCGCTTGACCATCGGCGCCGACGAGCTTCACGTCTGGCGTGCCTCGCTGGAGCGTCCAGCTCCGGTCGTCGCGAGTCTGCGGCGGCGCTTGGCTTCAGACGAGCGCCAGCGCGCGGACCGGTTCCGCTTCGAGCGAGACCGCTCCCGGTACATCGTCGGACGAGGTCTGCTGCGCACGCTGCTCGGACGGTATCTCGCCCTGAAGCCGGAGGCGATCAGGTTCGAGTACGGCGCCTTCGAGAAGCCCCAGCTTCGCGATCCCGGGCCCTGGTTCAACCTGTCTCATTCCGGTCCGGTGGCCCTATACGCCATCACCCATATCGGAGACGTCGGAATCGACGTCGAGCTCGACGACGAGGATTTCGCGCAGGAGCGAATCGCCGAGCGCTTCTTCTCGCCCGCCGAGACGGCGGTCCTGAGGTCTTTGCCCCAGCGTCTCCAAGCGCGAGCGTTTCTCACCTGCTGGACCCGCAAGGAGGCGTTCATCAAAGCGCGGGGAGACGGTTTGAGTCTTCCCCTGGACAGCTTCGATGTCGCCCTGGAGCCCAGCGCGCGGGCAGCCATCCTGCGCACCGCCTGGTCGCAGGATGAACCGCAGCAGTGGAGCGTTCGGGATCTGAGTGACCGCCGGGCGGGGTACGTCGCGGCCGTTGCGATCCGCGGACAAGTACGGCGGATCGTAAGTCGAGAGCTAATTTGACACTATCGAAGTCAACTCTGTCCGGACAGGAGGACTCATGAACGCAGAACATGGACCGTCAAGCGTTGCGGGCTCAAGCATCGGGAGCGGTCTCCGCGGCATGCGGCGCAAGGCCGTGCAGACCACACAGCTGGTGCAGACCGGCTTCGTCGGCGCCAAGGAGCAGCTTCCGCTGCTCATCACGCCCGCCGTCGACAATGTCGACCTTGCGTCGTGGTGTGCCACAAACCGAGGTCAGATCGACGAGCATCTGGATCGCTACGGCGCGATCCTGTTCCGCGGTTTCGATCTCGGTGGGGCCGACGCCTTCGAGTCCGTAGCGTCCTCGATCGCCACGGACCTGTTCGCCGAATACGGCGACCTCCCGCCGGAGGCGGCGAGCGAGCGGATCTACCACTCGACGCCGTACCCGCCCGACAAGATGATCCTCTTCCACAACGAGAGCTCGCATCTTTCCAGTTGGCCGCTTCGGCAGTTCTTCTTCTGCATCGTTCCGTCGCGGGAGCAGGGCGAAACGCCCCTGCTTGACTGTCGCGCGGTCTGCGACGCCCTTGACCCCGAGATTCTCGAGGAGTTCGCGCGCAAGGACCTGAAGTACGTGCGCAACTTCTCCGAGGGCATCGACGTGCCATGGCAGGACTTCTTCCACACCGACGATCGGGCGGGGGTCGAGAAGATCTGCGCGGAGGCGGGGATGACATGCGAGTGGACCGAACTTGGATTGCGCGTCGGTCAGGTCGCCAAAGCGGTGCGGACGCACCCCAGGACCGGCGAGCGGATCTTCTTCAACCAGGTCCAGCTCCATCATGTGTCCTGTCTGGACGCGGAGACGAGAACGGCGCTTCGGAAGCTGTTCGCTGACGAGGATCTTCCTCGTAACGTGTACTTCGGTGACGGCACGCCGATTCCGGATCAGGTGATCGAGCGGATCGGCGAGGTCTACGAGGAGCTATGCGTCGAGAGCCCGTGGCAGAAGGGCGATCTGATCGCTCTGGACAACATGCTCGTCGCGCACGCGCGCCGGCCGTTCACGGGGGAGCGCAAAATCCTCGTCGCCATGGGCGAGATGGTCCAAGCCGGCGAGCCCGCCGACGCGCTGGCCTGAACGTGCCTACCCGCCGGTCGGGTCAGCCGGTTGATCCTGGTTGACCCGACGGTGGCAGCTCTAAGCCAGGCGGATTCTGCGTGACATCGTCACGGTCCGGCGATACGCATCCTGGATGCGTATCGTGACCGTGACGGTGCCCGGACGCGCGTTTGCCGGGACGGTGAGATAGAGCAGCACGTGTCTGCCCGGCGCCGCGCTCGCCCGCTTGAAGCCCAGACGACGACCGCGAGCGCTCAGGCTCTCGGTCACGACCGCACTTTCGTCGAGGCTCAGGGTTGTCACGATCTGGCGTCCGCCAGGCCGCGCGCCGACCGATTCCAGTTGCGCCGACGGGATCGTCAACGACCCGGAGCGGTGCCCGGCAAAGAATGCCCAGACGGCTGCGGCGGCATCGAACTGCGCGTCCGGATTTGATGGCGCCAGGCCGGCTGATCCTGGGATCACGTGCTGACCACCCTCGAGGATGTAGTACGCGACTGCACTGCCATCCGCGCAGGGAGTCCACGTCGTCTGCCCGACGGGCCCCAGATGCAACGTCTGGGGCGCCTTGGCGGTGCAGCCATCCAGCCCCCGCCACTCCGCAGCGGTTGCCGCGACCGACGGGTAGCGGGCATTTCCTGAAACCGGGATCAGGTCTCTGGTACCGATGATCGTCAGCTCTGACACGGGTCTGGCGACTGCGCACGGCTGCCCGACCATCGCGCTCGACATGATCGCGACCGCAGCGACCTTGCGGCTGAGGTCGCAGCCGACGAAGTACGCCATGTAGCCGCTCTTCGAGAAGCCCGTGACGTAGACCCGACGCGGATCGAGGTTTTCACTGACCGTCAACTGGTCGATCATCGAGCTGAGGTAGACCACGTTGGCTTGAGGATCGCTCCAGGCCGGACAGGGAGTCCCCAGGTAGGCCACGACGAACTGGTGCTGGTTTGCGACCGTGTCGAGAGGCCACCTCGATTCGGCTATCGCCGGCGTCCCCAGCGCCAGGTCGATCACCAGGGGGGCCCGGGTCGAGCGACTCAGGTTCGCTGGTCGGTGGACGAGCGGGGCCGGTCGGACCAGGCTCCCCGGCGCGCACTTGCTCGGGTTGTCATCCCCGGATGGGGGAACCGTGGCGGCGGTTGCAGAGGCGACGCTCGGGTGTGCGGACGGGGCCGCCGGGGCGGGCGCGGTCGCCGGCGCGGGCGCAGTCGCCAGGGCGGGCGCGGTGGCCGGGGCGGGCGTGGTGGCCGCGTTGGCCACCACGAGGCCACCCCCCAAGACGACGAGCGCGAGGCTCAGCCACAGCGCCAGTTTGGAATGAGCTCTAAGCAGTCGCCCGATCATCGCTCGGTCGATCGTATCGGGACCGACCAGCCAGCTCGCCGCCGTACGCTACCATTCGCGGAAAGGAAACCGACTGGGGCGCAGTCGAAAGGGGCTTCATGCAGGGAGCGTTCAATGGGAGTCTGATCATGGACGGCACAGGTTCGGATCGAGCGGCTTCATACCGGGGTCCGTCGGTGCGGACCCCAGTACCCGGCCCGGCGTCGATGCGGCTGCTGCAGCGCCAGGAGCAGCGTGAGTCGAGCGTGCGCTCCTACCCACGCCGGCTGCCGATCGCGATCCGGCGCGGAGCCGGATCCTACGTGGAGGATCTGGATGGGAACGTATTCATCGACTTCCTCAACGGTGCGGGCGCCCTGCCGCTCGGGCACAGTCATCCCGAGCTGATCGAGGCGGTGCAGCGCCAGCTGTCGTTGCTGACGCATGGTCTGGATTTCCCGACCGAGATACGAGACGAGTTCATCTCGCTCCAACTCTCGATGCTGCCCGAGGAGATCCGCCCCAGGATGCGGATCGAATTCTGCGGACCGAGCGGCGCCGACGCTGTCGATGCCGCGCTGAAGCTGTGCAAGACCGTGACCGGCCGCTCGGAGATCATCGCCTTTCAGGGCGCCTTTCACGGCTGCTCGCACGCCGCGATGACCGTGAGCGGGCTGGTGGCACAGAAGGAGAAGATCGCCAACGGCGTTCCCGGCGTTCACTTCTTCCCCTATCCCTATGCACTGCGGTGCGCCCTCGGCGCCGGCGCTGACACCGGAAGGCGGTGCTTGGAGTACCTCGAGCACTCGCTGCGTGATCCTCTCGGAGGGATTGCGTTGCCCGCGGCCGTGATAATCGAGGTGTTGCAGGGGGAAGGCGGCGTCATCCCCGCTCCCACCGATTTCCTGCGCGGGCTGAGGCGCGTGACGCGTGAGCTCGAGATACCCCTGATCGTCGATGAGGTCCAATCCGGTGCCGGGCGCACCGGGACTTGGTTCGCATTCGAGCAGCACGGAATCGTGCCGGACGTGATCGTCGCGTCGAAGGGAATCGGGGGCCTGGGCATGCCGGTCGCCATCGTTTTGCACCACGAGCGGCTGGACGCTTTCGCGCCGGGCGCCCACACCGGCACCTTTCGTGGCAATCAGCTTGCGTTCGCCGCCGGCGTGGCGGCCGGGCGCATCATCGAGCGCGACGGGATCCTGGAGCACGTCCGCGAGATCGGCGCGTACACGCTCGCGGCCCTCAGGGACCTCGCGCGGGAGTACGAGATCGTCGCCGAAGCTCGAGGTACCGGCCTCATGCTTGGTATGGAGTTGGTCGAACCCAGCACCGGGGACCCGAACACGGAAGCCGCGGTCGCCCTGCAGCGCAGAGCTATCGAACGGGGTCTGATCCTGGAGCTTGGCGGGCGCGGCAACGGCGTGGTGCGACTGCTTCCGCCGCTGAACGTAACCCGCGAGACAATCGACCAGGCGTTGGAGATTCTCGATTCGGTGCTGGCCGAAGTCAGTTACGACCTCGGACTCGAGCCCGAGGTCGCCGTGCGCAACGCGGTGTGACGAGCCCTCCCAACTGCGAGCTCCGCTAAGCCAGCTTTAACACCAGCGCCGCCAAGGCCCGTTGGCCTTGCTGATTCGGATACAGCCCGGGACCAAGAGACGATCCTGGGCTGCAGGCCTCATGCCCCCGGAAGAGATCGAGCGAGGCTTGCGCATAGAGCACGTGAGCCGCCGCCGCCGCCCGCTTGATTGTCCGGTCCAGGCTGGCTGTCTCCGAGTTGATCTCAGACATGGCTGCCCGCGTGAACACCCGGCCGCCGACACCGCGAGTACAGATGCGCGGGGGCGTGGCGGGAAACAGCAGCGGATAACCGAGCACGATGACCCGGGCTCGTCCCGCCGTCGAGGCTATCTTCCGGTAAAGCCGGTACAAGGATCTTGGATTACGCGACGAGGCGTTGCCCATCGAGGCGATCGCAGACTCGGCTGTCCGACGCCATCGCGTTGGGCATATGGTGATCCGATGACCACATGCCGCCAGCGCGGCGGGCAGTGCGGCGTCGGCCCAGCCGACGCTGATGGTGACGATCCCGGCTTGCGGATCGAGCGACTGTAGTTGTGCGGGCTCCCGGTCGTTTCGGTTGGCGCCATACAGATCAGCGATGGTCGCGCCGGCGCAAGCCCGGAACGCCAGTGCCTGCGCCGGGATCGCCCGCGCAGCGGCGTCGACCCACGGATAGGCGTGCCGCGATCGATGGCACCGATCAAATCTGGAGTTGGTTCCCGCCAGATATGAGTAAGCGCCATCGCCCGAGCTGTAGGAGTCACCCAGCGCAACCCAGGCGGCGGCGCCGGCCATCCGGGCGCCAGGATTGTTGACCGTGACGAAGGTCGGAGCCGAGAGCGTCACTTGACCGGCAGCGTCGCGGGCGATCGCGGTCAGAGCGTGGCGGCCATTGGTGGTCGTGGTGGTATCCCAGATGAGGGAGTACGAGCTTCCCGAAGCGTCCGCGGCTCCTGGGCCGAGCGCGGACTGGTCCAGGTTGAACTGCACGCCGGTCACGGCCAGGTTGTCGCTCGCGTCGGCGGCCACGGGAACCGAGCCCGACACCGTCGATCCACTCGCCGGGCTGGCCATCGCGACCGACGGCGGCGGCGTGGCCGCCGGCGTGGCGGGGGTGGCTGACGAGCGCCCGCTTGCAACGAACTGCCAGAAATCGCTCTCGACATAGATACCGTTCGTCATCGGCCGCCCTGAGGCATCAAGTCCGGGTGGGTTCGACATGCTCGTACAGGCATACGGACCGGCCCCAAGATCGGAATCCTGACATCCCCAGCCGTGGCCGCCGTTCTGGATTCCCAGCGCCTCGACCGCCGCCGATCCAGCCGATGCGTAGGGACACGGCCCGGAGTACGTATAGCGCAGCGTGGAGGCCACCGGCGACCCGATCGCGTCATCGACCCGCGGGCCGTTGCACCCCAGCCGTCGTGCCGCCCAGTCCGCGAACGCCGGTGCGTCGAAACGAGGCGGAGGGTTGTTGTAATAGAGGTCGGCGTCGATCCCGGTGTTCCCGATCGCGAGCATCACGAAGAAGCTGCGGTTGGTGCTCGGGCAGTTGGGAACTCCGTTGAACAGCTTCAGACTGGCGCTGTCGATCAGGTAGCCGCGTACCAGGGGCGAGTTCCGCTGATCGCACATGATGTCCGCGGCCATGGCGCCGCCGCTACTGAGTCCCGCCGCATAGATGCGCTGCGGGTCAACGCACTGGTTAGGTGCGGCACCAGTAGCCGGGCACTGGGTTATGTCCTTGATGACCGCAGCCACGTACGGCTCGTCGTCGGGGACAGCGGTCTGACCCGTGTCGTTGACGTGCATCTTGTCCCAGTTGTCGTCGCGGCCGCACGGGACCTCCATCGAAACGACGATGAAGCGGCCGGCCACCGCCAGGCTCGCGAACCGACTGGAGGGAATGAAGCCGCAGTTGCCGCCTCCGTAGAACACCAGGACGGCGGGCGCGCGATTAGAGGGAGACGCCGCCAGGTTTATCGGTCGATACACCTCGTACGCGCGGGTCGAGGTGGTGCCGTTGTCGTTGCTGACGTTCGCCAGAGTGCTCATCGTGTAGTCCGCAGGCTGGCACGGGCTCGGAGAGCAGACCGCTTGGCTGGCGCCCGTGATCGTGCTCGTACTCGCACTCGTGGGCGCCGCGCTTTGTGTTTGCTGCTGCCCGCAACCGGCGAGCAGAACGCTAGCCACGCAGACACAGACCAGGGCACGCAACAAATAATCCCCTTCCGGCTCTGATCCACAAGCCGTCGAAATCAGGTGTCGGCCGTTTCGAACGACGCTGCGGACTTTATCAGCCGCGCCGCCTCGCCTCGCCGTTATGGGAGGGTCCCGCCTCCGAAGTTGGCAAGCCTGACGGTGCCGTCGCGTGCCGCAAGGCTGAGATAGCCGGCTTTCAGGAAGGTGCTGTCGGTCGCGACGAGGATCCGCGTCCAGGCCCCTGCGTCCTGGCGCCAAAGCTCAATCGTGCTACCGATCGCACGGAACAGCAGCGTGTCGCCGGCATTGAGGGTCGGGCCGTTCCCGCTGGCCAGGACCGTCTCTGCAGTCGTGCGGACCACGATGCTGTACTGATCGGGCTGGCCGGATCGGTACACGTAATCCGCCTGGTAGCCGGTCAGGGTCGAGAGAGTCGGATTCTGAAGGCGAAGGCCGAGTACCACGGAGTCCTTATCCACATTCGGCTTGACCGCCACCGTGATCCACGCCTCGCTGTTGGGCCCAAACGTGGCTGGATTCCAGTAGTCGGCGTTAGCGCCGGTCTTACCGGTCAGCTGGTGATTGGTGATGAACAGATTGTTGGACGGGCTCGAGCTCCCGGACAGCATGTGGGTCCAGTTCGGCCCGGGCGGACCCGTGTTGTTCGCCCGGTTGAAATTGTCAAGCAGCGGAGTCACCGGACCGGGCGCCGAGGTGACGAGCCCGGTCGCGGCCGATGGGGCGGACGCCGATCCTGAGCTGTTGGTCGCGGTCACCACGATTTCAAGTGTCGAGCCGACATCGGCCGACAATGCCCCGTACGTCGAGATCTGGGCCCCGATCGGCGTGCAGTTCTGGCCGTTCTGATCACATCGTTGCCACTGGTAGGCGAACGACGGCGCCGGCGAACCAGACCAAGTCCCCGGTGACGCCGTCAGCGTCTGGCCGACCACCGCCGAACCGGAGATCGACGGCGCAACCGTATTCACCGGCGCACTGGCGCTGCCCTGCACGACCGCGGTCGCCAGCGATGACGCCGACGAGAAACCGGCGCTGTTGGTGGCGGTCACCGACACCTCAAGCGTGAAGCCGACATCGGTCGACTGCACCGTGTACGTCGAGACCTGGGCCCCGACCGACTTGCAGTTCTGGCCGTTCAGGTCGCACTGCTCCCACTGGTAGGCGAACGACGGCGCCGGCGAACCAGACCAAGTCCCCGGTGACGCCGTCAGCGTCTGGCCGACCACCGCCGAACCGGAGATCGACGGCGCAACCGTATTCACCGGCGCACTGGCGCTGCCCTGCACGACCCCGGTCGCCGAGCTCGCCTGCGTCGAACCAGCGCTGGTCATCGCGGTGACCGTCACCTCGAGGGTGGAGCCGACATCGCCGGCCTGCACCGTGTAGGTCGAGCTCGTCGCCGGGGTGATCTGAGCACAGTTCTGGCCGTTGGAATCACAACGCGACCATTGGTAGGCGAAGCTGGGCGAGCCGGTCCACGAGCCGCTGGAGGCGGTTAGGGTCTGGCCCTGGACCGCACTACCGGAGATCACCGGCGGGGCGGTGTTCGCCGGCGGCGTGATCGACCAGGAGTAGCTGTCGGTTGCGGTGTTGCCGGCCGAATCGCTGGCCTGGACCACGAACGTGTGGCTACCCGATCCCAATGACGCGTAAGTCTGGCTCGTCGCGCTCGAGCACGGTATGAACGGCGCTCCGTCGATCTGGCAGCGCATCGCGACGATCGATTCGTTGGACGAGAAGCTGAAGTTCGCCGAGGTCTGGGCCGTAGTGCTCGGAGGCTCCGAGGCCGCCGAGATGCTCACGGTGACCGGAGTCGGTTCGAGCGTGATCGCAGTCACGGTGCCGGTGATCGTGGGTCCGCCGGACTGGAGCGCGTACGGCGGATAGAGCGGCTGGGACTGACTGGAGAGGTAAGGCGAGGAAGCGATCACGTAGCGACCCGTCGCGTCGACGTCGAGTCCCGTGGTCCTGTTCAGCCGGGCGGCGTCGGAGAAGCTTCCGGCGAGCCTCGGAGTCAGCGGGTTTGAGATGTCGACGACCGCCACGGCGTGGGTGCTGGAAGAGGAGACGTAGGCGAAGTCGCCACGCAGCCGGATCCGGTAGGCACCGTTCAGGGCGGCGACCGACAACGTCCCCACGACCTTCGGGCTGGCTGGGTTGCTGATGTCAACTACGGTGATGCGCCCGACGGAGATCTGATCCACGACGTAGGCGTAGTTTCCGCTGACGGCGACGTCCACCGGGAACAGCAGTTTGAGGGTGTCGCGCAGCGACGCGACGATCTTCGGGCTCAACGGATTTGAGATGTCGATCACGGTGAGCTGGTCCGAATAGGCGGCGGTCACATAGGCGTAGTTGCCGGAGATCGAAACTGCCGTGGCATGCAAGAGCGCGCTGCTTCCGTTCCATGGCGAAGGCAGGGCGCTGTTGTGAAGGTAGGCCACGATCTTGGGGCTCGATATTGAGCTGATGTCGATCACGGCGAACGAGTTACCCACAGAGGAGTTTGGGCATGGCTGCCCGCTCAAACAGCCCTGCGCCGCCACGTAGGCGTAGTGACCCGAGACCGCAACCCCGTAGCCGCCGAACAGCTTGGTCGCGTCCCTGAGCGACCCGACGATGGTCGGCTGAGCCGGGTTGCTGGCGATGTTCAGGATCGTCAGGCTGTTCCCGGTCCCGTCGTCATTGCTTCCGGATCCGCTGGGCCCGTTGCGGTTCTTGCTGACGACGAAGGCATAGCCACCGGATATGTTGACCGTGGTGGCGGCAACCAGATTGTTGCTCGCCGCACTGGACCCCGCGATCGTCGGATGCGCGGGATTGGAGATGTCGATCGCAGTCAGCTTGCCGGCGTAGTAACCGGTCGTGTACGCGTAGTTGCCGGAAACCGCGACCGATGTCGTGCCGGGTAGCGTCACCGAGTCGCTGATCGACCCGGCGAGCGTCGGATTGGTGACCGCAAACGCACTCGCCGGTGACATCAGGGCGACACCCACCAGGACGGCCACGAAGATGGCCGCCATCGTGCGTCTTGCCGGGCACTTGTTGCTCTCGAACATCAGAACGCCGGCGCCGGCCAAGCCTAGGCCACTACCGTCAATGGCCGATCGGCCACTTCTACCTGCATGCCGTGGTTCTCAAGCGAGGTCGTGGCCGCCTCGGCGAGCCGGACAACATCGCGCGCCAGGGCGAGGCCATACTCCGGGAGCTCCCCGGTGCGGATCGCCCTGACGAACGCGCCGGCCTGCAGGGCGAGCGGCTCGGCGCTGGGCAGGTTGGGCGAGAGGATGTCTCCGGTGCGATAGGACAGCTGCCATTCGCCGAAGGTCTCAGGGTCCTTGTACTCCACGCCGCGATCGTAGATCTTGATCGTCTCAGCGCTCCCGTCCTCGTAGACGACCATCTTCTTGGAGCCGACGATCACTGTCCGACGCAACTTGCTTGGAGCCAACCAGCTCAGCTCGACGTTGGCGATCAGACCGGAGGCGAACTGCATGTTGACGAACGCCACGTCGGCGATGCCCGGCACGATCGAGTCGCGGCCGGTGGCGCGAATCGTGTCCGGCGGAACCCCCAGCCAATAGAGCAGGATCGAGAAGTCGTGCGGTCCGAGGTCCCAGATCACGCTCACGTCGCGCTGGTGCAGGCCCAGGTTGACCCGGCTCGAGGAGATGAAGTAGATGTCGCCGAGCTCGCCCTGATCGATCAGGTCCTTGACCGCCCGCACCGGCGGGCTGTACAGGAACGTGTGCCCGCACATGAGCAGCAGGTCCTGGCCCGTGGCGTAGTCGATCAGTTGCGTAGCCTGCTCGGTCGAAGGAGCCAGCGGCTTCTCGACGAAGACGTGCTTGCCGGCTTCCATGCAGCGTCGAGCGAGGTCGTAGTGCGTGAACACGGGCGTCGCCAGCAGCACGCCGTCGACAGATGCGTCGAGCAGGACGTCCTCCAGATCCTGGGTCGTCGATGCCGAGGGATAGCGGCGACCTATCCGCTCCAGACGTTCCTGGTCGCTGTCGCAGATCCAGCGAACGTCCACGTCCGTGCGCTCAAACAGGACGCGGACGATGTTGGGTCCCCAGTATCCAAGTCCGACTACAGCCACCCGAGGCTTCGTATGAAACCGCCTCCCGATCACAGCGCCCGTCCTTTGTTTTACGGCGTCATGCGCAAAACTCGCCCCAGCCTCCTTGGCGTCGGCGCCTGCGCCCCAATGTGGGTCAAAGCTACCATTTCGTCGAACATTTGTCGAGTATTCGGGTTCCTGCGTCCAAATCGGGCGGTCGGGGCTAAAGCTCGGCGCCGAAGCCGACGATTAATGCGCCCCGCTGCGCCGGCCGACGGCCTGCAGCAGGGCCGACGAGACGATCTCCAGTTCCGCCGGCGTCATTCCCGGGAAGATCGGCAGCGAGAGTTCATGCGCGGCCCAATGCCGGGCATGCGGAGCGTCTGACCCGTGCAGCATCGGCAGCGAAGGCTGGTCTGGGAGCGCCAGCGGATAGTGGATGCCCGTGCTGATCCCATCTGCCGACAGCGCCGCCGCCACGGCGTCGCGATCAGGGGTCAGGATCGGATACAGGTGGTAGTTGCATTCGGCGCCGGCCAGCTCGTACAGATGCTCGGTGGCGGTTCCGATGGCGCTGCGATAGGCGGCCGCCAGCTCACGCCGAGACGCATTCCAGGCGTCGAGGTGGCGCAGCTTGATCCGCAGCCATGCGGCCTGCAGGCCGTCGAGCCGCTCGTTGTATCCCGCCACGTCGTGCGTCGGTCCGCTGCGGCCGAGATCGCGCAGCCGCCGGGCGGCGGCCGCCAACTGCTCGTCGTCGGTGCAGATCGCGCCCCCGTCCCCCAGCGCTCCAAGGTTCTTACTCGGGTAGAAGCTGAACGCGGCGGCGCTTCCAAGCCCTCCGGCCCGCGCTCCGCGATAGGTCGCGCCGTGCGCCTGCGCCGCGTCCTCGAACAGAGCCAACCCCCGGCTCTGGGCCACCGCGCGCAACCGGTCCATGTCGCAGGGCTGCCCGTAGAGGTGGACCACAAGAATCGCGGCGGTCCGAGGCCCGACCGCCGCGGCCGCGGCGTCGGGGTCGATCAGCCCGGTGGCCGGATCGACGTCGGCGCACACGGGTGTCGCACCGGCGTGAACGACGGCCAGCGCCGACGCGATGAACGTATGGGCCGGAACCACGACCTCGTCCCCCGGCCCGATCCCGGCCGCCTGCAGGATGATCGAAAGTGCGGCCGTCCCCGACGCTACGCCCACCGTGTGCGCCGTGCCGCAATACTGCGCGAACTCGAGCTCGAACTGCTCGACTTCGGCTCCGAGGATGAATCCACTACTGCCCAGAACGCGATCGAACGCCGCCCTCAGCTCGCCGGCCAGCGGCTGGTGCTGGCGGAGGAGGTCCATGAACGGGACGGTTGTCAGGGAAACTGTCGTCATCGACACGCTGGGCATCCGAGCCGGATCTCCGGCCCGCCCGTTAGGCTACGCAGTCCCAGCGGACTTGGGGGGCGGCTATCGCGACCGGCGGCAGAGATGAAGGATTTGCGCGCGTGTACAACGAGCACGCGTGGTCAGTGTACGGTTTCCTGGCCTACCGGCTGGGCGACCGGCAGACGACCGAGGACCTGACGCAGGCCACCTTCGAGCGCGCCCTGCGCGCCTGGAGCCGATTCGATCCGCGGCGCGGATCCGAGCGCACCTGGCTGTTGGCGATCGCGCGTAACCTGCTGATCGACCATCATCGTCGTGACCGCTCGGAGCTCACCGATCAGATCGACGAACGCCTGCTGCCGGCCTCCGACGGGCCGGAGGAGCAGATCATCGGCTCGCCTGAGCTCAGCGAGGCGCTGGGCCGGCTCAACGACCGCGAGCGCGAGATCCTGGCGCTGCGCTTCGGTGGCGATCTCAGC
>ODAK010002082.1_pt1 | contig 21208 bp, 31 predicted proteins | sample 1539591 | NCBI WGS metagenome assembly ODAK01 (sample SAMEA3539303, study PRJEB22396) | soil metagenome | biome: tundra; feature: field; material: soil | place: USA | collected 2010-05 | depth 0.15 m | reverse complement strand
GGATTCACGCCGCCTCCAAGCCGGATGCCGCTCGGGCCGGGCTCCAGGGCTCCGCCCGAACTCATCCCAGGGGCCACTACCTTCCCCCCGGTTTCGACATCGTCCTGTGAATTTCGGCACGTCATCAGCGGTTCGCTTGCGCTCGTCTCTCCAGATCTCACCTGACAGGATTTACCTCCCGCCTTTTCCTGCGACGCTCACCACCAACGCTCTTAACGCCAGCAGCTCGCAGTGGTTTGGAGCCTGTTCCTGATCACCGGCTCCGAGGGACCTGCCCTCATCTCTCTTGCAGTTCCACACCTCCTTTGATTGGTGTGCTCGCGGCACACGTAGTGACTCATTTTGATTCCAGAAGCTCCGCGATTTCCGCGATGTCCCAAACGTGGTCGCTCACTCCCGCTGCCATCGCTGGCGTAACCCGCAACGTTTTGTGAATCCGGCAGAAGTTATAGTGCATGTAGTGTAGCGCGATTGCCCATGCGTGATTCTCGACTTTCTTAGAGAATCCATTCGTTAGGCGAGTGAAGCGTCGCATCATCATTCGCATCGTTAGATTTTGGCGCTCTACGAAGCTCGTGGATACATGCTTAGGGTCTGGACGGCCAGTGATGCCAACGGTCTGACATCCGATGCACTCCGCTGGACTGTTCTTCGTATCGTTCGCCGCATCGTTCCCATAAATCTTGACCAGCATCGCGTAATCAATTTCGGAGCCGAGCGCATCCTCTACCGCCTGTAGATACACGCGGTGGCCGTCTGTAGTTAGCTGGACGCGATTGGCAAGCCGCGATGCTAGGTCGTCCATGAAATGCTTGGCGGTCTGCGCTCCGCGTGTGCCGACCATGAAAGACGGCACTAGCTTTGTGTCCGCATCAATCGCAACCCACGTCCACACATCGCCGTAGCCAAATGTTCCGCGCTTGTCGGCGGGAACGTTCTTATCTTTCGCGTAGCAGAAGCTCCAAATTTCATCGCATTGAATTCGCTTCGACGTGAGGTTGCGTAGCGTCTTATCTTGATAGTCGGCGCAGACGCGGCCAATCTCCGGTACGAGTTTTAGCACGGTGTTAAAGGCAACATCGCACATGCGGGAAGTTGCGCGGAGTGAATTGCCCTCTACAAGGGCGGTGATTATCTGTGTTCGCTTTGCTTTATTGAGCTTGTTCATGCCTCCTATTATGCTTGAGCTGGTCAAGCATGTCAAGTAATAGTTTTAGATACGCGAACCTCTCCGTCGTATTGCTCAAGACACAAAGCCCTGTCAATGAGAATCGAGATGTGCCTATAATCATTTTGCGGAACCCTCAAATGGCAGGTCACACAAAAAAGAAACGCACAACGGGGGAAAAGCCTCTTCTCACTCTTCGAGTGAAAGGCCCAAGTGTTCGGAGCGGTCGAGTCTCTATTCCCGACCTTATCAGAATTTGCCAAGAGGCGCAAAACAGCGTTAATCGGCAAGCTGAAGCTAAAGAGGGATTCAAGACAATTCATCCCGGCCCTGTAAAAGATTCGATAAGAAAGGGCTGTACCCTAGATTTATTTCGTATAGGAAAAGGCAGCACGACGCTAAGTTTTGTTTCAGCAGACCCACAGGATGGCTTTGATTTTCCTAACCAAAAGACGTTTGCCTGTGAGGTTATCAGCGCCATCGCGCAGACAATCAAGTCGCTAGGCAATGGCAAGGGTGCAACTGTTGAGCTAGATGCGGGAGTTTTGCAGGGTTTATATGCGTTCGGAGGAATTGCTGACGGTAAGAGAATAACTGAGATTGACTGGATCGCTCCGAAAATCGGGGCACACAGGCGCGTAGTAGGAAAAGTCAATAAGTTGGTGCGAGAACGCGTTGCTTCCCGGATGAGTTCACCGAGCAAGCAGAATGCTCAAGTGGATGGGATTCTTGATATGGCTGATTTCAAGCCTTCTGAATTCAAATGTCGAATTGACCCCGCAATCGGCGCGGCGGTTCTATGCACATTTGAAGAACGAGATGCGAGCATAATCCAGTCGCTAATGCGCGAGCCTGTCAGGGTCACAGGGGAGGGGACATTCCAAGCCTATACACGACGGCTCGAATCACTGCACATTAAGACAATCGAACGGCTCCCATCACTATCTTTGGGAGAGGGTAATTTTAGTGCAGGGACATCTCTCACTGAACTTGCATTAAGTCAGAAAACGAAGCCAATCAAAAGCATTGCGGAATTGAGTGGTGGATTTCCCAACGACGAGAACATTGATACTTTCTTAGAAGAGATTTATAAAGCGAGAAAGTAGGAGACTCTACGCCTCCCCCAGCAGACGCCGTTCTCCTAGATACGGATGTCTTTTCTTACCTCGGAAAATCCGGGGATACACGAGCCGCGCTCTACCGCCCTCATGTAGAGGGGAAATTGGTCTGCGTTTCTTTCATAACGGTCGGAGAAATACTGTTCGGAGCGTATAAAAACAAGTGGGGAATTACGAAGCTTGAAGGGATAAAAGCGCGACTCAGGTCTGTAACGATTGTTCCATTCGATTGGGAGGTATGTCAGACCTATGGAGATTTGAAAGCTAGACTTCAAGCGATAGGAAAAGGCGTTGCCGATAATGACCTTTGGATTGCTGCGTGTGCCGTGAGGCACTCCATTCCGTTGGTCTCAAATAATCGTTCTCATTTCACCGATATACCGGGACTAGTTTTACGAAGCGAAGCGCCAATCATCGCTCAAATTGCATCGCAACAAGTGATGTTCAAAGAGCCTTCCGAATAACACGCCATCGGGCTTTCGCTGCTTTCCTAGCAATTGCTGACTTCTTTTTTCCAGACAGTTTAGCCGCTCTTGCCTTGCCACCTTTCAATCCACCTTTGCGCCCAATGCTGGCGAGATATTCTTTGATGGAGGAGGTTTGAGTCGGTTCTTCTGTGGACATCCGCACAATCGCTGCGGCACGCTGATTCAGGTCTTTCGGGAGCTTGCTTGAGCGCCTCATGCATGCATGGTGACATGATGAAAAACATATTGCAACATAAACGTTTATGGGATATACTGCGTACGGAATGGGTAAAGCCTGAGGCACCCGCGACGCCCTTAGGGTATCGTAAGCGTGCTGCAAGCACGTCGGGCTCAGGGGCCATTCCGCTATTTCCGAAAAAGGCTCCAGAAATGGGGCCTTTTTCATTTTAGAGGATTATGTCGGTAATCATCTATCTAGACGAAAGTGGCGACCTAGGCTGGAAATTCGACGCTCCGTATAGGGCAGGCGGCTCCAGCCGCTATCTCACCATAGGTGCTGCGTGTGTCCCGCCTGAGAAAAAGCACATCCCAAAACGTGTTGTAAAAGACCTTTATAAGAAGTTTGGGTGGCCTTTTTCGGCGGAAATAAAGTGGTCAGATATGCCTCCGGAAGCAAGGAAAGAATTCGCAGTAGCTGCTAAGTCCATGTGTGAAAAACATGCGGATATTCACTTGCACGGAATTATCGTCCAAAAGCAAAACGTCATGGAGCATATCCGGAAGGATGCTAACAAGCTCTATAACTACATGATTCGATTGTCTCTACTAGACCGGATGGCTAAGCATGATGTTGCTACTATGGTTCCAGATTCTCGGTCAATAAAAGTTAGCAGCGGAAACAGTTTGCAGGATTATCTGCAAATAGAATTGTGGTTCATCAAGAAGGCGACGACTAACCTAGTGATGAGTCCATGCGATAGCAAGAACAGCTTAGGGGTTCAATTTGTGGACATGCTGGCCGGATTGGTGCAGTCAAGGTTCGAGGATAACGAATCTAGCCATTTTCAGGTGCTAGCACCAAGAATCATCCTGTCTCGCCTATTTTTTAGCTAATTCGTCAAAATGAGTCACTACCAAGACATTGAGCTTCTACTCCTATGAGGCGTTTCTGTGTTAAAACGTGCCTATGCCCATCGCTGAGGATTTCAAGCATGAACTATTTCAACCCACATTTCCTTTTTGAACGTCGCCTGGGAACCTTCGGACTCTCGTCGTCATCTATATTCATGCGGGCAGTATAAGCCAAATGTCGGACAGCCGAAAAGAAAATCCCTAGTACGTCCGTACCGTTGCCAAATTCGAATTGGTCGTGTAGTCTGGTTTCGTATTCAGAGTCGTGCTTTCACAAGCACGCGGCAACCGAGTTTCCGAAACTGGAAATCGCGGTGCCAGTCGCTCCAAGCGGCGATACGCTCCAAAAACGGAGAAAAAATGTCATCTCACAGTGATTCGTTTGTTGCTTCTGGAAATTCCCCAACTGATTCGGGAAAAACCCCACCTGAACCAACCATCGATATTGCATTCGAGAGTCACGGCTCCATCGTCTTAATTCGGGGATTGTCCGAAATTGGACAAGCATGGCTCGATGAAAACGTCGGCGACGCCGAAACCCAATATTTCGGAAACGCGATTGCTGCTGAGCCTCGCTACTGTTCGGCCATAATTCTTGGCGCGCGGAACGCGGGGCTGGGAGTGCAATCGTGAACACGCCTCGCGCCCGTTTCCTGGCCGAGTACCACGCGCAACTTGTTGGAGCGGGGGCGAATCTAGCGCTCAGTCTCCCCATCATGAAGTACCCCAACGAATACTGTTGGCACGTCCCTGAACCGGAGCGCGTCTTCAGCCGCATGGCCCTTGCGCTGATTCACGGTTCTTACAACAAAGACAGCCATGCCATCGAAGCTACATGCAAAGCACTGGGCATCGCGCACACGTACGAGGCCATCAACCAATTCATCGCCGAATAGCCCATGAAAGGTGAGTCGAGATGAGCAACCCGTTTAACGAAAGCGACCGGCAGTTTTTGATGGCAGTCGGCATCGACCCCGAGACAACACTCGACGACGCCCGGCTAGCGGAAACAGAGAGCGTGACCGCTGGCGATTGTGGCGAACCAAATTACACCACGCTCTCTGGTTTTCCAATTTGCTCTGAATGCGGCAAGTCGACGCGCAACATGAATCAATTGGTTTGTGCGCCGTGCCGGTCTCGAACGGGGCTGCTACTGACGAAGTCTGACCGCCGCTTGCTGCGGAAAATGGGAATCGCACAATGAAGACCTGTCCAAATTGTCAAAAAAGGACGTTGTCGCTGATAACCGATCTTGCGACGAACAAGCGGTATTGCCACCGCTGTATTCCAAACCCGATGAACTGTCCTGGGGCGGTTTTCGTCGCGAGAAAGATGGAGGAACTTCATCTGGCGGGCAAGCTAAATCTAGAAACCTATCCATCCGAGCAACGCACCGATGACCTGAAGGATCCGCCGCGCGGCATTGCGGGGAGCGAGCCATGTCGACGACCCTCGGGGAACTTCCGAGCGCATTTTCATACACGAGAATCGGCGGAAGCGTTCGCTGCCGATCCGGCGAACTGGCCCGTGTACGAAAATGATATCGCGCATCTATGCCAAAAATGTAGATATTGGCATTTGTCGCGCGTGGAATGGCTCTTTCCAGACTACCGACCCGAGGTACTCCAATGAATGAGCAATTGGAAGATGGAACCGTGAAGCTGCTAGAGGAGTTGGGAATTCCGGTGACACGGGAGAACTATTTGATGCTGGCGTTCGCGGGACACCCGCCAATGGAGCCGCTTGACGGCGAAATCGAAATCCAACTTCCGAAGAAATTGCAAAGGTGGGCGTCATGACCTTGCGCGAGCAAGCCATTCGGGAATTTGAAGACTTCGTAAAGTACGAAGCCGCCGTGTGGAAAAACGCGACCACGCTGACCGCGTTCGTGCGGGAAGTGATCGAAGGCCCTTCGCACAAAAAACACGACAAGAGGATTAATTGAAATGGGAGAGCACCCCTTGGCACACCATCCTTTGGCGGTTCGATGCGATGGCGCAGATAATTGGTACACGCGGGCACCGATCCGCTGCTTGTGGAGATCTGACTGTTATAAAAAGCGATACTGCCACGAGCATTTACCGCCGAAACCCAAGGTCATAGACACGAAACGCACTAAAGAAACCTCTTGACGCGGTACTGGTACTGTGATACCATGTGAACATGGAGGATTTGTGAAAAGCCGACCGTTTGCCGTACGCATCCCGATGGAGTTGTACCACGACTTGAAGACGCACGCCCATAAGATTGAGCGCTCGATTGGTTGGATTCTGGCGAAGGCCGCCAGAGAATATCTTAGTCGCGCGGCAAAGGGGAAATTAAAATGAACCCCAAGATACAGTGCTTCCAATCCTCGGACATGGAGACCGTCAACCAACGGTGCCGCGCCAATCTTCGCGGCAGAAGAAGCAACCAAAATGAAACTTAATGGATTTACTATATTCATCTCTGTTTTCCTTGCGGTGTTTCTGGCTCTTCACCCGGAAATCATTGGCTTAATCTCTGGCTTAATCCTACTGCTGTTTTTGATTGCTGGGGTTCTCTTAGGAGTGCCGTGGTGCTTTTACAAAGCGGGGCGGTGGTATTACGAAAACTGTTGGTCTCCCGCAGCGGTGGCGGAGTGGCATGCGGCGGAAAAAGCGAAGAGAGCGCGCGAAGAGGAAATCGAGAGGCTTGTGGCTACCCGAACACCTTATTGGAGATTGCTATTCCCCAAGAACGAGACATAGACGGCTGCAAAACGGTGCCGCGCCAGTCAGCGGCAGAAGGCATCAAAATGACAAAACAGATTTTTTCGGCGGAAGATATGCAGCGCAGGTTTGAACGATTGAAAGCGGAAGGAAAAGTGCCCCCGCTGGATTATCTCCTCGACGTGGTGAATCGAGTGGCGAACACACCACGCCCGATGACCCCAAGCGACAGAAAATTGCTCCGAACAATGGGGGTCAAGCCGTGATCATGACTCACGAAAACATCGTCAAGTACTGGGCGTCGGGACCAGATTGGACGCCCGCCCCCGCCCCCGAAGGTCGTATCGTTCTTTATTTGAACCGACCGCCCTTCCATGATCTGGAATCCCTCTCGCCCGCCGAGAAGGATTTACTGCGTCCTGCCCTCGCCGCGAATCCCTCGTGGCTTTACGCCATCCCGATGCACAGGAAAATTCAGTGAAAATAAACGGTTGGAAGAGAATAGGGATTATCGCTTCGGTCGCTTGGATTCTTGGAGCGGGAATTTACGTCCGCGTTCGCGAAAGCACCGCAGACCAGCACAGGGAGCGCGATACTTATGTCGCGTGTGTGGAGGACCAAGCCAAGATGGGAAACGAAGCGTCCCAGATGTGTGCCGACAGTCTTTATGCTGACACACAGCGGGACGTGGCGAACGAGCAGAGAGGCGATGTACTGACCGTATTCGTCCCTGTGCCGTTGGCGTGGGGCGCGGTCTATTTGTTGCTTTTCCTCGCGCGCTGGGTTCGCCGGGGGTTTGCATCATGAGACCCCTAAAGCCGGGCAATCATATGAAAAGTATTCCGATGCACTCAGAGCCTGTGCGTTACCTGTACATTCCGTTACTGCGCCCGGCCAGTTCCTTCACATTGCCGAAAGGTCTTGCGTGGGATTACGTTGAAGCCCCTACCGCGCGCTGTTGGTGCGCCGCGCGCCCCGGCATTCCCCTCAGCACGCACCCCTACGGCGTCATTGCAACGCGCCGACCGCTCACGGCGGAAGAGTGCGAACATTTTGATCTCGAAGTTGTCCCGGAGGTGAAATCATGAAAAACTTTTTCAAGATTTGTAAATTCGCGTGGTTCGTTGTCGTGGTTATTCTCGCCATCGCGCTAATGCAAATGCTGCCAACCCTGCCGTTCCCTGTTAGCGCAAGGGCTATCGCCCACGACTCTGTCTTTGTATGCACGGCGCTCTTTTGTTGGTTTGCAATCAGAGACGGAATTAAGACCTTCAAAAATGACGGGGCGGTGCAATCATGAGTTGGAAACTTTTTGGAAACAAAGAAGTTACACCCCGACCGATGCCCTATGACGTAAAGCCAGAGATAGCCCGTTTGGTTCAAGCCGAAACAAAGAATAACCACTGGTTATCCGGGAGAGCAGAAGACGGCGATTTACAGAATTACGAAACAGGACTGGTGGGCCACATCGAATCAACCTTTAGGCAGATGCAAACAATGCCTCCGAAGAGAACATGGAAGGAGGCGATGCTCATGTTTTCGGGATTATCTATCGTAACGATAACTCATTCGTTGAAATATACCATACTGTTGGATTATCTCGGGGCGCACTACGGGGAGTTCGCCAAAGAGAAAGCCTTCGGCCTCTTTCAGGAGTTTTATTCCGACCGCGATAATTTGAAGGAGGGAACCAATCCCTATTCGCTCAACACAGGGTACATAAAAAGCGTCCTTCTGGCACCCGACGCGCAATCGTCCGAGGAAGAAACGCGACTAGGTATCCCCGTCAACTCTCTCGGATTTTTTATTTTGACGCGTGCCGTCGAGAGTGAGACTGCTCGTTTCAGTTTCGAGGCAAAGGTGTGGTTTGAGGTAATGCAACAACACATGAAGGCTACCGGGGTTCCCGAGCCTAATCAATACAATCAATCATTTCAGTGGTTCCTCGAAGGGGCAAAAGAGCAAGCAGACGAGGCGTGGCTGGCAAGCATGAATGGGGCGGTGAAACAGTGAGCGCGATTGAACCGGACGAAAAGTTTGATGCTGCCGACATGCAGCGCCGATGGGAAAAATTGAAAGCCGATGGGAAAGTGCCGCCGCTGGAGTATCTGCTAAGTGTGATTGCGCGCGTTAAAGCGCAGTCAGACGCGGACGCTGCGACGTTCACCCCGCGCGATAAAAAGACACTCAAGAAAATGGGAGTCAAGCCATGATTATCACGCGCGGGGCTCACTCTACTTGTTGCTCTTCCTCGCACGCTGGATTCGCAGAGGCTTTGCACAGAACTAAACATCTCGGTCACAGGAGGATCTACAACATGAAAGCACTTACCATCGCAGTATCAGTAGTCGTTCTCGGGTTTCTCGCAGCCGTGTTTGTCATACCCGCATCAGCAAAGCCGCAACAGCCGATTGACCGCATCCCGATCGTTGCGCAGTGTCGGGCGGACCAGAAAATGTGGTTTGCGAAACTGGAAGCTTCCCCCGTTGCGTCCGGTCCTTCCGACGTAACTTATTCCACCTTAACCGCATGGTTTGGGGAAATGGACGCATGTGGGGCAGTTGACCCGCAAAATGAAATCACGTACTACAACACCCAGTCGGAAACAGTCGGGGCGCAATCCATGCGGACGGAAAACTTTATAAGACGTCGCAATTTGTTCAACCAGTTTATTGCTAAAGATGCGGCAGGACAACGATAGGAAGTCAGACATCTCGACTCGGAGGAATCACATGAAGCGCTTTGCAGCAGTGGTGCTAGCGGTCCTGTTCTCGGCAGTCGGACTTTCAGCCCAAACCATGCGGTCTTCGTCACCGCGGATGGACATACCGACGTTAGCCAAGGCTGCAACCGGCGCAATCGTAACCATCAGCATGTCGGACAAAGATGGCAAGCCTGTTGCCCAAGGCACTGGATTCCTCGTGAGCACGGATGGCCGCATTGTGACGAACTACCACGTCATTGCGAACGGCAACATCGCTGTCGTTAAGTTCTCCGACGGCACGGCGTTGCCCGTTGACGGTGTGCTGGCAGGCGATAAGGTCCGCGATCTCGCGGTCATCAAAATACACGGCAGGAATTTCCGGCCGCTCACTCTTGGCAACTCGGATCGAATTCAAATCGGCGAAGAGGTCGTTGCAATCGGTAATCCGCTCGGCCTCGAACTGACGGTTTCAAACGGCATTTTGAGCTAGGCAGCTCAGGAATTGAAGCCGAACAACTATCGTGCTCTTTCCCATCAAACACGAAAATATGACCGCCCGACGCTGGCCGGTCATCACGCTTGGTCTTATCCTGTTGAATTTCCTAATCTTTCTTGGCACTCACCGAGCAATGGAGAACCAAGAAGTCCCGCTAACGTCCGTCAAGATGCACATTCTGATCCTCGCAGCCCGACATCCAGACCTGCGCATTTCCTCTAAGGCCCAACAGTTCGTCGCCGACTTTCAAGCCGATGACCCGGCGGATTGGGCTGAGATGCAGACTCCCGATTACAAGGCAATCGACGATTGGGACGCCCAGATGCGTAGCGTGGATGATGGAGAGCAATTGCAAGCGGAAATGGACTCCGTTGCTGCCGAATACGATAACCTAACGGCCTCCTCCATCGCGGAGCGTTTCGCCTTCATTCCTGCCCATCCCAGGCCCATCGCGTATCTGAGTTCCACTTTCCTGCACGGCGGCTGGTTACATTTGATTGGCAATATGTGGTTTTTGTGGCTGGCGGGATTTGTCTTGGAAGACGCATGGGGCCGTCCGCTTTACTTGGCCTTCTATCTCACGGCGGGAATTGCGGCCACGCAATTTGACGCTTGGGCAAATCCTGGAAGTATCGCTGTCTCCTACGGGGCTTCAGGAGCTGTCGCGGGTCTAATGGGAGCGTTCTTGGTCCGCTTCCCAAAATTGAAGATCAGGTTGGTGTGGTTCTTTGGCTCATGGCTATCCGGTTTTTGGGGACTCTGGGTGCGAGCCTACTGGCTATTGCCTCTATGGTTGGGAATGGAAATTTACTACGGAAAACTGTCCGGGCAGGGTGACGGCATTGCGCATTGGGCGCACGTCGGCGGCTTCATCTTTGGCGCTCTTGCTGCCCTGGGTCTGCGCCACTCGGGCTTGGAACACAAAGCAAACAAGGCGATTGAGGAAAAGATTTCCTGGACAGCCGATCCTGAAATCAACGAGGCGAGCGCCTTGATGGACCAAGGGAAACTTGATGGGGCAGCCGCGATGCTCAATAGGTACCTCGTAGAAAAGCCTGACTCGCTCAGTGCCTGGGGCTTACTACAGATAGTTCATTGGCGGAAAAACGAAATTCCCGCCTGCCGAGAAGCGACACGCAAGCTGTGCATGCTAAATCTGCAAGCGGGGATGTATGAAGCGGCTTGGCAGGATTACGAAGAGTTCCTCAATCTGGGCGGCGACAAGATGTCCGCCGCTGCCTGGCTTGAACTCTGCCGCGTGGCTGAGGAACGGAATGATTCTAACCGCGCGCTAAGCGAGTACGAGAAACTTGCCGCTGCCCATCCTTCCGAGCGGCAGGGCCTCATTGCACAGATTGGTGCCGCTCGAATCTCGCTCAAGCGATTGAATCGTCCTCAAGACGCATTGAGACTGTATGAGGCGGCGTCAGCGTCCGCCATACCGCATTTGGATTTGGAGCAAGACATCGAGTCAGGAATTCAGGAGGCCGAATGCGCTCTCACGCACAGGGTCGCGATGGTCAAGTGAAACGCGACGCGGTCTGACCTGAGCGGGACTGTTTGTACCAGCGGGAGTAGGAGAGACACCCTAAAGAGCAAAAGTTCGAAGCGGAAATGGACGAAATGCAAAAGTTGCTTGATTCGACAGGCTCAACGCATAAGGACTAAATACGTAAGATTTGTGTTTTCGGCATTCACCACAAGTATCAATCTGGAGGTCCAATCCCTTCTTTCGCCAACATCTACCGCAAGCCAAGCCAACGCAGTTTCGTCCGCGTAGAAACCAGTGTAAATCCCTGGTCGGCATTACTGACTTCTGACCTTCGTGTGCAAATAACTGCTTCGACACGCTCCATTGACTGTAACACTCTGCCCGGCAATGATTGATAGAGGAGAAATGCGGACATGAAACATTTAGCCATAGCTTTCTCTTCAGTCGTTTTCCCTTTGATCTTGCTTCTTGCTGGCGTTGCAGCTGCGCAGACGAGACAGCCGCAGCCAAGCCTAAAAGATACGTTGGAATGGATGCAAAACACTCTCTACGAGAAGGGAAATGTAAACATAGACATAGCCGGGGAATTGCGGTCTGTAAGTCTCACTGATTTCTCCGAATGCCAGATTTGGTTCACCTATACGGCGACAAAAGACGGCAGAGAATCCTACAGTATGGGTGAATCTTTGAACCTTGCAGACATCGATCCCAGTTATGTTAATTTTCATCCATTTCCAAAAGGGCACATTCGCGAGGGCTTTGGCCTTTTCTCCGCAGGGATTCAAAACGACGCCAAAAAGATAAAATTTCGCTCTCACGGGAGCGATTTCGCGGTGAGCAAAATATCATTCGACATGGATGCCGACTACGGTGCCCGCTTTACGAAAGCTTTCAAACACGCCGTCAATCTTTGCGTCTGTACAGAAAACTGAAATGCTGACCATCGAGCAAATCTTTGAACGCATGAACACGATGGTCGCCTGCGCGGACGAAGCGCACCACCATCGCCACAGCGATAAGAAAACACTCGGCTACCTGAACGAATTCTATCGAGTCCATACCGAGCTGGCAAATCGCACGTTTGATTTCATCACGAGGCACAACCTCAATGCGCGTTTCGACGAAGAGGAGAACGGAGTAGGCGGTAGCCAAACTGCCTCAAAAGAGAATTGAAAACCGGTTACGGGAGAATATGTCATGTTTTGCTCGAGATGCGGCACGAAGAATCCTGAGAATTCTGCATACTGCTATAACTGTGGCCAGAATATGGCCAGCCCGCCCGACGTGTCAGAGCTCAAAGATATCGATGTGAAAACGTTCAAACAGGAATTAAGAGACGACGCTGCGTCGCTCAAGAATAACGAGGCTGCACTCAATGCCCTTATGCACCTATTCTTTTTCAGTGTCGTCGACCGCAATGGTGTTACTCGCTTCTTCGACATCATGAAAGACGAAAACGGATACTCTCTCGCTGAAACGGCCACCAACGCACCTCGATTAAGTCCTTGTCCTTGTCGCGAGTCGGTCTTCGAAACCCGCGATCGCGCTGCGTTCCACCATGTGCACCGTTTATATTGTGAGTATCCGACGGCCCAGGCAGCCCGAGCACATCTTGCAATGCAAATGTTCGCCAACCATTTCGGTCTGACTCAAGTGACAGAAATAGCTGAGACACTTACTGGGCTGCAAGCCCTACCAACGTGGGATATCATCTTTCAGAAGTTGGGCTGTCCCACTGGGCGCCTTTCTTTTAAAAGTCGTTCAATCTTCAGCGAGTAACACATCTTGGAAGCAGCCTTGGATGTGCTTGACATTCCAGATCTGCGCCAGCTGCATTTAATTGTTCAAGCCAGTTCCAATCGCGTCCCTTTCGCTGTCCAAAACGGGCCCGTTGCCACACAGATTGCCAAAAGAGCATTGCTGCGCAGAGCATCAAGTCGACCGCGAGTATTGAAGCAAATGAAGCTAAACAGATAGGCTAGTATTGCGAGGGTAACCATCTTGGCATTGCTTGAGGACGGGCAAAATCTTCGAGAGGCGTATGAGGTCGAGCGCTACCTGGGAGAGGGCGCTTTCGCCGAAGTGTATCGAGTTAAGCATCGGTTTCTCGGCCGCCAGGCCATGAAACTATTCAAAGTCCCGGGACTTACCCTAGCCGAACTCGAGCAGATGCTCAGCGAAGCCCTGCTGCTCTCCAAATTGAATCATCCCAATATCATTCGCACGTTCAATGCCGACGTGCTGGAACTGAACGGTCAACACTTTGGATTTTTCACTATGGAGTACGTCGCAGGAGGAAGTCTCGATCAATTCTGGCGCTCGTTTGGTCAGCGATTTATTCCCGCTCAAACTGTAGTCGATATTTTGAAGCAGGTGTGCCAGGGGCTCGTCGTTGCCCATTCCCAAGACCCTCCTATCGTTCATAGGGACATCAAGCCGCAGAACATCCTGATTGGATACGACAAAGAAGGTCTTCGAGCCAAAATCTCAGACTTTGGGCTCGCCAAGCAGGTCAATCCGCTTACCTTGATGGCGAGTGCGCGTGGAACAAGATGCTTCAAGTCCCCAGAGGCGTTCGACGACTTCAACAGCGATTCCTGCTCAGGCGATGTTTGGGCGATCGGAACTACAATGTACCTGCTATTAACCGACAAGCTTCCGTTCGACCTGCCTGACGATGCTTCGAATGTTACGTCGAAATCGTTTGAGAAGCCTCCAGCGCTTCCAAGTCGCCTCAACGTTTTGAGCGATTCTAGGTTGGATCGTATTGCAACGCGATGTCTCTCCGTCGATCCTCGACAGCGATATCAAAATGCAATGGAACTCTTGGCAGATCTCGAAAGATGGACTCCGCACTTGTCTACAGAACCGGCGCACGATTCGAAGGGTAAAGATAAACATGAGACCTCCAAAGAGGTTCTCGGTAGCCATTCTCCGGCGAACGAAGAAACTGCACGTCGTTTGGCACGCCAAGCAATTAAGGTCTCGCAAGAACCGGGTCGCTTACCAGATGCAGCCGATTTGATGGAGGAAGCTCTCAACAAATTTCCTGCGATGCGTGAAGAGTACCAGGGGCGAGTGAAATTGTGGCGCCGTGGAATAGCGATGTAGCGCCATGACATCTCACACCATTCTCGTCGCCGATCATAGCCCACCCATTACGGATGTGCTAAAGGTCTATTTGGAGGCGGAGGGCTACGGAGTTACCGTCGTTAATTCTTCTGAACAGGCGCTAAAGCAAGGAACGCCCCTTCGTCCACAACTGCTTCTAATCGACCCCGTTATGCCCGGGATGTCCGGCGTTGAAGTTGCGACCCGCTTGTCGAGAGAGACGAATTGCAAAGTTCTGTTCGTAACAGCATTCGCGGATGACGCTGATTTCAGAGAAATGGTTCGGGGGCTTCAGAAGCAAGGTTGTGACGCAGGGATATTGCCTAAGCCATTCGAGAAGGATCAACTCTTAGAAAGTGTTCGCAGAAAAATCGGCACTCCCGCACAAGGCCCCGTTGAAGATAGACGTGCTGAGCACGCGGTTGGGACTGCACAGCGCAGGGTCAGTCCGTCGGGAGAAAGGCGAGAGCTCGCACCTTATGAGCGCCTCCTTGAGGTTGCAACGATCAACCTCTATCAGGCGAACGCGTTTCGAATAACGGGCCTAAATGTTGATGCTTCGCTTCGTGATGTCTCCAAAGAGGCTGAAAAACTCGAACTGATGTTGAGGCTGGGACGAACCCCTCCACCGGTTGCGATCTTCCCTCTCGACGAAGCGCCGACCATTGAGTCTGTGACAAATGCTTTGCAGTCACTCAAAGATCCGGAAAGCCGCTTGGTCCAAGAATTCTTTTGGTTTTGGCCCTGTAATGGAGATAGCGCCGGCGACCCCGCTCTCATCGCTCTGCGTGAAGGGAAGTACCAGGCCGCCGTCGACTGTTGGACCAAAACCAAAGGACCGGGGAACGGCATAGCGATCCACAATCTTGCAGTTTTTCACCATTTGGGAGCCTTGAATTCGGCTTTTCGACGATCAAAGTCGTTACAGCCGACAGCTGCGGAGGAAATTTATCTTTGGAGTGGCGCATATCGCTATTGGAAGGCTCTGCTCGATCGTCCGGACTTTTGGGAGGATCTGGCAGCAAGAATTAGGAAAATAAACGATCCTCGCCTGAGGATTGAAACCACTCAACGCATCTGGGAAACGCTTCCGAGTGCGATAGTCAAAATCAATGCCCAGATGGCAGTGGCAGCAGCGGAAAGAGGAGACTTCGAAGAAGCCGCGAAACATCGCAAGCTCATGTATACATCGGCATTCGGAGAGGGCCCTGCGAAAGTAGAGACGCGGCGCGCATTGTCTCATGCGAAAGATGAGCTCGAGCAACTTTGCGAGAATGCAGAGAAGGAAGGACGGTCAAATCCGAAAGGTGCGAATCTTGTTGCCCGCAAATTGTTTGATGAGAAGTCGCGTCTGTTAAGCGCTTTTAACTACATGTTAGGTATCGGCGACCCCATGCGCGATGCCGCCAATGATCGCGTTGCTGAGGCTGGCCGTTCCTGCATTGTTGCTTATGTAAACGAGACAGAAGATTGGGCAGGCGCACGTTCTGTGTCCGAAGAGTGCTTGGCCCTTGCCGAGGGGAAGGCTCTTCGTTTGAAGTTGGAAGAAGACCTTGACATTATTGGGCGAAATCTTATTGGTCAACAACAATCGCAATCGCCCCCGCAATCCAACAGAACATCTGCTGTAGATGCCACACCACGGACAGGGAAAGCTAGTCCGACTCCCGCAGCTGATATCGCCGCTACACCTCCAGGCTATATGTTGGTGCAAGCGAGCGATGGCGGGCTTCACTATATTCCGATCGCTAACATACACAAAGCCAGAAGCATCGATCCAAAATTAACAATTCTTCATGTGGAGCCTGCGCGGACCAATCAATCAGCTGCACCGCAAGCTTCCGCGACTGCACCCAACAACACGTCGCGGCTCCGTGAGGCCGCGGCAGCCAAGACTCGGAAAAAGAACAAGTATAAGTATGTCGCAGCAATCTTTGTTGGTGCGGTCGTCTTATTTGCTGCTGTAAAAGGATGTGACGATTCGAGTAGCCCCGTTAAACCGGCATCTTCGCAAGGTGTGACGCAGGCGACGCCCTCGGAGCCCGCATCTCAGCCGACGTCGGGCTACAGCGATTATTCCTCCCAACAACAACCCAGTCCATTCGCCGGGACTACAACAACTCGGGCCGAACTGAAGGCTGAAATAGAAGCAGACAGCAGGACACTCGACCTATTGGAAGGCGAGGTAAAGTCAGCTCGCTCCAGCGTGGACGAGTACGATTCGCTCCTTAAAATAGATAACAGCGCCCTTGACCGGATGAAGCGTGACAACGATGCCGGGATCGAAGTTGATGAATCGTTGTACGAGACAACGCGGAGTCGCTACAACGCGAATGTGAACATGTACAACCAATGCCTCTCTGAACACAAAGCAAAGGCGGCCAGGTACAACCAGCTTCTCGCGGCAACAAATACAAAGATAGATCGCTACAACTCGCAAGGAGGTTTGCGATGAGGAATATCCATGACCTCTTCTCCCTGAGAGAGGATGATCCGACCCAGAGAGTGACGCTCTTATCGCCAGGAAGGGATTTGACCGACTCAGCTCTCGCCGACATCGGGTGTGCCGCGTGGAAGTTGCGCCAGAAAGTTTTTGATACGCACTCGCCCGAAACGAAGGAGGTATTCAAGCCGTTGGCCAGGCACGTCGATACCATCTACGAGGCCCTCACTGAACTCGGTGTCAGCATTCAAGATCACACGGGCAAGGCATTTGGCTCGGGGCAATCGCTCGATGTCTTGGCAATTCAACCAACTGAGGGCATTCTCGCCGAAACGGTGATAGAAACAATCAGGCCTACGATTTATCGCGGTGACCGCCAAATCCTAAAAGGCCAAGTTATCGTTGGCGCGCCGACTCCAAAACCAGCGGATGAAAAAACGTCATGACAAGAGACACAATCGATTTCGGTATCGATCTCGGCACCACGAACAGCAGTATCGCAGTACTCGAAAAGCATGGCCCTCGAATGGTCCCGAACAATGAAGGGGCTGAATGTACGCCCTCCGTAGTCTCGCTTGACTTAAACGGGGCCGTGCGCGTTGGTTCCGAAGCCAAGAACCGTTTGGTTGGTGACCCCGAGAATTCCGTATCAGAGTTCAAATTGTGGATGGGTACAACGCAAACGAAGATCTTTCAGCGGGCAAAACGTACTTTCAGCGCCGAGCAACTTTCTGCTGAAGTCCTGAAGGTACTTAAGGACAGTGCAAAGGAGGATCTGCAAGCCGCCGTCATCACAGTGCCTGCTGCATTTGACCAGCCACAGTCGGAAGCAACCCGTAGAGCGGCCCAGATTGCTGGGATCAACGTGAGCCCGCTTCTCCAGGAGCCAGTTGCGGCTGCGCTAGCCTACGGATTTCAGAGCGAGCGAGAAAACGCATTTTGGCTCGTGTACGACTTTGGCGGTGGAACATTTGATTCGGCCGTAATTCATCTTCGAGACGGCCTCATTCAGGTCGTCAATCATGGAGGGGACAACGACCTAGGCGGCAAATTGATCGATTGGGCTATCGTCGACCAGATATTTGTTCCCCACCTCCTTCGGGAATACCGACTTTCCGATTTTCGGAGAGGGAATCACAAATGGCTCGGAGCGTTCGCGAAACTCAAGCAAGAAGCAGAAAGGCTGAAAATTGCGCTGTCGCAATATGAAAGTTCGGATATAGGTCTGGATTTTGTCTGTGTTGACGAGGCGGGAAATCCGGTTAGCTTGATTTCTTCGGTGACGCGCGCTCAGGTTGAACCTCTGATTCATCCGTATTTCGCAAAATCGGTGAATATCTGCCGACGCGTCCTTGCAGAGAAGAAGCTTTGCTCCGCTGATATAGAAAAAATTCTCCTCGTCGGAGGGCCCACCAAAACTCCGTACCTAAGAGACTTGCTTAGAGACAAGACGGATGGCTTAGGTGTTCCCCTTGAATTCGGCATAGACCCGCTAACCGTCGTTGCCCGTGGCGCAGCGCTATTCGCCGGTGGTCAAAGAGTGGTTCGACCGAAGTCGACTGTCACGATTGGTGGCTATGTTTTGGAAATTGTGTACAAACCTATCGGGGCAGAAACTGAACCCGTCGTGGGCGGGAAGGTTATCTGCGGACAGAAGAGATCCCTTTCGGGATTCTCAATTAGGTTCACGAATACCCAAGCCCGACCGCCGTGGAATAGTGGAAATATCCCTCTTAGTGAAGACGGGACCTTTATGGCTACTCTATGGGCCGAAAAGCAACAGCAGAATGTTTTCGCGATCGACCTATTTGATTCGGCTGGGGGAAGGTGCGAGGTAACTCCGAATGAATTGAAATACACGGTAGGAGTTGTGCCAACCGATTCACCTCTCGCTCACAATATTGGTGTAGCAATGGCAAACAACGAAGTCGACGTATTTCTTGCGAAGGGTGCGCCTATACCCGCCAAGAGCGACAGACACACGCATCGCACCGTTGTTGCGCTTAAACGTGATACGCCGAGCGGCGAAATCAAGATTCCTTTTGTGGAAGGCGATCACGACAACGCGGATTTGAATCGCAAGATAGGCGAATTCAAAATATCTGCTAGCGAAATCAATCGTGATGTTCCCTTGGGCAGCGAGGTGGAAATTAGATTACAAATCGATTCCTCGAGACTACTCAACGGCTCAATTTACTTTCCGCTCCTGGATCGCGAGTTTCCTTTGACGATAGAACAGCTTGCCAAGCCACGGCCAGACATCAACGAATTGAAGCGGGAGTTTCAACTTCAACGTCAAAAACTGGCTGAAGCGCAACAGGTGCCCACTGCAGAGGGAAATGTCCAGATCGCGAATAAGCTCGGCGAACTAGCAAGGGAGAATACTGTGGCGCTGATTGCGGCACAGTTGGATTCGGGTGCTGACGAGGACGTCGCTCGGAACTGTGAGAATCGGCTGCTCGACCTCAAGGTGGTGATTAGAGAGATCGAAAACCAAGCTCAGCTACCGAGGCTCCTCGCGGATGCACAAAGCGAGATTGAATGGGCCACGCAAACTGTCGAAGCAAACGGCACCGAAGGGGAGCGGCGGCAATTTGAGGAATTGAAGCGAGACGTAGTGAACGCTATGAGCGGCGATGCGGCAACGCTAGAGAAAAGGATCGGGAAAATCTTCCAATTGCGAATCCGGATTCTGATGCGGACTTCGGAATATTGGGTTGGATTGAAGGAATACTTGGCGGAAAGGCGCGACGCCATGACTGACCAGGCTCAAGCCCAACTGTGGTTCAGTCACGCTGACAAAGCGATTAACGGAAATGATCTTGAGGCCCTCAAGTCTGCCTGCACACAACTGAGATCGCTGCTCCCATTGATGGACGAGTTTCGGGGATATGGTGGGACCACGCTCAGGATACCGAATAGAGGATAGATTTATGGATTTGGGTAAATTTGCTCACCGATTTGAGAAGCTGAGTGTAAATGCGCGGCTTCAAGACACGGCGTATTTCATGCGCAGTGATGAGGCGGCGCGAGTACAACTCGTTCAGGCTGTCCTTGAGCGACTCGATCCCGGCGTTTACCTCGTTGGCGCAGGTCCGTACACACAAGGAATCTATTCATTGATGAGCGATGAAGTTGTTATTGGTCGGCTTGCGACCGTTTTGGAGCGTCCGCTTGGCCAGCCGACTGATATATTTGTGAACGACGCCGCCACCCTCACGCCACGCGAGGTCTCGCGTCTTCATTGTGCGATCTATCGCCATGAGGGAATTGGAAAGCACGACTACTGGTTGATAGATCGTGGGAGCACGTGCGGCACATTCCTGAATGGCCAGAGGCTTGAACCACCAAAGGCGCAAGAAGAGGCTGAGATACGAAGAGTCAGCCAGACACTATCTCATGGCGACGTTATTTCTTTGGGAGCTTCGCTTGTAAATACATTTCTGTTTGCGGACTTGCGTGCATAGGTCATGTTTTGTTCCCGATGTGGCACAAAAAATCCAGAAGATTCTGCAAATTGCTATAACTGCGGCCAGAAAATGGCCAACCCCTTCGACTCTTCACGGTCGGGGAATACGAAACCAGCGGAGGCTACAGCGCTGCCGCACGTGCGTGAAAAAACACCTCTGCACGCCGAGACGGAGACAGCCAAGTTTGTTGATCTTGGTTGCGCTACTTGGAGGCTACACCAGCGAATGTTTGACATGGATACAGGCGAGGCGAGAGATGAATTCCGTCAATTGGCCCGGCATGTAACAACTATTCGAGATCGATTGTCGGAACTCGGACTTCAAATTCAGGATCACACTGGCAAACCATATGATTCTGGTCAATCTTTGGAAGTCTTGGCGTTTCAGCCTACAGATGGGATTTCAGGTGAAACTGTGATTGAAACCGCGAGGCCGACCTTGTACCTGCGCGAACAGTGCATTCTCAGAGGTCAGGTGATTGTGGGTACTCCGCTCGGGAATCAGGAAGCTAGAAAATAACTATGGCGCGGCAAACAATCGATTTCGGAATAGACCTCGGAACGACCAACAGCAGCATTGCTGTATTGGAAAAGAACGGACCTGTCCCTGATATGGAACGACCTGTCAAGTCGGAGCGTGGTTTTGGTTTTTTCACGAGCGCGCGGGAAGCGGCGTGGGTCGCGGTCGAGGTAGCTGTGTCGACGGTTGATCACCCTGATATTCGCGGGTCGAAGCCGCATAATCGTGATCCGTCGGGAGCTGCCTCTGACTACGAGCGCGGGTTGGGTCCGAAGACCTGTCGCATAGGGACGTCGAGGATTCTCCTGTTCCTGTGCCCCTCGACCGCTACCCATGCCCGTATGGTCAAGAAAATCGTCGGTGCCGACTACCCTTCATCTAGGTGATCGTTAAGACGTCTTACTATCTCAGCCCAATATAAGAACTGCGCACCCAGAG
>ODAK010002081.1_pt1 | contig 21213 bp, 14 predicted proteins | sample 1539591 | NCBI WGS metagenome assembly ODAK01 (sample SAMEA3539303, study PRJEB22396) | soil metagenome | biome: tundra; feature: field; material: soil | place: USA | collected 2010-05 | depth 0.15 m | reverse complement strand
CGTCGAAGACACTGACGATCTCCCCACGAAGTTCGGCGAAACAGAGGGCGAGCATTGCCGCCGTCGTGGTCTTGCCCGAACCCCCTTTCGGGCCGGCCACGACGACGTGGTGGGACCCCGGCACTCGCGCGAGGCGCGGCTTCGCTATCGCCGTCTCCAGTTCCTTGATCTCGTTGTGCTGCGTTGGCCTGTCGCTACGACGTGACACGTGGGATGACCCTTTCTCTTTAAAAGACGCTGCGCCCGAGCGGGAGCGCCGCGACGACGAAGCCCTGCGACTGGCGCCCGTAGAGCACACGGGTTTCGCACCCCGACTGACCGGCGGCGCGTTCAATCAGCGCGACGGCTTGGGTCAGTCCCTCTTCGCTGCTCGCCGTGACCGTGACGAAACCACTGAACTCGACGTCCGCGTGGCCCCCGATGAGGGCCTGTTCACGCTGCAGTAAGTCCTGGTACTCCTGCACGTCGGAGAGGTCTTGTATCTGGCCGACCTTGGCCTTGTGACCGGCGTCGGTAATCGCTTCGGTCTTCTCCTTTCGCAGGGCGCGCAGCGCTTCGGCCGTGCCGATCGGCCGGGCGATCAGTGACAGAGATTTGCGAATGTCGGGTGCGAAGACGAGCGCGTGCAGGAAGTGCGGTGCGACCTCGATTCGCGGCCACTCGCTGATCCAGAGCACACTCGAGTACCCCGAATCGTGACGGAGATACGACCAGTGCTCCGAGACGGCGACCGGTCCGGCCGAACGGAGTCTCGCCCCGGGATGCTCAACTCCCAGTTCGCTCGCGGGATCGTAGGCCTGGCGAATGAGCGTCGCGATCTCGGCTTCAGTGAGCCAGGCGTCCACGCGCAGGCCGGCCGCGCGAAGCCCCTGTTCGAGGACGGCCATGTCAACGCGCAGCACGTGGGCGGCGCCCTTCACTCCGCGCCCGGCCGCGCGAATGGCCGACGCGGCCTTCTTCATGTCGAGGGTGAGCGTGAGTGTCGTGCGATGCGTCGACGAACCAAATGACGATTGGGCGAGCAAGGCCTGGTACTGCTCGTTGGACCAGTCGGCCGCGTGCGTGGCGTGCTCCTCGAACCACTGAGCGACCTTCGTGCCGGGGTCGGGAATTGTTGACTCGAGGATCTGCAACACCGCGCACGTCCCCGTCTGGGCGAGGGACGCGAGCACGCGCCCCCACGCCGACACGCGTTGTACTTGATCGCTCGGCGCGAGTAACACGTAGGCCGAGTGCGACACCGCAAGAATCGCCGAGAGCGTTTGACGGTGGGGGTCGTGAATCAGACACGCTCTGGTGTCGGGGTCGTTGAAGAAGCGCAGCGGTGCCGCGTCACCCGGCAGGGCCATCGTGCCCGCCGGACGTGGCGACGTCACGCGCATCCGGTACTCGGTCTGCTTCGCCGATACTCGGGTCGTCCAATGCAGTAGAAAGGGCAACCATTCGACGACTGGCTCGCCCTTGCGCGTGACGAAGGCACTGGCTATGAACAACATCCAGAGCGGACCCGTGACGAGCAGACCGAACCCGCCGCCCACGAGGAGGCCGAGCAGCATCGTCACGAACGAAAGGCCAATTGCGCCACAGCGTAGGGCAGAAAAGCCGAGCATTATTCCGCGCGTGGGACGTCGGGCGAATCGCACCGTCGAGGGACCTGTAATCGTAGTCACGACCTATTCCCTTGGCGGCTCGGGCGGCGCGACGGGGAACGGCGGCGGCGGTTGAGATGGGGGATCTACCGCCGCACGGGGTGACGCAGGCGGCGGCGGTGCCTGACTAAATGACGCGGGAGAAACGGGAGCGTCGAAATTGCGACTCTTCGGACTGAGGGTCGCAGGAGTAATTGAGCTGCCAGGTGAACTCGGTTTCGGTTCTTGCCCAGTACGAGATGGACCAGCGGCGCGCGGAACAACAGGTGATCCACTCGCGCCACTACCAGTTGTTTCACCAACCGTCGCACCCGATGCGACTCCATTTCTTACCGCGCCCGAGGCTACTCTTCGCACTCCGTCGCCGGCCTTCGCCGCGCCAGCAACGACTCCACCGCCGACAACGCCGGCCGCACCTGCGCCCGACGTCCCGGCCCTCGCGGACGTCGCAACGTCACCGCCAATCGGACCGAGTCCGGAACCGGGCGGCGGTGCTACCGAACTCGAGCGGTGTCCCCCCAGCATCATCGCCGAGTACTTCATTTGCGCGGCTTTCTGGGGAGCGCCCACCACGGTCGACGCACCCGCACTGGCGTGCGACGCCGACTGGGCCATTGTCGCGACGTGGTCGCCGGTGAAGTGCACGAGGCGTAGCGCCATCCACGGCGAAAAGCCCGCAACAAGCAAGATCAGAAGTCCGGTGATCTCTCCTGTGATCGAAGTCAGTAGCGTTCCCCCGGTCGCTGAACCCATGCCTCCGAGCACACCGAGTCCGATCACAAAAATGATGATCAAGATCAGTTTGGAAAAGACCAGCGCCAACATGGCTTCGAGCCACTTGCGCACCCAACCCCGCGAGAGATCAGCCACGCCCCCGGCGAACGCGATCGGCGCGAAGATTGCAGTAATGATGATGAGCATTTTTCGAATGACGAGTGAAAACCAGACAATGGCGACCGCGACGATCGCGAACAAGGACAAGATCAGAACGGTGGCCGGGCTGGCGAAGGTGATCGTGAAGAAGGCGCCGCCGATGATCTTCGTGCCGAGCGTTGCGATGGTACCGCCCGTCGCGACCTTCACGATGCCGACGCAGAGCTGATCCACGCCGAGGAGTAACACGTTAAGACTCGCCAACGTGATTGCACAACCGACCGTCGCAATGACGAGCCCTCGGAGAGCACGACCAACGCCGCCCGCGTCACGGCGCAGAGCGGAGACGGCCATCTGAATGACGAACAACCCGAGACAGAGCACCACGGCGATCGACACCACGATGCCGAGATCCAACTCGAAGTTGGCGCCGCCGAGAGAGACCGTCGTCGACGAGGACAACTGTTGCCAGAGCCAGTTGATCGCGGAGTCGGCCGTATTGCCAAAGGCTGAAGCGACGCTGCTGAACACCGAGGTCGCCACGCTGCTGCCAACGTGCCCGATGATGTCAACGACATCGCAGACGGGGTTGATCTTGATGCACACTTAGTTCACGGTCCAGTCGTTCAAGGCCATAGCGCCGTATTCGGCGTGCCACGACGCGCCCCCGAGAGTGAGGACGAAGAAGATCGACTGAACGTCTCGAGCCTCTCGCGGAGTCTTGACCGTGAGAGTCCCCGAGACGTCGTACATCGTCATCAGCGGATCGACCGGTTGCCAACCTGTTGCGAGTAATTGCGTCCAGATGGGACTGACTGAAGTGACAAGTCCGCTGACGCGCCAAGTGGTTCGCGCCGCCGCCAATCCTCTCCACTCCATCAATGTCGGCACGGGCGTCGGGTTAATCGTGAGAGACGACGGAAGTACCTTCAGATTGATCAGAGCGGGGATGGTAACGATGCTGTTGGGAGCGTTGTTGTAACTCGCCCAGGCGAGGAGTTCCTTTCTCGTTGACGTGGCGAAGTCGACGTCGAGCAGTTCTTGGGTGAAGGCCAGCGCGTACGTCGACGGAGCTTGCACATCGGACGCGGCAATTGGCGGAAAGGCCACAGACGTGGCGGCTTCGGGGAGCATCGCCGCCGTCGACGCGCTCTCACTGCTCCATTCTTGGGCGAAGTCTTGATCCACGGTTCGCTCAATTGCCGTCTTCGGCGGCGTGACGCGAAGCGGGCGATACGAGGGCAGTGCAGTGTCGGCCCTCGCCGAGCCGAGCCCACTCGCTCGCCCGACCGTTGCCTCCGACGACGGTCGTAGGGCCATCAGCACGACGACGATCAACACAAGCAGCAACGGAGCGGTGAGAAGCAACTTCGCGCGCACCGATGACCAGCCACCCATCAGCTGAGACCCGAGCCGAGGTTGAAGAACGTGTTGATCAGTAGGTCCGAGCCGCCAATGAGCAACGCCGCCACGAGACAGACCAGTAGGCCCATCTTGCCGCGAGTCGACCACTGCGGATTGGCGCTGTGGTGTCCGATCGCCATTACGATCGCGCAGCCGACGAACCCGGCCAGTGAGAGCACCAGCCCGAAGGCCATCAGTGATCCCACGAGCGTGGACAACGTACTTAGGCCTGGTATCGCCGTGGTGTTCGGCGTGACGTTAACGCCGCTCGCCACCAGCTGGACTGAACTGAGATGAGTCATTACTTCTCCTTGATTGATTGACGTACCGCCGCCCTCGACTTGCGTACAGCGACTAGCCCACGTGACGAATCCCCGAAAGACCGCCGCTGACGAAGTAGGAATACGGCTGGACGATGACCCCGTACTGCACGTCAACCGCCGACTCGACGAGTCCGTCGCCGAGGTAGAGCCCGACGTGTCCGGGGTTGACAACGGTCCCGTCACTGCCCGGTACGAGCACCAAATCGCCCGGAGAAATGTCGGCGTACGAGGAAACGGGAGTGCCTTCATTGATTTGGTCGCCGGTGTAGTGCAACAACGTCACGCCGGCCTGGGTCCAGGCCATCATGGTGAGCCCTGAGCAGTCGAAGGCGTTGGGACCAGCGCCGCCCCAGAGATAGGGCTTCCCGAGCTGCGAGAGGGCGTAGGTGATCGCGACCGTTTCAGCGGCCGTGGCATCGTAGGGAATGGCGTAGCTGGTTGGCAGTCCGTTATCGACCACGGGCGAATTGGGCAGCGTCACCGGGGCCGCCGCCCCGCAATTCGAATTCGACGTCGGCGCAGTAGTGGTGGTCGTACTCTTCGAATTGGTCATGGATTGGGCATGGTGGTTCGCGAACACGCAGGCTGCGACCTGCGTCGTACCGCCAACGCTGCTCGTCAGAATGACGAGTCCGAGTAGTGCCATAGCAAAACCGAGAGATGAAGTTATTGCCAGAATCGCAATGTTCTTCACGTCACTGACCAATCCGGAAAGCGCTCACGAGATCGCACCGCGGAGCGAGCGCCGCAAGGGTCGAACAATAGAGGAGGTGAAATTGGATCGAGGGCGCTGGTGCCAGTACCGGCGCCCAAGTCGCAACTTCTCCGACCGCGCGTCGACCCCGCCGGATATGACGTTCGTACTTGGCCCGCCCAGACTGCATCTAACGGCGAACATCGATTAGCGCACTTGGTCGAACGCAACTCCATCAAGGTATGGCTGCCAAACCTAGGTGTCGTGACGACATCATAGAGATGCCAAAGTTCAACCGACGCGTCCTCGATCATTCGAAACTGTTTGTCCCACACGTGCCGCAACGGTCTCGTCAACGATCGGTTTCAAGAGCACGATTTTGGATAATCTGAGATAATTGGATTTGTCGACTTCGCAAGTCACTAACTTTCCTCAGCTTCACAAGCTGAGAACGCGGACTCGACTCCCGTCGCCAGCTCCTAAAACGGCCCCCGCTGAGGCCGTCGCCCGCTGCAACGATGTCGGTATCTGCAACTGTTTAAAAGATGCACATTAGTTAAGTGGGGTGGCAGACACATGCTTAAGAAACTGAGAATTTGACACGAAACCTGAAGTGGTCCTAACCGGACAAACCTCGAACCAAACGATTAAGCGAAGACTAGAAATATTGTCTCAGATAATCACGGAAAGTCAATCAAGATCCGCCAGCCGCGAAGGATGTGGCGATTGGATTTGATGGAAATCTTCCATCTCCTTTGCGACGAAATCTCTGCCTTGGTGCGACATAAATTGGGATACTCGAAGAATGCCGATACCGTTGATCCCCAACTACTTGCCGCGGCTATCTCTGCTTTCGCTGGATCGTCAGTACAAGCACTACAGGCCTTCTCATCATTTGTTGAAAGCGTCTCAGTCGCAAATCGACACAAAGCGCCGCGATCTGCAACCGAGGAATCGATCATCCTCCTTACTCCGAAAGACAAGCGTAGGTTCATCGGAATATTCGTTGGCTGGGGCCCTGATAACACTCGGTACAGATCTTACGGTGATCGCAATGGCATTCTTGGTCTTCTGAAATCCGCTACAGGTCTGCCGTCAATCTGACTGGATCAATTGCAAACTTTCGCTGTCGTGGAAAATGCCACGGAATCAGAGGTCACCCAGTTTCAAGCGCGAGCCGCTTTTCGACTCTTCAAAGCCAAAATCGACTTGAGTGACGTACGAATTCCAGACCGGGCTCGGATCAATCCCGCACTGCTGATTCGTTGCAATTGTCGTGAGCGCATTGGCATCTTCGTCAATCAACTCGCGAATGTGTCTAAGCCCATGCATTATCTTGTTACTTTTTCGGGTGACGTCCATCGCGACTCCGCCAACAGTTAGACCCCGAGCAATGTAGAGCGAACCGTCAACGTCGACGGGTAATCCCATGCCTACTCTTCGCAAGGCCTTTCGCTCGAGAGAAGACGGCGGTACTCGTGTGCTCACGCCAGTGTACGAGCCCAACACGAGATTTGCACTGGGCCAATTCCGTACAACAATCCTTATAAGTTCCTCGTCGTTCCAACTGTTGTGATCGCCAATTGAAATGAAATATGCGTCGTCCGGACGTAAGATTGAAAAGAGGAGTTCACCTGTTCTAGCGCCGTCGTTCGTTGGGGAAAGATGCAAGTGATGAATTCCCCAGTCGGCTAGAAGTAGGTCAAGATCGACTCGGCTTCCGAGGGCTGGAGATGCTGCATTCGAAGATACCGGGTAACGGATTCGCCGACTCAGTCGCAATGACAGGTCGTCACCATTCATTACCTCGCTTCGTATCACTCTCAATGGGACACGGTGCTCCACAGCTTGCTGGCTGCTGCCGAGTTCCTTAGAGATGTGAACCCTCCTCGGCCGAATCATCACGAATCGGTCTCGCCAGTTAAACCACCGAATAAGTAACGAATTCAGTGGCAATTGCGCAAGCTCACCGTTTGGATCTGGAACCATTCTGGCGAGCATGTGCTTTCGCAAATCTCTCTCAAGATCGTCTGTCACGTTCACCATTTAGCCCCCGACAACGGATACTCAGTCTCCCGATTCACCGACGCAGAGTCTGCCAGCACAAATTGCGACGGAATCCAGATGCTCATTTCAGCGCGTCCGATGGCTGGGGTTCTCTCGCGGCCCGATAGTGGTGGCGAGTAACTTTCAGACTATGGCACATGGCCCACTGCCTCCCGTCCCCATTCTTGTGGTCCCAGCCGACGTGGCAATCGAACTACTGGAACAAGGTCTCGCGGCACCGTCAAGAAACCCGTTTGGAGAATTTGATGCGGGAAGCTGGTGGCAGGGTCTCTTGATGTTTTCTGGTGGCGCGTGCGACGCAATTACCCTGATTGAAGGAATCGCGGCCGTACCAAAACTGGCAAAATTCATCTTCCGTTGGAATAGGAACCGAGAAGCAAACGACTCACACAACGGGGAACATTCTGAACAATGCGTGCTTCATTACAAGACTGCACGCGGAGAGGCAACCCTCGATCTCAATCAATATCCGGACTTGGAACTCCTGACCGAGTGGCTTTCCGCAACGTATGAGATCCTCTCGATAGATTCCAAACAACGAGATTGACGCGCACCCGATCTGCATCGGCGACAATCTTTCACACTTAATCGGGAATGGTTTCTCCAATATCCGTATTCTCGATCTCAGAAGGGCTCTCGCCAATGAGTCCCGGCTTCAACGCAGCCGTAACCTCAGTCGCTCGTTTCACAATTCGACAAAGGTCCTGAACGGTGACAACGGGTTCTCCACCTTCAACGTGAAAGCCAAGGTCCACTTGTCCGCGTACTCGAATTTTCACAGAAAACAGTTTCGAGGGAGGTTCTTTTAGGATTTTTCTTTGCACGCGGCAAAATTCATTGCCGGCGTGAACGAGATCGCTTTCGGAATGAAAGGTAACTTCTCCGACCTCGTAATAGCCTTCGGGCTCGTACTCAACCGATCTAGGATCGCGAACTTTCACCGCGCAGCTCAGAAGTGAACGATGTTTGTCGATGTTCGACAATTCACGAAGTAAAGAGAACTCGTGCGTCGCTCTTTTGTCTTTTGGGAGGTTGAAGGCTTGACTGTTCTCGATGACCTTAACCTGAGCGTCCGATAGACCGAAAAGCGGGCTTGACCGATTTTCTGTCACGCCGCAATAGTCGCATTCGACTCCGCCGCCACCTCGGTCGATTACGTCTCGTTCCCACCGACTGCGACTGTCATAAAGCGGAAACTGATTACCTCTATTAGGTATGTTCCCATTCTCAAGCACCAACTCACTGACGAGTTGATCAAGAGCCGAGCGAACGTCATGCGCTAGTTCGCCGGCAAGAACAGCCAACTCGTGGTGCGGACCTGGAACATTGAGCCAAGTCACTCCATCGCTCTGATTCGGATACGTGCCATATTCGTAGACCGTGTACCGGACTTCCGAATTGATGATCGCTTGGCTCAATTCATGAATCTCTCCGTAGAGCACATATGCGCGAGTGAGTTTTGGGGAAGCGATCTCGACCACGTGCGAATTGTAACTACCCCACCCCGCTTCACGGGTGTACGTTCGTCCCATGTGCCCATGGCCGCCAATAAATCGAGATGACCTGAAGATGGCGGCGAAGTCCGAAGGTTTCGACATGGTATTGCCTCTGTTGGTAAGACGCCTGATCATCGAAACATCAGTCGGCCTCGTGTCAGTTGACATGCCCGGTGGGACCGGAGTGGCAGCTAGTGGATTCGACGGCGTGATCGTTACCATCGAAGCTTCGCCATTCGTTCCCGAGGGGACGTCGGTGTGGGAATTGTCAGTCGGTGGCGGACAGGCCAAAGCGGAGGACGACTACTCCAAAAGGGTCATCTCACCCAACAGCACTGCGACCGCCGAGATCACCTACGTTGAAGTAATTCTCGAGCCGTGGACCAAGGCACGGTCTTGGTCCAACTCGCATTTGGACGACGGACGCTGGCGTGATGTCCTCGGTTACAACCTCGACCGAGTACACGCGTGGCTGGATATTGCTCCCGCCACGACCGTTTGGCTCGCCGGTCGCCTCGGAAGAAACATGCCCGGAGTTCAAGTTCTCTCAGAGTGGTGGCGAGAAACCTGGATACCTTCAACAAGAATTCCCCTCGGTGAGCAAATCGTTTTGGCCGGCCGGGAAAAGGCAGCGGAGGAATTCTTGTCGTGCGTTGCGAGTGGACAATCGATAATTACCGTTCGTGGCGACCTCCGGGCAGAAGAGTACTTCGCGTTCGTTTCAGCCGCGGTGATGGCAAGCAACGAAGTCGACGCGTCAATGATCGGCTCGCGAACTCTTATCGTATCTGACGCTTCAAGTCTCGCTCAATTGATTTCGCAGTCACAGCCACTGGTCATACTCCTAGAAGATGCTGCCGCCGCTCGCAACCTTCCTCAACACCACCCCCATCAAATCGTTATCGTGGCGCCGCCAGGAGCTTCGGCCGATGTCGACGTTCCGCGGATTCACGCGAATGCCGTCGAAGCTCAACTTCTGACATTCGGACTACCTCGAGACGAGGCAGCCCGACTGGCAACGCTGGGACGTCGAAGCTTCCTCGCGATGCGACGACATTTGGCGAACACTCCCTCACTTCTGACTCCGCCGTGGGCTGAATCTCCTGACACGGCTCGCCGACGCCTTTTGATGCTCGGTTCGTGGGATGACTCGAGCGCAGAAGATCGGCGACTAGTTTCACAGTTTGTCGGAACGCCCTACGAAAGGGTGCAGGATCTCGCCAACCAGCTCTCGTCGGGCTCGGATATCCCGTTTATGTCGAGAACTGGAGATATCTGGTACATCCCTGCAATAGAGGACGCTTGGGAACTCCTTGCGCCATCTATTACTAGCGACGACCCAGTGGCTTTCCGAGACATCTACCTCGAAGTTCTTACCGAGCGAGACCCTGTCTGGGACCTTGAACCTTCGGTTCGATGGAGAGCCGCCGTCGATGGAATCGCCCGTCATTTTTCGCGCTCGCTTAGAGATGGACTCGTAAAGTCCATCGCATTATTCAGTGTCAACGATACGAGTGTGCCTGGCACCAGTGGTCTTAGCGGCTCGCAATGGGTTCGTCGTCTAGTCATGGAACTCCTAGGCAAAGCCAACGCTGATGCGACATACCGCCTATGGGCTTCACTTACCGATGTGTTGCCACTTCTGGCAGAGGCATCACCTGAAGCATTCCTCGAAGGAATGAGAGTTGGGCTGACGGGAACCTCGCCGCAACACGCAATGATGTTCACCGACAGTGTTTCGGATGATTTCATGGGCAACTCGTCCTCTCTTCACTCACACTTCTTGTGGGCATTGGAAATTTTGGCGTGGTCGCCGATCTATTTTGATGATGCAGTTGACGTCCTTGCCCAGCTAGCAGTCATCGACCCAGGAGGCAATTTAGGCAGCCGCCCATTGCGAAGCCTGGTTGGCATACTGAGTTCGTGGAGTCCTAATACTTGCGCAAGCGCAGAGCGCCGAGTCCGGGCCATGGAGCGAATATCTCTGCGCCAGCCTTCAATTGCGGATGTGCTCTTTCACAATCTTCTCCCCGATGGCAATGGCTTCCAAGACATTCACCCGGGTCCACAATTTCACGAATGGAAAACAGTTTCACAGGTGTTGCCAGAAGACCAGCGGCGCGTAACTGACGCGGCATTCAGATTACTCATGGATTCCGACGAAACATTCGAGTCTTACTTGAGCATGATCGACAGAGTCGGTGCGATGTCGCCCGGCCAACGTTCGGCATTGGCGTCGCGAATCGAGGACCTTTGTTCAGGACTTGACGATGACGAGCAACGCCGACATATTTTCGAAAAACTTCGCGACTTAATCGCGCGGCACCGCGAATACTCGAACGCGCAGTGGGCTTTGCCAGAGCGGGAACTTATCGACCTCGAAAGGGCCTGCAATGCCGCTCAACCGAGGGACCCAATTCGACGACTCGCGTGGCTTTTCACATCAAGCCTGGTATGCCTCGGAGATGTCCCTAAACGCGATAATTTCGCCGCATACGAAGCCGAACTTGAATCTCGGCGAGCTGACGCGATTCGTGAGATCCTCACGAATGGGGGTTTAGACGAAATCGACTCTCTCGCTTCTCTAACCTCGGAGCCATATTTGGTCGGAATCGCCTTGGCCGACGCGTCCACGACTTTCGATACAGAACTTCTGGAGTGGCTTGAGTCCGACGACGCGATCCGTCGAGGAACCGCAGCGGGTTATGCAAGAAAGCGAATCCAAATCGGAGGAACAGACACTCTTACTGAGCTCCTGGCAGTAACGTCAAGCCCTCTCGCTCAAGCTCGGCTTCTATGCAACACTCCTGACATCGAGATTGCCTGGTCGAAATTGTCCACGCTTAACGAAAATGTCGCCGAGAACTACTGGCGTGAATTCGTCCCATTCGGACTCGGCCCAGGCTTTCCTTTCGCGGTCGAAACGGCGTGGAAATTAATGGACGCTGGGCGACCAGGTGCCGCCCTTCAACTGATTCTCCAGTACGGGCTCAAACAGGACACTATCGAGGTCGCTGAGGTCACCACGTCCGGACTTGAACTTCTACTTCAGATGGGTGAACAAAATGAACTGCGATCACTTGACTCTTACTCGCTCGAATCTCTATTTGAGCTAATTGCAAAACGACGCGAGCAACTCGGTCGTCAACGAGTCGTCAATCTTGAATGGCAGTACTTTCCGATGCTCGGAGCGTTTTCTGACGCGCCGACGCTCCACGATGCGCTCGTCGAAGATCCGGCGTTCTTTGTGGAAGTCACTTGCCTCCTCTATAAGCCAGCTTCCGCTGAAGGCACCGATGAAGATGCCGACGATTCAGCCGTTGAACAGCGTCGAATTATGGCGACGCGCGCTTTCGAAGTTCTGCATTCGTTCCACCGTTGTCCAGGAGTCGGCGTCGATGGCATTCTCGAACTTGAGGAGCTTCGAACTTGGGTCACGATCGCTCGGCACGGCTTCGCTGAGGCCGACCGAGCGGATATCGGTGACCTAAGCATTGGGGAACTTCTCGCCTACGCGCCGGATGATGGAGGCGGTATTGCAATACCGAGGGCGATACGAGAAATCCTCGAGGAACTCCGGAGCGGTCGAATAGAAGAAGGGCTGCAAATCGCGATTCGTAATAGACGAGGGATGACCAGTCGCAACCCACTCGACGGAGGCCAGCAGGAGTGGAGTCTTGCTCAACAGTTTCGACTTCAAGCTGAGTTGGTTGACGAGTGGCCTCGCACTAGAAAAGTACTTATTGAGCTCGCAGAGGCATACGAAATCGAAGCGCGACGAAATGACGAGTCCGCAGAGCGTCGACATCGCGGCCTCGGATGGTGAACACGTTAACCGTGACGTCGAAAAAGAGGGATCTCGACGAACGTCAGTAGACGATCGTCCGACTAGACGAAACTTACCAATGGGTCATCCATCCGTAGCCGAGAGATGGTTGATCTTCGAGTGTGAGGAGCTGTTCAAGATCCTCCATTAGGCAAAACGTCATAGGGACGTTGGGAATGAATGCAGCTGGCTCAACCTCGCGGGTGATAATCACCGGTACAACATTCCACTCGCTGTCAACATCAAAAGACACTCCCAACAATTCCAGTGCGCCGCCAATGTTCGCGCTAATCGCTCGAATTCGAGAGTCCAATTTGTCAAAAAACCCATGCTTTGCCAAAGTAAATTTCTCCACTCGTCGTAGCATCCGACTCGCAGAGAAACTCGTATGCACATCCTTCACCTCACATACCCATATGCGAGATCGATCTAAATCGGCAACAATGAGATCAATCTCTCCGGGAATCACCAATCCGAACTTCGAGGAGTCGTGGGGGAAGACCCTCATCGCGTTTGGCATGCCTAGGGCGTTCGCCTTCGACGCCGTTTCCTTCTCGAGAAGTCGGTTCTGGATAGTTCGATACTTGTTCAACGCCTGACTCACCCGATCGGGTGTGTCATCCGCGTGCCAGGGAAGTCGACCGTCAAGAATGTATGTCGTATACACGCGCTTGGTCGCGTCGATGAGCCACGGAATGAGAACGACATCGCTGCCTATCTGGACAAGAGGGCGAGTCGAAAGTCGCATCCGGCGATTCTCAATTTCCCAGTATCGAACTCCTTCTTGCAAGAGGTCAGAGTGACCCAACATCAATCGGTCCAGGGCCGAATCAATCTCACCCAAAGGGATCGAAGCCCACGACGAGGCCTCCTGCCGCAACGATGAAAGTGGCACGACTTCGACGCGATCCTCGGCACTAGTCCAGGAGCCGGCAGTACTCAAGACTGCAAAGATCCCATTGAACCCAGTGCCACACGTCTCAAGCATCGCCTTATCAGCCTTCGCGAGCGAAGCTGGTACTTCCAACAAATCAAAAGCAGCAAATGGACTCGTGGTCACGAGGGGATTTTGGCCAAGGCGTAATTTGAGCACTTCCGGATCGCTCAGAGTTGATCGAAGACGAAGTTGGTTCAGCCGCCTCACCCTCATGAAGGCTTCTACATCGATCTCATTCGATGGTTGCGAATCCTCCCTTGATTCCTGATTTCGACCAACAGACAGAGGAATCCCTGACACTCCGCACACCCCTCCTGCGCGCACGGCGACTGACAAATCGTGAAGTCCCTTAGTAGCCCCCGAAAGTGCGGCGCCAGTATTGAGGCCTATTAGTGCGAGATCAGTGGCTTCCGCAATAGCAAATCGATCGGGAGTGACCGTGCCGAACGTACCCCTGGCCATCGACAGTTCAAGAAGTAACTCGAGGGGCCGAGTCATTTCGGAAGGGTCAGGAGAATTCATTGCGTCAACACGCCAATTTTTCTCCCAGGGCGCGGACAGGGCTGTGGTCAGCGAAGCGTCGGATCGAGCCCGCTCCGCGTGCGCGTCATTCAAATGTGTCGCTATCTCAATTATCGACTCCGCCGACCAAGGAGCCATGAAGTTGTTAAGAGCTCTTTCCCACGCAGGAGCGATGACTTTCTTGCAGATGTCAATGGCAGTGCTCCCGGAATACGAGCCGATCGGCGCACCGCTATCGACCACTGCGACGGCAAACGCCCGTCTAGCGCGTCCCAGTGAACCGACCGTTCTCGGAAGCGAATCCTGACCCATGTTCCTCGCCCTAAGAGGTGTCTGTTGAAAGCGGAGCATCGCAACGGGCGGAGCGGCTTGCCACTCGATCAAGAAGCCAGAGTTTTCGTTGGCCCATCCCTCGGAGCCTTCGCTCTCGTGAATCTCCGTGAGGCAATGAAAAAGGGTCTGACCCAGACCAAGGTGCGCGTCTTCGGGACTGTCATTCAGGGACTCGAACCAGTCTGGTCCGAGTTGAATACTCACCAGTGGACAAGAGTCGTTCGAAGTGAAAGCACCAAAGACAATTACGTCGTCAGAAGCGTCCGCGTGCCTCTCCCCAACAAAGCTCAGATCAATTCGAAGAGGTCGTTGGGATGTCACCCTCGTCGCTCTAGAAATCCCCGCAAAGTTCTTCACCGTCAATACGAGCCCGTCGACGATTCCAGTGATGAATGCGGGATCAATTCCCATATCGACGAGATCACTTTGAATCTCGTGTCTAATGACAATGGGAGGATCAACCAGTATCGAATATTGGGACGCATTTGGTGCGACGAGCAAAGCTTGATCCTCGTCCTTGAGGTATACATTCGACCACGACCACATTGAAGGAAGTCCGGAGTCTGCGAGAACAACTTCTATCGGCTCCCAAGCGGCTGCAGTCGCCCAGCAGTCCTCATTTTGCCTGATATCGACCATGAAATCGATGTCCGTCATTCCGGTGAAATTGAGCGCACCGTGAAGCTTCCAGTGCCGCCAGATGTCGCTGAACTCAACGAAATGAAATTCGTGCAAGCCGGGCATCGTCGTCAATTCATCGAGAAATTGAAATAAAAGATCATGGCCATGAACCATTTGTTGCGATTCAAACTTGATCATCGCCAAATCCTCGACGTGAATCTGTGTCGGCCCGGGTTTACTCGCGGGCTTTAGATATATTGGGCCGCCATAAACGACAATGCGGTGACGATATTCGTCGCTTCCCGGAATGGTAGGGCTCACAGTCGAACCCTCGACCGCAACTCTCTCCGCCACCCGATGAGCAATATCAACCGATTCGCATAATTGGGTCTCCGATAACCCGCTCGCGATACCAATATCAAAAGAATGAAGTCCGCCGGGACGTACGGCTACTCCAAATTCAAGTTCACCTTGTCCATCATTGAAACGAGACTCAGATTCGCTCCGTGACGAGTCATCTGGTGGAAGTTCAATACCCAGGATTTCAAGCGTTCGTCCAATGGTATGGAGGCTTATCAATCGCCTCGAATGTTCATCTCCCGCCGCCTCGTGCGCGAGCACTGAGTGGGCGGACATCAAACCGTCCAGAACTAACGCTGCTGGAACAGAATGGACACGACTGCCCCTCGTGAAAGCGACGCTTGGGCCAATATGAGGAGTGCCGGGCGTAAATGTCAGGCGCGTGGATCGCGAGTCGGATGTGGCCCACTTCCATGCCTTGGTAGCCCTATCTAAATTTGAACACTTTGATAACCAGTTCATGGGCTCAGTCGAAATGGTTCTTCGAATCTCAAGTTCACTTTGTTGAAGTACTGCCGGTGACGTAGCGATTCGGCGAGCCCGCGCTTCTAAGTCTTCATCGATAGGTTCAAGGCGGTCTCGCTCCAGCGGACCCGTTGGCCAAGAGTCCGCCACCTGCGAAAGAATCCAATCTGAGTATCTGAGTGCGGATTCAAGCAGGTCAGAAAAAGTGAACTCATGCTGATCTAGAACAAAATCATCAATGGCCAACGCCGTTGCGCCCATCGTCCGCAAAAGTTGTGCCGGATCCGACACCGCTCCCGGGTGAATGCGCAACCGATCACTTCCTATCCGTTGACGAACGGTAAGGCGAGGGTCGGCGGTCCAAGTATCTTCGAGCCGCATGATCCTTGGTTGCGTCTTGTGAACCAATTCGAGCAGTTGATCGAGGTGCGACGCTTCGGCGACGATGTTTCCATCCTTCTCTTGCGCCAGCGCTCGCGACCAAAGCAAGGTGAGCGACGGAAGTCGATGAGCGCACGAGGGCGAATCGGCCGCGCTAGCGAATAGTGAAAGCACAGACTGAGTCTCAAATTTTTCTACTGCCCGGTCAATTCGACGCCAGTCCATCATGTTGGACCTCTGGGGCAATTTTCTCCTCGCGCGATGTCGTCGAGTCATGAGCTCTCGGCTCCATTCGAATTACAGAGGCTCCAACAAGTCATAAGTGCATGCTCTCATCAGCGTGATACATACACACGACAGAACAATTCATTCACCAATTGTGATCAGCACCCCCGTGGTCGCCTTAGCTTCTACCAAATGTGCTCCGCGGTCCACATTCGACGTGAGCTGCTGTTACCACGGGCCACCGATGACTTTTGATGACCCAAGCTAGGTGTCGAGCATGTCCCACTCGTCCCCGAGGACCCACCTGAGTGCCGAGAGCTTCCCGTTTATCATGCCCCACTCAAACGCGTCGTATGGCCCGAGCCCTTGAGGACCGTAGTTCTTGACCATCGTTTCCATTTCGCGCCGCATCTCGATGAGTAACTCCTCTGAAACATCTCCACCGCCGTCATTCAATCTGCCTATATGTGACAGCTTCCGGTCGTACCAAACTCGATCAAAAAATTCTTGCTCTGCGTCCATAATTTCTTCCTGGGACCTCGGAATGTTGAATAAATGTGAGCGCAAGAATCCATCACGACCTTCAGTCAATCGCTCGAGTGTCGGACGCTCCCAGTACTTGACTCTGAAGGCAGGGCGATTGTTTTCCTCATATGCCTTCAAATAATCTTTGCAGGGATTAGATAGAAAATTAGAGACAATAGCGAGTGCGGTGTGAGGTCTCTCGGCACTCGCCCAGGACAAAAGACTTTGGAGCTTCTCCGGTGGAACTCCTCGTTTCATATGCTTGCACTCGATAAACCAGGTCTCTAAATGCTTTGCATCGTCGACATCAGTCCGCTCAAGATACGCGACAATGTCGCGACCGCGATCGGAAGGACTCGAATGCAGTCCGGTCCCCTTACGCCAGTCGACATTGACAAAACCGAGCTCCGTTACCAGCGAGAAGCAAAACTCCTCAAACTCCGTCTCATCAATGTCATCAAATGAAAGCTTGTTCACGTGGGCACCGCATTCGCCCGGGATGCAGTGAAGGTGAAGTCATTAGCTTCGTCGCAAAGGAGATTCTCGTCGCTTCTTTTAGGACTCAACCGAGACCTCCAATTTTCCACTACGACGTTTGAAGGCGGTACTTCCTCCTTCGAGGTGATGGAGTGAAAGTTTGTTGAGATCGTGACGTTCAAGGGATCCAGTTGCTTCGACCTCGCCACGTCCGGAAGTAGCTCTCATAGTGATGATCTGCTCGGCGTCCCCTCCGACCACAATTCCTGGACTGCGAGTGGCGAAGATGTACTGGCGCTCCCCGCGAAGTGTCCGCAGTCTGTCAACAAGGTAGGTTTCAATCCACGGGGCGTGCAGCGCATCCTCTGGCTGGTCCACGACAACCGGGTCGACACCGTCAGCCAACAGCACGACAAGGATTGCCGTACATCGCTGGCCGTGAGCCAACTTCTCAATTGGCGCATACGTCCCATCATCGGGCTTTCGAAATTTGATGTCGAGCCGATCTGGCATGTCGCAGATTTGCGCCTCGAGAAGGTCAGTCCAAGCGTCGTGGTCCTCGATGTTCGCGAGAATTCGCGCGAGGCTACCTAGGTCTATTCCGTTCTTCTCATCAACTAGCGATTGAATATCGCTTGCTAAAAGCGCCCTCACGAATCGGAACGGATGGATTCGATTTGCTATAGCGTCCAGCACTGGCTCTTTGACGCGTGAACCTCGTTTCACATCTTCAAGTGCCTCGCGGAACTGAGTCGAATCTGGGTGATTGGAGACATCAAGCTTAACGATCCCGGCCATCTTTGAGTTGAGTGCAACCGCTCTTGCCCTCCGAAGTCGGCGTTTTTCATCCCTCAGTTTCATTAGCCGATCGAGCATTTCGTCTCTCACCCGATGAAGTTCGCTGAGCGCTGGCGCCTCCGTGTCCTCCAGGTCACTTTTTTTAGCAAGGATTTCGTCAAGTTGCAGCTGCATCGCCTCAAGCTGCGAGCGAAGCGCCCTGAGCGAGGATCCATCTTTTACAGACTCGAGCTCTTCATCAAGCAGATCCTTAAACGCGGACTGCCGCGCATCCCATTCGGACTTAACCAAATTAATCCTCGCCGTTGCAGAACGCGTGGCATCAGCTATTGAGTTCAGCGCGTTTGAAATCAGCTCTTCCAGCTCGCTTCTCTCCGTCTCAATTCTGTCAAATAAATCCTGGTTCGCCTCAACTTCCGCCGCGACCATTGCCTTCGGCATCTTGAGCTCAACTCCCTCAGCGTCGGGAAGCGAACGAATTAGGCGCGTAATTTTTGTGGTGTCCTTCGTCCAGCCCTCTTGTTGTTTGACCACATCGGAGTCGAAAAGTGTCGAAAGTTCATCGACTCGTTCTTTCGTTGACTCTTCCTTCGTAACTGAGCTTTTGAGTTCCTCGACAAGTTCTCGTTGTTCAAGTAGCCGCTCAGAGTTTTCGCGGAGCTCGCGAAGCACGTCGTCCTCTTGCGAGTTCAACTCGTCAAAGTCAATATCAGAATCCAGGAGACTCATTCTTCCCACTGGTTGTCGAGAGAACTCCAAAATCTCACCTTGAGAAAACGCGGCGAGCTTAATTATTTCAGAGGGAACGACGTCAATTTCCGTCCAACTATCACCGGTCAACTGTCTCACTACGGGCGGAGTTGGCGTTTCACTGGCAAATGTTCGCTCGATCATGAAGCTCTCGCCTCCGGAAGACAACGACAACCGCACAACTCCCTTGGCGCCCAGTCCAAATTCGAGTCTCGCGAGAACTTCCTTTGAGATTGCGGGAAAGTCGCCGGCATCTACTTGTTGATCACAAACAAATCGGAGCGCCTCCAGAATCAAAGACTTCCCTGCTCCCGTGCCGCCTAGGAAGCAGTTCATATCTTGCGAAAGAAATATCTCCTCGTTTAAGAACGACCCCTTAACCGAAATTGATGTGATTACTGGGTGCGGGCTAATGGTCTGAGATTCCTCGAGCCGGACCCGAAGATCAGGATCTTTTAGTGCATGCCTTATTCCGATTAGATCAGGCTTTGAGGCCTTGATCCACGTCCGGCGCGAACCTATACCAGAAAGTAGGTGATAGCTCTTTCCCGACATCGTGCAGTCTGACCCGCGAACACAAGCGAGGTTTCTCTCTTTACCGGTCTTCCCATTTACGACCGATTGCGTCGACAAGTCAACTATCTCAACCGCAGACAATTCATGACATAAAAGTGTCTTTTTGACGTGAGCGGCAACTTCTAAACCAAGCAATCCCTTATCCCTATCGACATGTGCCGCGATCGCGAGACCTCCGCTATCTGCAACCTCCTTCGCCGCATGGGCAAAGCCCACTTCAGCGGAGATGTCGAGCTTTCCTTGATCAACTCCCTTAATGCCAAGGCGAACAAGCAGTTCACTTACAACGGAACCCGGCGTTCCCTGCTCCCAGACTGCAAGTAGATGTCCCTCCGTTGTGCTGATTTCGACTCCAGGCAATACGACTAGCTCAGTACCCTCCGCCGCCTGCGAGACGTCGTCACACCAGAGAGACGTATTGTGATCGGTCACCGCAATTGCATTGAGGCCCGCGTCGATAGCGGCATTCACAAATTCAGTCGCCGATGTTGCCCCATAAGTCGCCGACTTGACGTCCTGAGAGGCCGGTGTGTGTGTATGTAGATCGACCGCCCAAAACCTTGCGCCAGTTGACTTTGTCATCTAAAGGTTCCCCTCGACAAACGTCCATCGCAATGCCGAGCAGTTCCCTGGCTCTCTTAGAGGCGGCTCCGCTTCGTTGAGGCTTTGCGTACGAGGTTTCACACTCCCATTGTCTCACAACACCCGGTTTTCACATTCAAATCGGAGGCAATCATGGACTTACAGAAGCCAATCTTTAGTACCGACCTCCAAACAGACTCACTCTTGATCCACCCCCACCATTCACTCCCGACAATTATTATGATCGACCGATCTGCACTGTCCCTCTCGTCTCCGCCCTCGCACGTCCTGTTTCCCTGTTTCGTATGCATCTCCCAGCCCCTCCGCTTGCTTCTGAAAGTTGTCTCACACGTCTGGCACTTGAGGACAACGGTCGTTCGGTAGCGACAGTTGTTGTGCATGCAGGCGCCTCCGACATGATGACGATTCGACGCCTCAGTATCGGAGCGGGCTACAAGTACCTGCTCAAATCGATCGCTGTGGGCGACGGACCTGATGGCACCAACAAGTCGGACCTCGTTCGCTACTACAGCGAAACTGGCACTCCCCCGGGAGTCTTTCTCGGAGCCGGACTCGTCGGTCTCAACAACGGTCTGGGTGTTGCTGTCGGGCAGTCGGTGACGGCGGAAAACCTCCAGAGGATGCTGCAGGACTGCGCCGATCCGATCACCGGCGAGGTGCTCGGAAGGGTTCCGAGCACGAAGGCCGTGGGTGGTTTCGACTTGACGTTCAGCCCCACCAAGAGTGTCTCTACCGCCTGGGCTCTGGCCGACCGGGAGACCCGCGAAGTGATCTACCGGTGCCACCAGTTAGCGATCGCGGAAGTTCTCACCTACGCCGAGCGCGAGGTCTTCCACACACGAACGGGCCAGCAGGGGTGCGTCGAAGAGGACATTGTCGGCGTCGTCGCCGCGAGCTTCACCCACTTCGATTCTCGAGATGGCGATCCCCAACTGCACGACCACGTGGTCGTGCTCAACCGCGCCCAAACGGAGAGTGACGGCGTGTGGCGCACCCTCGACAGTCGCCAGTTGTTCGCGTCAACGGTGATGCTCTCCGAGATGCACCAGGGCGTACTTGCCGACCTACTGACCGCCGAACTCGGCTGGGACTGGGAGACCCACACTCGCCGTTCCAGTACCGCCCCGAAGTGGGAAGTGGCCGGCGTGTCGACTCGTCTTATGGACGAGTTCTCTCAACGCACGACCGCCATCGTAGGTGCGAAGGATCGCCTCATCGCCCAGTTCGAACTGGATCACCACCGCACTCCCACGGACGTGGAAGTTCTCAAACTCCGCCAGACGGCTACCCTCTCTACCCGACGGGCCA
>ODAK010002080.1_pt1 | contig 21214 bp, 17 predicted proteins | sample 1539591 | NCBI WGS metagenome assembly ODAK01 (sample SAMEA3539303, study PRJEB22396) | soil metagenome | biome: tundra; feature: field; material: soil | place: USA | collected 2010-05 | depth 0.15 m | reverse complement strand
ACGTGATGGGCGCGATGCGCGACGGCGACCTGCTCGTGCACCATCCCTACGACTCCTTCTCCAGCTCGGTCGAGCGCTTCGTCGAGCAGGCGGTCAACGACCCGCAGGTGCTGGCGATCAAGCAGACCGTGTACCGCACGAGCGACGACTCGACGCTGGTCCCGGCGTTGATTCGCGCCGCCGAGCGCGGCAAGCAGGCGGTCTGCCTGGTCGAGCTGCAGGCCCGCTTCGATGAGCGCACCAACATCCACTGGGCCAAGGCGCTCGAGCAGTCCGGCGTGCACGTGGTCTATGGGCATCCGGCGCTGAAGACCCACGCGAAGTGTGTGCTCGTGGTGCGCCGAGAGGGCGACGGCGTGCGTAACTACGTGCACATCGGGACCGGCAACTACCACTCCGCCACGGCGCGCCTGTACACCGACTTCGGCCTGTTCACAACCGACGAGGCGATCGGCGCCGACGTCGCCGAACTGTTCAACTACCTCACCGGCTTCGGCCGGCCATCCGGCTACCGCAAGGTGCTGGTCGCGCCGAGCTATCTGCGCAACGGGATCCTCGACGAGATCGCCCGGGCGATCTCCGCCCACTCACCGGCGTCCCCGGCCCGGATCACGCTCAAGCTCAACTCGCTCGTCGACCGCGCCTGCATCGAGGGGCTGTACCTCGCCTCGCGCGCCGGGGTGCGCGTCGACATCAATGTCCGCGGCATCTGTTGCCTGCGTCCCGGCCTGCCCGGGATCTCCGAGAACATCCGCGCGGTCTCGGTCGTCGGGCGTCTTCTCGAGCATTCGCGGGTCTACGCCTTCGAGTACGACGGCGCCCAGAAGGTCTACATCTCCTCGGCCGACCTGATGCCGCGCAACCTCGACAACCGTGTCGAGCTCGCCGTGCCGATCGAGGATCCGGCGCTGCGCGCCGAGGTTCTCGAAGCGGTCGAGCTGTGCCTGTCCGACAACCACAACGCGTGGGACCTCGGCTCCGACGGGGTCTGGACACGGCGCGTCCCCCCCAGTCCCGAACAGACGATCAACGCCCAAGAGCTGCTGATGCGCCGCCATACGGCGCGCTCAGGCGAGGCCTAGCGGGCGGACGCCCCCGGCCGCGCACGGTCCTCGCTCGGCAGGCACCCGCACCGAACACGAGTGCCTGCCGAGGCGCCGCCAGCCGGGCCGGCGCCGGACCGTGGATGCGACCTACTTCTTCTTCTTCGACGCCTGCGGCGGGCCGGGCAGCACGATCGTCGGCGGATTGCTCCCGAGGCGCGTGTCGGCACCGAACCGGTCGCCCTTGCAGCCCCACGGGCGACCGAGGTCGTAGGGTCCGGCGAGGTACTGGGTCACCGCCGCGGTTGCCGTGGGAGCGGTCTTCGTGCCGCCGATCGTCGCCGTGGCGGTGGCATCCGCGACGGTCAGGATCGGATCGACCCGCGGCTCGGCGCAGAGGTTCTTGCCGGCGATCACGAACTGCCCGGTGATCACCTCGAAGGCGGCCGAAGTCGAGCCGCTGCAGTTGATCTGGACGCCCGGGATGAATGCGGTGCACGAGAATGCGTCGACCGGCGAGGGCACGCCGCCGAGCGCGACGGCAGGTGACTGGTCGAAGTACTGGATCTGATGGGGCTCGGTCTCGATCGCGTAGGCCGTGATCGGACCGTCACAGGAGAACTGGTAGGAGACCTGCGTCCCGGTGACGCCCTGCTCGGTGGCGCCGGCCTGGATGTGGCCGACGCAGGTGTAGTTGTTCGGGTCGTCGGTCGCGGTCGTCGGACCGGTGGCGCCCGTCGCGCCGGTCGCGCTCGTTGTGCCGGAGGAGATCGGCGCCGTACTGTCGGCCTGCAGCAGCGCCGGCGCGAACACCGGCACGGCGACCGCGGTCACGAGCACTCCGAGCACGGCCGCCAGCCGGCGTCGGGCGGGATCAGATCTGAGCAACTTGGCCTCCTGGGTCTGTCGTTGGGCGAGCGGTGCGCGGGCAGCGTAGCGCAAACCGTGGAAACTGGATCGGTATAGTGAAGATTATGCTAAGGTGCCGGCCCGCCGGCTGTCAAACCCTCGGAAACGGAGCTTCCCTGCTGATGCGCAGATCCCGCCGCCTCATCGCCCCACTCGCTGTGACCGCCGCGCTGGTGATCGTTCCAGCGCTCGCCTACGCGGCGACGACCACGATCTCGATGTCCGGTGCGACAGCCTCGTTTCCGCTGATCACCCTGCTCACCAGCAAGTACACGAAGCTCAAGCACGGGAGCGTCAAGTTCAAGGTCTCACAGGGCGGCGCAACCGTCGGCATCCAGGAGGCCGCTGCAGGAAAGGTCGACATCGGCGACTCCTCGCGCCCGCCGCAGTCCTCCGATCCCAAGGGGCTCGAGTTCTACCCGATCGCCAAGTACTTCGTGTGCGTCGTGACCAACCCGGCGAACCCGATCTCGAACCTGAGTGCGGCGCAGGTGCTGGCGATCTTCAGCGGCAAGGTGCGTAACTGGAGCCAGGTCTCGGGCGCGACCGCAACCGGCCCGATCGACGTCTACACGCGCACCTCGGTCGCGGGCGTGTTGACGACCTTCCAGAACACGCTGCTCGGCGGGGCCAAGGTGTCCTCCGTCGCGACGCAGGAGGCGAGCGAGGGCCTGATGCAGAACTCGATCAAGAAGGACCCCAGCGCGATCGGTTTCCTCTCGGACTACTTCGCGCTCGCGAAGGGCGTCAACGCGGTCGGCTACAACGGTGTCGGCTGCAACGTCGCCAACGTCGTGTCCAGCACCTACCCCGGCTTCTCCGACTTCTACGAGGTCACGCGCGGCAACGCCTCCGGCCAAGTCGAGGTCTTCATCAACTGGATCCAGCACAGCCCGGTTGCGAAGAAGATCATCGAGACGTCGTGGATCCCGCTCAACCCGTGAGCGGTTCCTAGGAGGTCGCGCCGGTGCTCGCGCGCCTGCGCAAGCCGTGGACGGACCGCCGCGCCGAGCGCACGCTCGGCGCGGTCGCGTGTCTGACCGCGCTGGCGATCGTGCTGATGGTCGTGTTCGTCGCTCAGCGCGCATGGCCGACGTTCTCGCATGAGGGCCTGTCGTGGCTCGGGTCCGGCGGCAGCCTGGACAGCCAGATCGGCTCGATGCAGAGCACCTCGGCGACCCCGCCCGCGTCGGTCTACTTCCTGCGCGCGTGGCCGCTGATCTACGGGACGATCCTGACCGCCGGCTTCGCGGTGTTCTTCGGACTGGCCTTCTCGCTGCTGACGGCCATCTTCATCGTCGACTTCGCGCCGCCGCCGGTGGCGCGGTTGATGACGCCGGTGATCCGCCTGCTCGCGTCGGTCCCATCGGTCGTCTACGGGCTGATCGGCGTGCTCGTGCTCGTGCCGTTCGTCGGCAACCACCTGATCAGCGCCGGCGAAAAGGAATCGGTGGTCAACGTGATCCAGCTCACCGGTGCGGGGCTGCTCGTCTCGGTCGTGATCCTCACGGTGATGATCACACCGATCATGACCGCGTTGATCACCGACGCGCTCGCCTCGGTGCCGCGCTCGTGGCACGAGGGCGCCGTCGCGCTCGGGCTCAATCCGCTGCGCGCCACGCTGGCCGTCTCGATTCGCGCGATCCGCCCGGCGATCATCGCCGCGGCCGGGCTCGCGACCGCGCGCGCGATCGGCGAGGCGATCATGCTCTCGATGGTCTCCGGCGGCAAGGCATTCGCGCCCAACTTCGCCGACGGCCCGATCGTCCTGTTCGAGCCGCTGCGCACGGTCGCAGCCGAGATGGTCGAGCAGGTCGACGGTCTCAGCGCTCCGGCGCTGCGCTCGAGCATCTACGCGTTCGCCCTGCTCCTGCTGTTCTCGGGCTTCATGCTCTCGCTCGCCTCCCACCTGGCACGACTGCCGCTGCGCAAGTACGAGCTGAGCAGCTGATGGCCGCCTACGAGCCACAGTCCTCGCCGGTCCTCGTCGTGCCGCCGCGCCGCCGCGGGCGCCGTTCGTCGTTGCGCAGCTGGCGCCGCCGTGATCAGCTGATCTATCTGCTCGCCTGGAGCGCCGGCATCGCGCTGTGCCTGATCGCCGCGGCGATCGTGGTCTTCCTCGCGGTGCAGGGCCTGCGCTATCTCGACCCGAAGCTGCTGGTGACGAGCCCGAGCGGGTCGGTCGACCAGTCGCACTCGGGCGGGATCCTCGACCCGATCGAGGGCACGCTGACGCTCGCCGTGCTGGGCAGCCTCATCGCGACGCCGATCGCCGTCACCACCGCGGTCTGGGTCATCGAATACGGTCGTCCGCGCTGGCTCGCACGGATCGTCGAGACCAGCATCGAGCTGATCGCCGGGACCCCCGACATCGTGATTGCGATCTTCGGCCTCGCGGTCTTCCAGCTGGGGATCCTCGCGCCGTTCTCGTTTCGCTCGAGTGCCGGCGGCGTCTATGGCCGCTCGTTCCTGGCCGCCGGGATCATGGTCTCGCTGGTTGCGCTGCCGCTGACCTACACCGCGACGCGCAACGGGCTGCGCGCGATTCCGCGCCATCTGCGCGAGGCCTCCTACGCCCTCGGCAAGACGCGGATCACGACGATCCGCCGGGTCCTGCTGCCAAGCCTGCGAGCCGACATCGCGACGGGGGCGACGCTCGGCCTCGGGCGGATTATCGGCAGCACCGCGATCGTCGTCGTGCTGCTCGGCGCGACGCTGCAGAACAGTCCCGAGAACGGCGTTCCGCTGCTGGGATTCCTGCGCGGCACGGGTTCGACGCTGCCCAGCTACGTCCTCAACAACTCGCCCGCCGGCGAGGGCAACGCGCCGCAGAAGGCCTATGCGGCGGCGTTCGTCCTGATGCTGATGATTCTGGCGCTCAACTGGGTGGTCGGACGAATCTCGCGGGCCGGCGCCGCTGCGGGGCTGTACGCGGGACGGGTCGCCCGGTGAGCTCCCGCGGGCGCGGGCAAGAATCGGCGCCTTGACTTGCGCCGCCGGCCAAAATCGGCAAGAATGACACAATGTCGATCAATCAGCTGGTCTTTCGTTCCCCGACGCCGGCTGCCGCCCGACTCCGGACAACCACTCCCCTGCGAGCGGTCGACGCGCTCAGCGGTGCCGAGCGGATGCGCCTGAACGAGATCAGCGTCTTCTACGACGGCGTGCCGGCCGTCCGCCAGGCCTCGCTGTCGATCCATCAGGGTGAGGTGCTCGCGTTGATCGGCCCCTCGGGCTGCGGCAAGACGACGCTGCTGCGCACGCTCAACCGGCTGACCGAGCTGACGCCGAACGCCAGCCACAGCGGCAGCATCACGCTCGACGGCGACGACATCCACGAGCTCGAGGACACCAGGCTGCGCACGCGCGTCTCGATGGTCTTCCAGCAGCCCAACCCGTTCCCGATGTCGATCTTCGACAACGTCGCCTTCGCGCTGCGGGAGCAGTCACGCCGGCGCCCGCGGCGGCGCGAGCTGGAGCCGCTGGTCAAGCAGGCGCTCCAGCGCGCCGGTCTCTACGAGGAGGTCCGCGACAAGCTCGACAGCCCCGCGCTGCGGCTCTCCGGCGGCCAGCAGCAGCGACTGTGCATCGCTCGGGCGATCGCGACCAACCCCGAGATCCTGCTGATGGACGAACCCTGCTCGGCGCTCGACCCCCGCTCGAGCGCGGTGATCGAGGATCTCATCCTCCAGCTGCGCAACGAGCTGGCGATCGTCATCGTCACCCACAACCTGCAGCAGGCGCGCCGCGTGGCCGACCGCGTCGCGTTCATGTATCTCGGCGATCTCGTCGAGCTGGGCAGCACCGATCAGCTGTTCACGGCACCGCGCGAGACCCGTACGCGCGAATACATCGCCGGCGCCTTCGGATGAGGCCGGCCGCCGCGGCGTTCGCGGCCGGCCTGATCGTCCTCGGCGCGAGCGGCTGCGAGACCACGCAGCAGCAGAGCGCCAAGATCGCCCGCACGCTCGGCCACCAGAGCGCGATCGCCGGCACCACGCGCCTCGGCGCCGCCAACCGCGACGTGCGGATCGAACAGGCGGTGCTGCTCACGGCCGCCGGCCAGTCGGCGGTCGCGCTGAAGCTGACCAACACGAGCACGCGGACCCAAACGGATTTCCCGGTGCTGATCGAGGTGCTCGACGCAAAGGGCAGCGCCGTCTACCGCAACAACACCAGCGGGATCGAGCCCTCGATCCAACAGTTCGCACTGCTGGCGCCCCACGCGACGGCGTGGTGGGTTGACAACGAGGTCCTCGCGAGCGGCGGCGTCCCGAAGACGGCGACCGGGCAGCTCGGCGCCGCCACGGCCCCGGCACCGGGCGCCGTGCCCTCGATCACCACCGAGGCCGTGAGCGCGAGCGACAGCTTCCCCGGCCCCCACGTCAGCGTCACCGTCCGCAACCGCTCGACGATCGCCCAGCGCCAGTTGCCGGTCTACGCGGTCGCGCTGCGGGGCGGTCGGGTCGTCGGCGCCGGTCGCGGCATCATCGCGTCGCTGGCCCCCGGCGCCGGTGCGCAGGTCCAGGTCCCGATGGTCGGCTCGGTAAGCGAAAGTACGATCTCGCTCACCGTCCCGCCCACCGCCTCGCGGTGAGGCTCTAGGCTCTGGCGGTGTCGCGCGGGACGCCGAGACGGGTCGTTGCGCTGGCGGTCGCGCTCACGGCGCTCGTCGTCGGCGCCTGCGCACTGGCCGTGGCGAGCGCGTCGGTCGCAGCCGCCCCGCGACTCCTCGACTGGCCCGAGTTCGGACTGGACCCGCAGCGGACCAACGCCACCGACGAATCGACCGGGATCACCGCGGCAGATGTCGGCCATCTGCGGCTGCGCACCGTGGCGCTGCCGGGCACGGCCGATAACTCCGCCGTCTACCTGCACCAGGTCCCCGTGAACGGAGCGGACGACGACGTCGCGATCGTCACCACGGCCTACGGCATCACGCTCGCGATCGACGCCGACGACGGTCGCATCCTCTGGCGGTTCGTCCCGCGCGGCATCGCCGGCTGGAGCGGCAGCGCCCGGATCACGACGGCCAGCCCGATCGTCGGCCCCGGCGACACCGACGTCTACGCCACCTCGCCCAACGGCCTCGTGCACAAGCTCGCGATCGCCGACGGGCGAGAGCAGCCCGGCTGGCCGGTGCGGATCACTCCGGCGCCGCGCACCGAGAAGCTCACGGCGTCACTGAGCATCGCTGACGGCGAGCTGCTCGCGACCACCGGCGGCTACTTTGGCGACGCGCCACCGTACGTCGGCCACATCGTGGCCGTCTCACTCGCCAGCGGCCGCGTCGAGCATGTCTTCAACACGCTCTGCGCGAATCGGGCGAAGATCATCCATCCGGCGAGCTGCTCGGCGAGCGACTCCGCGATCCTCTCGCGCAGCGGCCCGGTCGTCGAGCCCGGCGCCACGCGCGTGCTGATCGCGACGGGCAACGCCCCCTACAACGGAACCACCAACTTCGGCGACAGCCTGATCGAGCTGACCCTGCCGGGCCTCAAGCTCCGCCAGGCCTATACCCCGACCAACCAGGCGATGTTGAACTCCGGAGACCTCGACCTCGGCTCCGGCTCACCCGCGCTGCTGCCCGGAGGGCTCGCCTGGATCGCCGGCAAGGACGGGATCCAGCGGGTGCTCGCCCTCTCGGCACTCGACGGGAGCGCGCCCGGGACGCCTGCCCACACCGGCGGCGAGTTGCAGACGCTGCCCACCCCGGGCGGCCAGCAGATCTTCACCGCGCCGGCCGTGTGGCACAACCTGCTGTTCGTCGCCGACGGCGGCGGCACGTCCGCCTACCGCGTGTCGGGGCGCCGCCTGCACGCGATCTGGCAGAACGGCACCGCCGGGACGAGCCCGGTCGTCGCCGGCGGCCTGCTCTATGTCTATGACCCGGGCGGAGGCGCGATCGCGGTGTATCGCCCGGGCAGCGGACGCAGGATCACGATGCTCAGCGGCGCGGGCGGGCACTGGAACAGCCCGATCGTCGTCGACGGGCACGTCATCGAGCCGACCGGCAACGCCAACGACCACCTGACCAGCGGATCGCTCGAGATCTACTCGATCCGCTGAGGCTCAGCGTCGCAGACCGTCTCGCTCGGCCCGCAACTCCTCGGTATAGGGGGTCGCGTCTCGCTCGAGTGCGCCGTCGGGACCGGTGCGATAGACACCCTGGCGGCGAAGCGGCGGGGAATAGGCGTGGATCGTCAGCGCCGGAGCAGCGGCGTCGTGGCGCACGCGGTGGATCGCCGATGCCGACAGGTGAAAGGACTGACCGGCGCTGAAGCGCCGCGCAACCGGCGGCCCGGTGAGTGCGAGCCGCTCCTCGACGACCGCTCCCTCGACCACGACGATCCCCGACGCCGAGACGTCGTGATCGTGAAAGCCGGTGTCGGCGTGCTCAGGCCAGCGGATCACCCAGGCGTTGACGTGCTCGTCGGACCAGATCGTCTCGTAGACGCGCGCCTCGCCGTCATCGCGCACGAGCCCTCGCCAGTGCTCCGGTGAGCCGGCGAGCGCCGCGGCGAAGCGCACGAGCTCGGCCGCGTCGAGCACCTCGGTCGGCGCTGCCGGCATGCTCATGCCGCGGCTCCCGTACGCTCGGCGATCCAGCGCGCGTTCTCGCGCAGCAGCGCCTCGCGGCCACTCGCCAGCGGCTCGACGACGGGACGATCGGAGCCGTAGAGCAGCTGCTGGCCGCCGACCCGGCGAGCCATCGCCTCGATCGCGACCGGACCGTAGGATGAGGTGTCATAGAAGGTCCGGGGGTCGCGAACGTCGATCGCCGGCCCGCCACGTGCACCGAGTCGCTCGCTGAGCAGCGGCGCCCCGCCCGCGAGCATCGCAAACACCACCCGCAGCCGCGAATGGGCTCGGCGCGCCAGCGCGCTGAAGGCCAGCCACGCGGCCTGCATCTGCGCCACGTAGCCGGTCAGCGCCGGCCACCAGAGCGGATCGGCGAGCGAGCACTCGCCAGGTCTCGACCCGAGACCTGGTCCCGGGTGGATGAACAGCGGCGCCTCCAGCTGCTCGAGCCGAGCCAGTAGCGGGTTCAGCAGCGCGATCGACGACGGCGGCGCGAACGCACCCGCCGGCAGCGAGATCCCGACGCAGCCGCGGGCCAGCACCGCGTCGACGTCCTCGGCGCACACGCCGTCCAGTGCGAGCGGGCCCCATGCCCCGAACCGCTGCTGGCAGAGCGCCTCGACTCCGTCGAGGTGCGCATCGATCAACGCCTGCGCTTCGGCGCGCGGCAACGCCTCGATGCCGAGCGGGCTCGAGAGCGCGATCAGCGCGCGGTCGACTCCGTCGCGCGACAGCAGGGCAGCCCGTTGCTCCGGCCGTTCGCTCGCGAGGTCGACCGCCGAGGGCGTCTCGCCCGCCGCGTGGATCGTGCAGAGCCCGAGATCGCGGCGGACGAACGGTAGACGCGTGCGGCCTTCCAGCGCGTGCAGGAGCGGCTCCGTCCAGAGGTGCTGATGGACGTCGATGCGCATCGTGTCGATCATTCTATAGCTTTCTGATCTGCTTTATGAGGAATAATGGCAACACGACGCCAAACCACCCCAGCGGCGGGCTCGCCCGGATCCGGCTGCCGCGTCGCGTGAGCGCCGTGATGCTCGCCACCTTGGGCGCCATGCTCGTCGCCGCCGGGCTCCTGCTGGGCCTTCCCGACACCCCGCTGAACCTGTATGACGTCTCCTTCTCGCTGCTGTGGGGCCGCGAACTGCTCGCGGGCACGCTGCCCAACGTCCAGGTCTTCGGGGCCTCGACCCCCCACCCGGCGGCGATCCTCACCGGGGCTCTGGCGGCGTTGTTCGATGGCCATGCGCTCGCCGCGATGCGGATGATCGTCTACACCGCCGCCGGTGCGCTCGTCGTCGGCTTTGTCGCGGTCGGCCGCGCGATGGCGCTGCCGGCGCTCGGACTGATCGCCGCACTGACGATCGGCGCGAGCGCGCCGATCGTGTTCGCAATGATCGGACAGGCGACGGCATCGGACCTCCCGAGTGCTGCGGCCGTACTCGGAGCGCTCGCGCTCGAGGCCGCCCGGCCACGCCGGGCGACGGGCCCACTCGTGCTGCTCGCGCTCGCCGGCCTGTTCCGGCCCGAAGCCTGGGTCCTCTCGGCGGCGTACTGGTGCTACGTCGCGCCGCGCGCGAGCGGTCGCGACCGGATCCGCTTAGCCGCGCTGGCCGTCCTCGCGCCGGCGCTGTGGGCCGTCGACGATCTGCTGCTGACCGGCAACCCGATCTACTCGCTGACCTACACGAGGCAGGCGACGGTCGCCGCGGCGCGCCCGACCGGCCTCACGCACGCCCCACGCAGACTGCTCGAGGTGTTCACGCAGAATCTCGGCACGCCGGTCCTCGTCGGAGCCGCAGGCGGCGCGCTGGTCAACCTGCGAACGCGCCGGCTCCCGGCCGTCCTCGCGCCGGCCTTCGTGCTCAGCGCCCTGAGCTTCCTGGCTCTCGGAGCGGCCACGCTCCCGCTCGACCAACGCTACGCACTGCCGCTGCTCTGCTTCGCCGCGATCTTCTTCGCGTACTTCGTCGTCGGCTGGTGGCGCGTGCCGGCGCGCGCGCCGAAGTCGATCTGGGCCCTCGCCGCCCTGGCGATCGCCGCGACGACGATCGCCGACGTGCCGGCGAATCTCCGTGACATCGATTTCGACCGCGACACCCTCTCGAAGCAGGCGGCCGCCGAGGTCGCGCTGGCCAAACTCGTCGAGCCGTCGACGATCCGCTCGGTGTTGGCGCGCTGCGCGCCGCTCGCAACGGACTGGCGGATCGTTCCGATCCTCGCGTTCGATCTGCACCGCGACCCCACGACGCTGACGGTCGTCGACTCCGGCGTGCCGGACCACGGCGTGGTGGTCGAAGCCACCCGCGGTGCTGCGGGCCAGTTCTTCGAGGACATCGTGCATCCGGTCGCCTCGTTCGAGCGCCGCCACTTCCGCATCCTCGCCGCGAACGCGGATTTCACGATCTACGCGCGCTGCTGATCGGCGCTCAGGCAGGCTTTGGCGACGGCTCGTGGAGCGTCGGATCGACGTGCAGCCGCGGCAGCGTACGGTCGAGTCGCCGCGGGAGCCACCAGGCGCGCGGGCCCATCAGCGCCATCAGCGCCGGCACCAGCACGGCGCGGATCAGGAACGCGTCGAGGAACACCGCCGAGGCCAGCCCGACACCGAACAGCTTGATCGTCAGGCTGTCGCCGAGGATGAACGAGGCGAACACGCAGACCATGATCGCCGCTGCGGCGGTGATCACACGCCCGGTCGCCGCGAGCCCGTGGCGCATCGCGTGCGCCGCGTCGCCGGTGCGCTCCCACTCCTCGTGCATCCGCGACATCAGGAACACCTCGTAGTCCATCGACAGGCCGAAGACGACGGCGAACACCATCACCGGCAGGAACGCCGCAATCGGCGAGGTCGTCGAGATGCCGATCACCCCCCCGAGCCAGCCCCACTGGAAGATCGCGACGACGACGCCGAACGCCGCGGCCACGCTGAGCAGGTTCATCGCGATCGCCTTGACCGCGACGAACACCGAGCGGAAGACGACCAGCAGCAGCAGCGCGGAGATCAGCACGACGGCTCCGATGAACAGCGGCAGCTTGCTCGCGAGCAGGCTGCTGAAGTCGGCGAACAGCGCCGTCGTCCCGCCGACGTAGACGGCTGTCTTCGTGCTGCGCTCGAGCGGCGGGATCACGTTGTTACGCAGTCGCGTCAGGAGCGTCGACGTCGCGGCGTCCTGAGGCGCGGTCTTCGGGAAGACGTTGATCACCGCCAAGCGGCCGCCCGGGCTGTAGATCGCCGGCGCGACGGCGGCGACATCCGGCTGGCCGACAAAGCCGGCGCGGAGCGCTGCCACGGCACCGCTGTCGCCGGCCGAGGGCAGTTGGGCGACGATCTGCATCGGGCCGTTGAAACCGGGCCCGAAGCCCTTCGCGAGCAGGTCGTAGGCCTGCCGCGTCGTCGTGCCCTTCGCGTCGGTCCCGGCATCGGCCGACCCCAGGCGCAGCGCGAGGATCGGTGAGGCGAGCACGAGCAGGATCGCCAGCGAGGCGAGCGCCGCGATCAGCGGGCGACGCTGGATCATCGCGGCCCAGCGGTCCCAGAAGCCGGGACCGCTGCGGCCCCGCCGGCGCAGCCCGAAGGGATCCCAGCGGTCGATCCCGCGTCCCAGCTTCGAGAGCACGGCCGGCAGCAGGGTCAGTGCCGCGGTCATCGTCAACAGCACCGTGAGCGACGACGCGACCGCCGGGCCGCGCAGGAAGCTGACGCCGACGAGCAGTTGTCCGAGCATCGCGATCACGACGACGACGCCGGCGAACAGCACCGCGCGCCCCGAGGTGTCCATCGCCGTGACGATCGCCTCATCGGGCTCGAGCCCGGCGTCGAGGCCGGCGCGGTAGCGCGTCACCACGAACAGCGCGTAGTCGATGCCGACGCCCAGCCCGATCATCGCCGCCAGTTCCGGGGTGAAGTTGACGACGTCGATCACGTGCGTGAGGACCGCGATCAGGCCGATCGCGGTGCCCAGGGCGAGCAGCGCGGCGATCAGCGGCAGTCCGGCGGCGACCACGGTGCCGAAGGTGATCAGCAGGATGATCATCGCGGCCAGGATCCCGATGATCGTCGCCGGCCCGGTCTTCGGCGGCTCGACCTGCTCGATCGGCGGTCCGCCGAGCTGGATCGCCAGCGACGGGGTCCGCGCGTGCTCGGCTGTGTTGATCACCCGCTGGACCGCGGACGTCGGCAGCGCAAACGACCGTTCGTCGAACAGGACGCTGGCGTAGGCGATGTGCCCGCCGGGGGAGATCGCGTGCGCGGCAACGTAGGGCGAGATGACCTCGGTGACGTGCGGGAGAGCCGCGATCCGGGCCAGCAGCGTGCTGATCTCGCCGCGCACCGCCGGGCCGGTCACCGCCGCCCTCGCATCGAACACGATCGACGCCGAGTCACCGCGTCGTGCCGGGAAGCTCTTCTGCAGCAGGTTGATCGCGCGCTGCGATCCGGCGCTGTTGGGCCCCTTGTAGTTGCTGTTGTAGGTCGAGCCGACGGCTGAGCCGATCGCGTTGGCGGCAACCAGCGCGACGATCCACCCCACGACCACGATCCGCCGGTGTGTGATGCACCATCTCGCAAGCGCTCTCATGTCGACCTACCTTCGCAAGCTGTGCGGGGACGTTCTCGCGGCGTAGGCTAGCACAAGTGAGAGACAACACTCCACTTTGGTAACATTGGTCACAAGATGGCAACACCGACGAGCAACCGGCCGCTGCGCGTCGACGCGCAGCGCAACCACGACCGGATCATCGACGCCGCCCACGCAGCCTTCGCCGAGCAGGGCCTCCACGTGTCGATGGAGGAGATCGCGCGCCGCGCCCAGGTCGGGCCCGCGACGCTCTACCGCCGCTTCCCGAGCAAGCAGCAGCTGCTGCGGGCGATCTTCGACGTCCGCATCGGCGAGCTCGAGCCGGCGATTGCGACGGCGGTCGCCGCCGCCGATCCGTGGGAGGGACTGCTCGCGGGCATGCGCGCCGTGCTCGACATACAGGCGCGCAACATGGCGTTCGTCGAGGTGCTCGCCGAGGCCGGTGCGCTGAGCGAGCTCAAGTACGAGCTGCGCGAGCGCGTGTTCGCACCGCTGTGCGGTCTGTTCGCGCGCGCCCAGGCGAGCGGAGCGCTGCGAGCGGATCTCGACCCGCTCGAGCTGCCGGTGCTGATGCGCATGGTCGCGACGACGATCTCGCACGACGACGGCTGCGCGAGCCCGGCCAGCTGGCACCGCTACCTCGCGCTGCTCGCCGATGCCCTGCGCACGCCGGAGCCTGCGGCACTCCCGCCACCCTGAGCCGGCGCCGTTCAGAAGTCGATGTTGGCCATCACGTGCTTGACGACGGTGTAGTCCTCGAGTGAGTACATCGAGAGATCCTTGCCGTAGCCCGACTGCTTGAAGCCGCCGTGCGGCATCTCGCTCACCAGCGGGATGTGGTCGTTGATCCACACGCAGCCGAAGCGCAGCGCCTTGGCGACTCGCAGGGCGCGCCCGACATCGCGCGTCCAGACCGAGGACGCCAGTCCGTAGGGCGTGCCGTTGCCCCAGGCGATCGCCTGTGCCTCATCGGTGAAGCGCTGGACGGTGATCACCGGGCCGAAGATCTCGCGCTGGATCATCTCGTCATCCTGTGCCAGGCCGGCGACGACCGCCGGCTCGAGGAAGAACCCGGGTCCGTCCGGCTCGCGCCCGCCGGTCACGAGCTCGGCGGTCTCCGGGCGGCGTTCCAGCAGGCCCTCGACACGGGAGCGCTGGCGTGCGGAGTTCAGCGGCCCGAGCGTCGTCTCCGGCGAGAGGGTGTCGCCGAGCACGAAGCCGGCGGCCTGCGAGGCCAGGCCGGCGACGACGTCGTCGTAGACCTTCGCGCTCGCCAGCACGCGCGTCGCGGCCGTGCAGTCCTGGCCGGCGTTGTAGTAGCCGGTGCCGGCGATCGTCTCCAGCGCGCTGTCCAGATCGACGTCGTCGAACACGATCACCGGCGCCTTCCCGCCCAGCTCGAGGTGCACGCGCTTGAGCGTCGCCGACGCGGCCGCGGCGATCCGCTTGCCGGTCTCGACCGACCCGGTCAGCGAGACCATGTCGACGTCGGGGTGCTCGACGAGCGGCTGCCCCGCCGGTTCGCCGTGTCCGCAGACCACGTTGAGGACACCCGGCGGCAGCCACTCGGCGGCGAGCTCGGCAAGCCGCAGCGTGGTCACCGGCGTCGTCTCGGCCGGTTTGAGGACGATCGTGTTGCCCGTCGCGAGCGCCGGCCCGATCTTCCAGACCGCCATCAGCAGCGGGTAGTTCCAGGGGGTCACCTGGCCGATCACGCCAACCGGCTCGCGGCGGATGAACGAGGTGTGCCCCTCCATGTACTCGCCGGCTGCGCGGCCCTCCATGCAGCGCGCCGCGCCGGCGAAGAAGCGCAGGTTGTCAGCCATCACGCCGATCTCGTCGCCCAGTACCGCCGCGAGTGGCTTGCCGGCGTTGATCGCCTCTTCGCGGGCCAGCTCCTCGCCGTGCTCCTCGATCGCGCCGGCGATCGCCAGCAGCGCCTCGGCGCGCACCGCCGGCGTGGTCTGCGACCAGCTTACGAACGCGCGGCGGGCAGCCGCGACAGCCGTGTCGATGTCCGCCGCGCCCGACAGCGGCGCCTGCGCGATCTCCTCGCCCGTCGCCGGGTTGAGCACCGGCTCGGTGTGGCCGTCGAGCGCCGGTCGGAAGGCACCATCGATGAAGTTCTCAAGCGTGCGCATCGCGATTCCTCTCGTCGTGGGCACCAACGGGTAGCCCTTAGTTGACCGCCGCGGCGAGCGCCGCTTCGACGTCCACACATTCTTCACCGACGCTGCGCGCAACCGCCGGGTGGGTCGGCACACCGGCGGCGACATTGACACCCAGGCGCAGCCCCGGATCCGCGTGGGTCGCGCCCACGACCCCCTTGCCGGCGAGTGCGAGCACGTAGGGGAGCGTCGAGTTGGCGAGCGCGTTGGTGGAGGTCACCGGCACGGCCCCGGGCATGTTCGTGACGCAGTAGTGCGTGATGCCGTCGACCTCGAAGGTCGGCTCGTGGTGCGTCGTCGGCCGCGAGGTCTCGAAGCAGCCTCCCTGGTCGATTGCGACGTCCACCATTACGGTGCCCGGGCGCATCAGCCCGAGCTGGCTCGCGCGGATCACGAACGGAGCGCGATCGCCGACAACGAGCACCGCGCCGATCACCAGATCGGTGCGCGGAAGCAGCTCCTCGATCGCGAGCGTCGAGGAATGGACCGTCGAGCAGCGTCCGCCGAAGACGGCCTCCAGTTCGCGCAGGCGATCGATCGACACATCGAAGATGAACACGTCCGCGCCCATTCCGATCGCGACCGCCGCGGCGTTCAGGCCGACGCTGCCACCGCCGATGATCATCACGTTCGCGGCCGCGACGCCCGGGACGCCGCCGAGCAGCACGCCGCGGCCGCCGAGCGGCTTGGAGAGCATGTAGGCGCCGGCCTGCGTCGCGAGCCGCCCGGCGATCTCCGACATCGGCGCGAGCAGCGGCAACCGTCCGAAGCGATCCTCGACCGTCTCGTAGGCGATCGCGGTGACGCCCGCATCGCACAGCCCGCGCGTCAACGCCGGTGCCGGCGCGAGATGCAGGTAGGTGAACAGGATCTGGCCGGGACGCAGCCGCGCGACCTCGTGGTCGACGGGCTCCTTGACCTTGACGATCATCTCGGCGGTCGAGAAGACGCCGTCGGCGTCGGGCGCGATCGTCGCGCCCTGCGCGACGTAGTGGGCGTCGCTGAAGCCGCTGGCCACGCCGGCTCCCTGCTGGATGACCACCTCGTGCCCGTGCTCGGTCAGCTCGCGTACGCCCGCCGGCGTCATCGACACGCGGTACTCATCGGCCTTCGTCTCGCCCGGTATCCCGACCTTCACGGCCCGTCCTCCTCGATGTCGACGCTGAATTGGCAGCTGCGCGCCTCGAGCTCCGCAAACAGCGGCTCGGGCACCAGCGCTTGCTCCGGCGGGAGCGCTCCCACCGCCGTGATCTCGCCTCGCGCGAGAAGCCTCGTCGCCGCGACCGCCGGCGCAGCAGTCGAGATGATCGAGCCGCCGATGCCAAACGGCCGATGCGGACCGGTCCGCGCCCGCACCCGCACGACCCGGCCACCGCCGCGCGCCACGATCAGGTGCACCGACACCGTCTGATCGGAGGCGGGACTCGCCTGGCGCGCGGCGTCCTCGACTTCCGCCGCGCTCGCGCGGGTCAGCTCGCGCAGCCGCGCTTCGAGCGCCGGCGTGAGCGAGAGCCGGAAGCTGGCCTGCGCGCAGCCGAAGCTCTGACCGAAGCTCGCCAGCTCGGAGTGCAGCGTGTAGATCGTCTGCGCGACGCCGATCGGCTCGCCGTAGTCGATCGCACCACCCCCGGTCAGCGGCGCGATCTCGACCGCGACACCGTCGCGCAGCACGACCGGCGCGAGCGTCAGCTCATCGAGCAGCGTCTGCAGGGCATACGGCGGCGCGAACGCTCCGCGCGGAGCTGGATCGCGGCCGCCGGCGAAGACGTCGATCGACTCGACCGTCTCGAGCTCGCGAACCGCGCGCAGCGCCATCAGGTTCGTCTTGCCGGGGCTCGATCCGATCCCCAGCAGCGCCAGGCGACCCGCCTGGGCAAACGCCGAATGCAGCTCGAGCTGCTGGCGGGTGACGTGGTAGAGACCACCGAGGTCGAAGTAGTGGCAGCCGGCCGCGAGGCACGCCCGCATCGCATCGAGGTTGATCCGGTAGGAGGCCGCGTTGATCAGCAGATCGACTCCCGCCAGCGCGTCCGCGAGCCCGGCCTTCGCGTCGGCAGCTCGTGCGAGCGTCTTGGCGCCGCCGTGAGCCGCGGCAACCGCCGCGAGCTTCTCGCCGTCGAGGTCCAGCGCGAGCACGCTGAGCACCTCATCCGACACCGCGAGGTCGGCGAGGATCGCCGGGGCGATCGTCCCGGCGGCGCCGAGCACGGCAACTCGCAGTTGCCTCACCGCCCGCCGCCGTGGCCGCTCAGCAGCTCGCGTCCGCGCAGCGCCAGCCAGAACTCGATCCGATTCTCGACACGGTCCAGGCGGCGCCCGGTGAGCTCCTCGATGCGCGAGATCCGATAGCGCAGCGTGTGGCGGTGGCAGAACAGCGCGCGAGCCGCCGCCTCCCAGCTGCCGTTGTGCTCGAGGAACGCCTCGAGCGAGCGCAGCAGCTCGTCGCCGTTGCCACTGCGCGTGCGCTCGATCGGGCTGAGCACGTCGTCGCAGTACTGCCGCAGGCCGTCGTCCTCCTGTAGCGAGAGCAGCAGCCGGTAGGCGCCGAGATCGTCGGCCGAGGCGACCGCCGGCGCCGATCCGTTCGCCAGCGAACCGATCTCCAGGGCGCAGCGAGCCTCGTGGAAGCTGCGACGCAGCGCCTGCACCGATGCGCTGTGGCTGACCGCCGCGCGGACGCTGCGTCCGCCGGCGCCGAGCCGCTCGCGCGCCGCGCCCGCCAGCTCGAGTGGATCCCCGGCTCCGGCGACCACCGCGCAGAGCAGTCGTCGCCGGGCCGTCGCCACGGTCGCAACGAGCGCCTTGGCGCCCAGATCGCTGAGGATCCGCGCCAGCTCGTCCTCGAGCGTCTCGGGGTCCTCGACGGCGAGCACCAGGACCGCCGCCGTGCCGGAGATCTCGAACGGGGCGAGACGCGCAGCCACCTCGTCGGCGTCGATCCGACCGCTCAGAACGAGCCCGAGAACATCGCCGGCGAGGCGGCGCTCGGTCTCCGCGACGACGCGCTCGCGCATCTGCGCCAGCGCGACCACCATCACCGCGTGGTGTGCCAGGAAGCGCTCGAAGTCCGCGAGGCTGTCGCTCTCCGGCACCGCGACCAGCCACGAGGTCGCGGCGCCGTGCGAGCCGCTCGGCACCGGCAGCGCGATCGCGCGCCCGGCCAGCTCGGAGATCTGCGGGACGAAGCCGCGCAGCGAGGAGGCACCTGCCCGTGCCCCCACCTCGGCTCGGATCGCGGCGACCACCGCGCCGTCCAGATCGCGCCGGAATGCGTGGGAGGCGAGCGTCCGTCCGGCGCCGTCGAGCACCATCACCGTCGCGCCGATCGAGTTCGCCAGCCCGCGCACGACCTCGCCGAGACTGCGCTCGTCGAGTACCAGGCGCTCCATCCGCCGCTGGATCGAGACGGCTCGCTGGAGCACGTCGAACTGCTCGTTGACCAGGCTGAGGAAGGCCCGCTCGGTGATCGCGATGAACGGCATCGCGTAGGGCACGCAGAACACCGGGAAGTCGAGCGCGCGGGCCTCGTCGACGAGCGCCGGCGGCAACGTTTCGTGGCTGAAGCCGGTGCCGAACCCGAGGCCGGCCAGGTGGTGCTCGACCAGCTGGCGGACGTAGGCCCGCTGCGAGTCCTCGTCGAGCAGCTGCATCCCGGTGCTGAGCAGCAGCTCGCCGCCCGAGAGCCACGGCGTCGGATCCTCGAGCTCCGATACGTGCACCCAGCGGATCGGCGCTCCCGCCGCGCGCTCGCCGGCGACGAGCTCGAGCTCCAGCGCGCCGACCAGATCTTTGACCGTCAGCATGCGTGCCGGCGTCTAGACCGTTACAGGAGCTCGCTGGCGGCGCTCAGCACGGTGCGCAGGACCGCCTCGATCTCCTCGAACTGCTCGGTGTCGCAGATCAGCGGCGGCGCGAGCTGCACGACCGGGTCGCCGCGATCGTCGGTCCGGCAGATCAGCCCGTGGTGGTACAGGGCACCCGAGAGGAAGCCGCGCAGCAGGTGCTCGGACTCCTCGTCGTCAAAGGTCTCCTTGGTCGTGCGGTCCTTGACGAGCTCGATCGCCTGGAAGAACCCGGCGCCGCGCACGTCGCCGACGATCGGGATGTCGCGCAGGCTCTCGAGCATCGCGCGGAACTCGGGCTCCTTGGCGCGCACGTGCGCACACAGCTCCTCGCGCTCGAGGAGCTCGATGTTGGCCAGCGCAACCGCGGCGGCGACGGGATGCCCGCCGAAGGTGAAGCCGTGGGCGAAGCTCCCGTGGCCTTCGAGAAACGGCTCGGCGAGCCGATCGGTGGCGATCATCGCGCCCATCGGGATGTTCGCCGAGGTCAGTCCCTTGGCGGTCGTGATGATGTCCGGCACGTAACCGTAGCGCTCGGAGCCGAAGTAGCAGCCCAGCCGCCCCCACGAGCAGATCACCTCGTCGGAGATCAGCAGCACGTTGTACTGGTTGCAGATCTCGCGCACCCGCTGGAAGTAGCCATCCTGCGGCGGCAGGCAACCGCCGCCGTTCTGAACCGGCTCGACGATCACCGCGGCCACCGTCTCAGGCCCCTCGAACTCGATCCGCTCGGCGATCTTCTCGGCCGCCCACAGCGGGTCGCGGTCCGCCGGCCAGCGGTAGGAGTTGGTGTTCGGCACGTGACAGCCGCCCGGCGCGAGCGGCTCGAACTGACTGCGGATCGAGGTGATCCCAGTCACCGCGAGCGCCCCGAGCGACGTGCCGTGGTAGGCGACCTCTCGGGCGATGATCTTGGACTTCTGGGCGTTGCCGGTGAGGCGGTGATACGCCCGGGCGAGCTTGATCGCCGACTCCACGGCCTCGGACCCGCCGGAGGTGAAGAACACGCGGTTGAGGTCTGCCGGCGTCATCGCGGCGATCGCGGTAGCGAGCTCGATCGCGCGCGGGTGCGCATAGCTCCACGTCGTGAAGAAGTCGAGCTCGCGCATTTGCGTGGCCGCAGCCTCCGCGAACTCCGGACGCCCGTGACCCGCGTTGACGCAGTAGAGCGCCGACAGACCGTCGAGATAGCGCTTGCCGTCGGCGTCGTAGACGTAGCAGCCCTGGCCGGAGACGATGATCGGCACCGGTGCGTGCACGTCGTTGCCGATCCGCGTGAAATGCATCCAGAGGTGCCGGCGAGCCTGCTCCGAGAGCTTCGCGGCTGAATATGGACCGCCCCGCCCGACCACCGTGCTCGCCATCGCAGTTGCTCCGTTTCCCTGGACTCTTACTCCGCTCTGTCTACGCTAGCGCCACCGTAGGACCCGCACAAGCGTCCGAAATGGACGACGAACGAATGATATCTGTCCTTTTTGTACAAGACTGCGCACATGTTTAGGCTGATCCGCACATTGCGGGCGGCCGAAGGTCGCTCTAGCGTTGCGCCACCACACGACGCGAGGGAGGCTGCAAGTGGAAGGGCTAGCGACAGCGACGACGTCCTCGGGCCAGCCTGGCCAGAAAGGGCTGAAGCCGAACGCGATCAGCTTCATCTCCAACGTCGTGATCGGCGTCGCCTCGACCGCCCCGGCCTACTCGCTCGCGGCGGTGCTCGGGTTCATCACCCTGACCGGAGGCGTGGGATTCGCGGGCCCCGCGATCATGCTCGTCGCCTTCATCCCGATGCTCTGCATCGCGCTGGCCTACAACTACATGAACCGCGCGGATCCCGACTGCGGCACGACGTTCTCGTGGGTCACCAGGGCGATGGGCCCGTCGCTGGGCTGGATGGGCGGCTGGGCGATCGTCGTCGCCGACATCATCGTGATGGCCAACCTCGCGCAGATCGCCGGCGTCTACAGCTTTCAGCTGTTCGGCCTGACCAGCGCCGCGGCCAGCACCCTCGACACCACGATCGTCGGCATCGTATGGATCATCGTGATGACCTGGATCTGCTGGCGCGGGATCGAGCTGTCGGCCCGCACGCAGCA
>ODAK010002075.1_pt1 | contig 21252 bp, 25 predicted proteins | sample 1539591 | NCBI WGS metagenome assembly ODAK01 (sample SAMEA3539303, study PRJEB22396) | soil metagenome | biome: tundra; feature: field; material: soil | place: USA | collected 2010-05 | depth 0.15 m | reverse complement strand
GGTGACCGGCGACGCACCCACCTCCAGGACACGCGGCCGAGGGACGTTGGCCAGGACTTTTTGCCTGATCGCGACCACGGCGCGGATCTGATCGAAAAATCTCTGCGTATGAAACGACGTATATTCATTACGAACGGTGTCGGAGCCAACAGTCTCGGCGCGAACGATTTCCCGGATCCGCGCCTCCACCTCCGGCTCGGCCGCGATAAACGAGTCGAAACGCACGGTGTCGGCTTTGACGCCGGCTTCCACATGGTCATACATTGCCTCGGCGACCCGAACGTAACGCTGATGGATCTGATACTCATCGCCGACCATGAAACGATTTCGCAGATCATAGATATTCGCGAAGTCGCTTTGACTGACGACGATTTCCTCGTTTTCCGGCTCGCGCCCAAGCAGAAGCTGATAGGCGAGGCGGACCGCCTCGGTCTTCGAGACAGCGGGGTGATCAGCCGTTTGGCCGTCGGCCCACGGCGCTGGCCGTTGTGTCAGCGTGAAAACGGCTTCCGCGCCGCCAAATGGCTCGGGCATGTCCCGTCTCTCCTGGATGAATAAGCTGAGCCGGCTCCTATATCCGATACCAGGTCAGGTTGAAAGCACTCCGGTCACCGCCCGAGCGCCCCGCCGACCGCCCGCCACGCCGCCTCACAAACCGCGGCCCATGCTTCCAGCGACAACTCGTGGGCATTTTCCGATGGCGCGAACCGGTCCATGTAGCCGCGCAACAGACCCGGCAACAAGATTTCCACCGTCCCGGGGGGATGCGCCGCGTCGGACGGCACCATCCACAGCAGCCAGTTTCGCCCAGGCTCATTCAGGATCGCGTAGACGGGCAACACCTCCTCCGGCCGAAGCGGCGGGGACCGCTTGAGCACGAAGATCTTCTCCCCGGCGCCAATATCCTCCATCAATTTCCGTTTGAGGAAATTCAGCCGCGTTGCCTGCTGCTGCCTTACCGCGTCGAGACTTATTTGGGCCTCGTACTGATACGTGTGGTAGGTCATGCCGTAGACGGACTCCCGGACCACGAACTCGCGATCCTCCCCTTCCGGGGTGACCTCGACCGTATTGGGCTCGCCAAGTCCGTCAAAGCCGGTTCGCAGCCCACGCAGGAGCAGCGGCAATTCGACGTAGGAAAATCGCAGCAAGCCAAGCGGTTCCGCCCCCAGCCGGCGTTGTACGAGACCAAACTCGCAATTGTCGCCGAGACTCTCGAACGCCATGATCATTTGATCGGGCGGCAGAGGCGGTCCAGACGCCAAAGTGGCCCGCGGCAGCACGCGGAACAGCCGAAGCGACCGCATCGAGAACGACAATTGCCGGTCATCCGATCCGCCACCGATGTCCATTGGCCGGCGAAAGTCGGGATGGACGAACAGCAACCGTATTGGTCCAGGCTCAGCCACCAGAGCCGCCGGGATATGAAATCCCACCGACCCGCCCTGGGCGACGGCAATTTGCGCGATCCCCTTGTTCCGCGCGCCAACCACCAGCCTCTGGGTGGTCGTGGAGCCGTCTGGGCCAATCATGACGCCGATGTCCAGATCAAGGATCAGATCGTGGCCCTGGCCGGGGTGTTCCACCCATAGCTCGCTGCCTTGCCCAATCATCCAACGGCTGCCCGGCTCATCGCCAGACCAGCCGTTGCCGAGATAGTTGATTTCATCCCCTCCCTTGCCGAAGGTGAGGGTCAGTATGCGTTCCAGGCCAGCGCTCATGGCCGGTTGTCCTAAGGTCAAACCGCGATGGAATCCAGGTCTTTCCCGGCGTGATCCGGGGTGAACAGCCAGATCCCGGCGCCCATGAACAGCATCGCGACGGGCACGATCAGGAATGAGGCGGCGAACGATCCCGTCCGCTCGGTCAGCCAGACGGTGACGAATGGCCACAGCACGAAGCCGACCAGCCACGCGGTGGCCCAGGTGACACCGTTGCCGACGCCGCGAATGCGGGTGGGGTAGATTTCGGCGGTCAGGATCGTGCTCGGCCCCCAGAAGCCAAGGAAGCCGATGCTCCACAGCAGGCCGTAAATCCACAGTTCGGTGTCGGTCTCGGCGTAGACCCAGAGCGTGAGGAAGACCGCGCCCTCCACCAGCATGACGTAAAACGCCGGCCGGCGACCGAACCGGTCGGAGATAAGGCCCGACGTCAGCAGACCCAGAAAGCCGACCAGCCCCCACCAGATATAGAACATCCCGTATTCCGAGGCGGCCCAACCGCGCTCCTTCGCAAGATACAGCGGCATCCAGCCGCCCACGGTGCCGTAGATGATGGTGGAGCAGCAGGCCACGAACGTGGCGGTGGCGGTGTTGCGCCACATGTCGGGCATGAACAATTGCCGCAACGGAATTTTCTGGGATTTATTCAACCACTCCTGGTCTTCCTGGGAAATGAACCCCCCGGTCTCCCGAGCTTCCTTGACGCGCCGTTTGCGGTCCTGGGTGCGCACCCAGTACGGCGACTCCGGGCATTTCGCCCGCACGTAAATGGCGATCAGCGCGACCAAAGCGGGAATGACGAAAGCGACCCGCCAGCCGTACCTGGTGAAGACCCAGGTGGCGATCGCTCCGGCGGCCGCGGCGCCAAAGCACCAGGTGCCGCGGTTGATGCCGATGACGCGGCCGCGCAGCCGGGCCGGCCACGTCTCCGCCACCAGCAAGGAGCCGAGGGCCCACTCGCCGTTCAGCGCGAAGGTGACGACGCTGCGTGCGGCGATGAAGGCGGTGAAGGTCGTGGTCACCGCCACGATGGGCATCATCAGCGAAAACAGCGCGATGTTGATCGCGAGCAGGCTGCGCCGGCCGATCCGGTCCGCGAGCCAGGGCCAGAAGAAAATGCCGGCGATGCCGATGAAAATGGCGATCTGCAGGCCGGAGCGCCACTGCGGCAGGGTGACCCCGAACTCCTTGATCAGCAGCGGCGTGGCCAGCGCGAAGATCACCCCGTCCATGCCGTCGAAGCCCCAGCCGAGACCGTTGGCGATGGCGATATGGTAATGCGTTGCGGTGACCTGGGTCTGGTCAGACGCGTTGCGGAACGCTTTCGAGAGCCGGTAGCGTTCCTCCATGGGGCCGATGACGGCGTCGCTCATGACGGTTTCCTCGATCGTTTGTGTTTGGCCCGGGTCGTGTGATGCGGGCGTCCCCAGGCGGGGCGCGGGGTTCCGTCCTGGGTTCTGCCCTTGGGTTACCTTTTGACATGACGACAGGAGTTGCACCGGGGTGTCAATCTGAAGGCGGGTGGCCTCGGGCGAAGCATCCAGGCCGCGGGCCTCTCCCGCTCAGAGCCCGACGATGGCATGATTGACAGTGAGAACCAAAGCCCCGAGTCGTGAAGATGCTGCACATCGCCAAACTCGCCGTGGGCGTGCGGGATATCGACCATATCCGCGCGTTGCAGGCCGAGCGCCTGCGCACCAGTCCGCCGCTGCGTCACCGCACCCGCAATTTTCCGCGGCGCGGTAATGAGGTGCTGGACGGGGGGTCGCTGTACTGGGTGATCAGCGGCTCTATGCTGGCACGGCAACGGATTTTGGATATCGTGGAGGACAGGCGGGACGACCAGACGCCATGCACCAGTTTTATTCTGGACCCTGGGCTGGTGCCGCTGATCGGGCGTCCGACGCGACCGTTTCAGGGCTGGCGCTACTTATCGCCCGAGGCCGCGCCGGCCGATCTCGACAGGTCAGTGATGGCGATGGGTGAGGACGAACTGCCGCCGGTGCTACGGCGCGAATTGCGCGCGCTGTGTTTGATATAGGAGTGACGGAGCCGACCTGTTTTCGGGTCCGCTGATGCCTCGTACTTGCTTTGCCACGCCATGTCTCTCGCGGTCTCATCAGGTAACCGTACGGCACCAAAGACCCCTCCAGGTCCAGGGCTTCCGAGGCGACCACGTGCGTAATAACCACCGCCGCCGCCAAACAGCAGAACCAGCACGACCGCAATCAAAATTGTGCGCATGATATCATATGGCGCTGCTCCGCCGGCTCAACGACATGTCCGATGCGATGACCGGCATGCTGAACACCCTGGTCGACATCAACCAGATCGAGGCGGGGATCACACGGACCGAAATCGTTGCTTTTGCCTTCAACGACATGATTGAACGATTGCGCAAAGATTTTGCCTGTCTTGCGACGAAACAAAATGTCGCACCGCGCCTCGTTCCGTGCGGTCTTCCGGTGCGGAGCGATCCGCGCCCGCTGGAGCAGATGATCCGCGACCAGCTATCGAATGCCATGAAGTATACCAACGAGGGCACCGTGGTCGCGCGCCGGTGATCCGGGTCGTCGCCGAAGCCAGGTAGTTTCCGAGGCTGCCGCGGCAGCCACCGCGGACTTACTTTAAACAGTACCATTTCCAGTCGGTCCGCGGCGCGATGGCGGGCCGTTCCGATACGCGCGTGAGACTTCCGTCGCAAGGAGAATAAAATGAAAAAGATGTTACTGACATTACTGCTACTTTCACTCGCGCTGACCGGCTGCATCGTCGAACCGTTTGGCGGCAACGGTCACCGCGGCGACGCTGACCGGGGCGAATTTCATCCGGACCGCGATCACAATGGCGGCTGGAACCGGTAAGACCGCCGGAAACGATTGAGTAGTTTCCGACCCTGCCGGAAGTCCATCACTCGCCTTAAATAAACGATTGAGATGAGCGATTCCTCGCTCGCACCCGATCCTCTGGAGTTATTCAACATGATCAAATCCTTATTCGCGGCGACGCTGGCCGTTACGCTCATGACAGGCGGCGCCTTCGCGCAATCTTCGTCTTCGAGCACGACCACCACGCAATCGACGACAACCCCCGTCATGCCGGCACCCGTCGTCGCCACTGAGACCAGCAGCCAGAAAACCACCACCGTCAATGGCGTCGTGACCAGCACGACCGGATCAACCTCCAGTGGCACGACCGTTTCTCCGATGGGTGAGACGACCGCGACACGGAAATCGACCGAAACCACCATCACCCGCTGATTGTGTGGTTCGACAGGCGCCGCGCTGTTCTTGAAACGCGGTTCTCAAGACGGAGCCTTCGCCACGCAGAGACTGACCCGTGCCGCCAAATTCGGCGACACGGCCACCGCGAGAACTTTCGAGGATAAGACAATGATCGTCACTCAATCGCGTTGCCGTCTCACAATCAGCGCGGTACTGCTCGCGGGCACGGCCGCGTTGGCGGGTTGCGGCACGACACCTGTCAGCAACACCACCACGTCTGAACAGACCACGACAACCACACCGCCTCCGATGGTGTCCACCACGACTTCCTCGACCGAGCAGACCGAGCAGCCGGCGCACATCGCGCGCGTTCATCATAAGCATGCGCGGTACGCGATGCACCATCATCGCGCGGCACCCGTGACCAGCGAAACGGCCACCACGACGGAGACAACCGTTACGCCAATGGCTGCTAAGTCAACGACGGTGAAATCGACTGAGACGACCACAAAGGGCCCCTGATCACACGATCCGGCCCGCTGGGTCACTTCCTCCTGAGACGAGCACTTCCATCCCGCGACTTTCAAGGATCCAGATCATGATCAAAAGTAAATCGTATGTCCGCCTGGCGACCTGTATGACATTGATCGGCGGCATGGCGGTTCTGTCCGGTTGCGGTTCAACACCATACAGCCGTACCACGACCTCCGAGCAGACCACGACCACAACGCCGGCACCGACAGTTTCGACGGTAACCACCACGTCGGAGCAGGATACGCAACGGCGTTAACCAAGAGACCATCGCAGGACCGGTTAAAGCCCCATGGATTTCGTCTTCGGCATGGAAAATTGTCGACGCGCCGAGATCCGCGAAACCCGATAAGGATACAACCATGACAACATTTTCTCGTCCGATTGCCTTCCCCGCGGTTTTCAAACGCTCACTCGCTCTCGCGGCGTTGATGGGGGCGACGATGCTTGCCGGTCCATTGACCCCGGCGCGCGCCGATACCGTCGCCAATGCGGCATTCCAATTGGCTCAGGCGGGTACACCACAGACGCAGGCAGGCGCTGCCGCCACCACGACGAAGGGGGAGACGGTGGAGCAACGCATCACCACCCTTCACGCGGCGCTTAAAATCACGTCCGACGAAGACTCAAAATGGAACGCGGTCGCACAGGCAATGCGGGAAAACGCTTCCGCCATGGATAAGCTCATCGCGGAAAGCCGGACGAGGCCCCCGCAAAGCATGAGCGCGGTGGACGATTTGAAGATGTATCAAAAATTCTCCCAGGCGCATGTCGATGGGCTCAAAAACCTGATTTCATCGTTCTCGACGCTCTACTCGGCGATGCCTGACGCGCAGAAGAAGATCGCGGACACGGTGTTTGAGTCGACGCACCAGAACGCCACCGCCCACGGGTGACCGGTCTGACGATCGTATTGAGCGATCGTGACCGCCAATTCGTTACAGGAGTTCATCATGCCTATCATTACCACTTCAAAACGCCGATTTTCGGCGGCCGTAGCGGCAGGGGTCATCCTCGCCGCGACTCTTGGTCTCGGCGGCTTCGCGGGGTCCGCCAGCGCTGAAGAGCGCGGGAGAGAGCACCGCGACAATGACCACCGCGACTGGAACGGCGGTTACTATCGGGCTCCACCAGTGGTTTATGGTGCGCCGTACTACTACGCGCCACCGGTCATCTACGGTCCAGGACTGAGCATCTACATCCGGTGAGGATCACGCCCATCCGCGGCGGCGGCCGGCGGCGGATGCCGGCCTCGAAGCCGCGGAGACGCGGTTTTCGAAACACCGCGCCAAAAGGGGCGTCAACCACGCAGCTATCTTGTCCTCCGGACGCTCTCCTTCAACGGCCTCGGTTTCCGGGCCATGCGGCCCAAATGGCTACTTCCATCGGCCCACGCGCGGAACCAGGGAACTGGGGCCTGCCCGCCGGCAAAAAGCGGCCCCCGATGAGCGATGTCCGCCTTGAGCCGGAATGCGAGATTCTACCCGACACGCGGCGCCAGACAAAATTCCTTGACATTATTCCTTTGATAGGCCAGTGTGCCGCACGCCACCGCCCAAAGCGAGCTCATTTCAGCGCATGCCGACCCTGTTCCCTCCCGAGTATCCCGATCGCCCCGATGCGCCTCTTTTATCGTTCGGCCCGTCATTCTCCGAGGAGATCGCCCGTTCGCTGATCCAGACCTTCTGGCGCGACGAGAACGAAGAACCCCACGACTTCGAAATCCGAGTCGCCGCCGGCCTGACGATGTTGGAGGCATTTCATCCCAGAGATCATCTGGAATGCATGCTGGCGGCCCAGGGCGTCGCGTTTCATTGCGCGATCATGGAAAACTTGCGGCGTGCCATGCTTGCCAACCAGCCTGAGCTCGTGGCGATCAAACTTCGCTCGAATGCGTCGCAGATGGGACGAACATTTTCGACCATCCTGCACGATATGGAGCGGCGGCAGGCCAAACCGCTGCCGGAACGGCCAGGCCAGGCCCCGATACCTCCCACGTCGGGGCCTTCCACGTCCGGGGGGCCGCCGGACGAATCTTCCGACCCAGGGCCACCGCCGAAGCGCTCGCGCGCCAAGGGTTCGCCCTCCAAGGATTCCGGCGCCCCGGTTCCGGATAAGGACAATCCGCCGGCGGGCCGCACCCTGAATCTGGATGATGTTCCGGAACTGCCGGAAGATATGGAAATCCGTCCTGACGGGACGCCTGGCAGCCTCGCCGGCTACGTGCCGAAACCACCGGTGGTGGAATTTGTCCCGCGCGAGCCCGCGATCATGATCGCGCTCGCGACGCGCCCAAAGCCGTGGCGGTTGGTCAACATTCCGTCCGACCAGACGCCGCCAGGTACTGGGTGGGATCCGCCGCCGCCGCCGGATGCACCGGCGTCGGAACACGAACCACAGCCTGGGCGCGGACCGCTCGATCTGAGAGAGCGGATTTTTACCGGCGACTCGCTGGCCCGCTTCGCCTCGGCGCGGTTCGACCCGGACGCGCCGATTGAGCCACTCCAGTTCGAGGACGAAGATTCGGTGGTGGAACTGGAACTGATCAGCACCGGCGGCGATCCCGCGGCCGAGGCGGAGCGTGACGCGATGATGGCGGCCCACCCCGAGGGAAAGCCAATCGTGATCTTTCGCCATGGCACGAAGCGGCCGCCGGACGGACCGCCGGATCCGCAATCCGACGAAAACCCACCAGACACGTGACGCTTCATTCTGCCGGGTAGCGCTCGGCGTGCCTCGCTTGTTATTAACGGCCGCATGCCCGCATGGCGGAATGGTAGACGCAGCGGCCATCAACGTCCGCGGGCCACGTAAACCGAAACGTACGGGTGACACGTCCCTCAGGCTGCCCGACGAGGGGTGTTTCCCGGCGTGATCTGCCTTGGCTCACAACCTACAATCCGTTATAGATTACCGTGATATGCGGGCGTGGCGGAATGGTAGACGCAACGGACTTAGACCAGCTTGAGTGCCCTTCGGGAAACCGGAGATGCAGAACTGCTCAAATTCGGGGGAACCTGTAATATGGCAATCCCGAGCCAAGCCCGGAGACGGGAAGGTGTAGAGACTAGACGGGCAGCGCCTACGGCCAAGCGCTACGGCGAAGGGATAGTCCAGACCACAAACTCGCTTTCGGCATCATTGGCGTCGAAGCAAGGCGGCGAAAGCCGAAGTGGTATGAAAATCCGTAGGGCGTAAGCCCGTGGGGGTTCGAGTCCCCCCGTCCGCACCATTCCGGCCGCGGGGTGATATTTCGCGTGCCTGTCGTCGAATGAGGTGGAATCACCGCCGACGTTTTAGCGCTCGCGGGCGGGAGGCAGGCTCGGCCCTTCATGCGGCCGAAGGGCCTCATTTTAGCGCGCTGTTCAGCGGCTCGACGTTGCGCCGCGTGGCGGCGGCCAAAGTGGAATCAGCCCAACATTGATCGCGCGATTCGACGCCGTTACCCGGAGGAAGGCGACCGGAACCATGGTTTCGGGTTGGCACATCGCATCCATCTACCCGAGGTCTTGACCGCATGAAGGCGCAGGTGGTTCATTTGCCAGAGAATATCAGTATCCGCGAAGTGCACGTAGCCCGGTTCATGTGGGCGACCCGGATTGGCCGTATGTTGGCCCCCCCGGATAGGCCTGACCAACACGTGCGGGCACCGCACTCCATTGGGATCAGTCGCGGCGTTGGTGGCGACCGACACCGCGCTCAAGAGCCGGCGGTTTGTAGATTCGCGGCATCGTGCCCGCTCACGCAGAACGGCGACGGCTACGACAGACCCTTCAAAGCGCACGGATCATCATGCTTTTCAGAGGGTGCAATGCAAACATAATCGGAATTACCGGATGATCTAAACCCTTTGTTTACGTGAGGCTGCTTGAATGTCCGTTCACCAGCCATGCGCAACGTCGCGACTGGGCTGTCATAGGAAGAGGAGCACGCCGTTATGCGTCTGGGGCATCGAATTTCCGCGGTGATTGCCGCCGTTTGTCTGATCCGCGCCATGCTACCTGGTTCCGCCCATGCCGCCGACCAGGTCCTGCGGTTCGCCACCATCAACCTGGCCGGGACGCCGGCCTACGAGCAAATCCTCGAACCGTTCGCGCGGGGCATAGAGCAGGCGTCGGGAGGTCGTATCGAGGTTGCCCTGAAGCCGCTCGGCGGATACGGCAAGCCGTCGGAGCTGTTCAATATGGTGGAACGCGGCGACATCGAGATCGCCGCCACGGTGCAGGGCTATAACCCAGGGCGGTTTCCGCAGTCCTCGGTGATGGAGCTGCCGCTTATGTTCGATACCGCGGCGAGCGGTACACAGGCCATCTGGAAACTCTACCAGGAAGGATTGCTCAATCGCGACTACGCATCAGTCAAGGTGCTGGGATTGTACATGCTTCCCCCCTACGGCATCTTCACGACCGGGAAGAAGATCACACAGCTAAAAGACCTGCGCGGCATGCGTGTGCGTTCGCCCAGTCCGACGGTGGGTCTCGCCCTGGCAAGGCTCGGAATGTTCCCGATCGGAATACCCACGGACATGATCGGTGAAATGCTGGCCAACGGAACGGTGGACGCGATCAGCTATGGCTGGGATTCCGCGACCACTTCCAAAGGGATCGGCGACAAGCGTTTGATCGACCAGCTCAAGGTGATGGTTGACATGAATTTCGCCGCGCCGGCGTTAATGGTCGTGATGAACCGAGCGAAATGGGATGCACTGCCGGCGGATCTGCAAGCGGCGATTGACGCCAAGGCCCCGATCCTGATTGAGGGTAACGCCCGTCTGCGCGACCAGGGCGAAGCAGCGACCAAAGCCAGACTGCGCGGTGACAATCGGTTCATCACATCCGAACTCACGCCCGAGCAGCACGACGCGATGGAGCGTACGATCGTGCCGGTCATCGCCGACTGGAAGTCAGCGATGGCGAAACAAGGTTTGGATGGAGAACGGTTATATACCAGAGCACGTGAACTGGTTCACCTGTCCACAACGGCGTCGCGCTGATAACCGGCGGTAGAATCGGGAGAGATCAATGATGACGAAGCGCCGAAAACACTTCGGCATCCGAGCGAGATTGTTTCTGGCCTTCGGCGCGATCGCCGGCGTGACCGTGGTCGCCAGCATCGCCGCATGCGTGATGCTCGTGCAGATCGGCGGGTTGCTAACGAATGTCGCCAGGAAAGATATCCCCGCGGTGATTGGCAGCCTGGGTTTGCAGGCTGAAACACAAGCGCTTGCCGCCGCCACGCCGGCCATGCTCGGGGTCGACACCGACGCGCGCCGCTCGCAACAGCGCGCCTTGCTCAGGGATATTCAGGACCGGGTGGCAAAGAATATCGGGGTGCTCGCCGCGCTGCTGCCCGGCCAGCAGTCAGTTCGGACCATCAGCGGCCTGATCGCCACGCAGTACGCGCAGATTGTCCAACTGGACCAGACTGTTGAACGCCGCCTGCTGCTCGCCACCAAACGGAGCGATGCCACACAAGCGAAGCATGTCGCGCACCAGGCGGTGCTGGCTGTTCTGGTTCCCGCGGCGGACGCCGTGCGGAGCGGCATCACCATGGCATCAATGACGATCGGCAACGATGCCTCCGCGTCGACCCGCACACTGCTGCGGCTGGTTTCGCACGAAGTGCCGATGGCGCAAACGCTGGCCGACCTGGCCAGCTCCTGCAATCAGCTCGCAAGCCTGCTCGACCAAACGGCCTTGGCATCGACGGTCGCCGCCGTCGCGAACCTGCGCGAACAATTCGTGGCGATCGCGGATCAGGCCATGGAGCAGCTGGACATCGCGGAAAACCTGCAAACGACCGAGGGTCTGAGAACGACCGTCGAGGCCCTGTTGGCCACTGGCACCGCCAAAGACAGCATGTTCGAGGTTCGGACGCAGGAGCTGGAAACGGTCCTGGCCGGCCGCAAGATCATCGAGGAAACCCGTGCGGTCGCCGCCTCCCTGGCCACCCTGGCCACCGCCCAGGTTGACGCCGTGCAACGGGAAACGACCGCATCGATGGGTCGATCCGATGAACAGATCAGCTTCGGCACCACGATGATGCTGGGGATCGCGGCGGCGAGCGTAATTGGTGCGGTCCTCGTTGTCTGGCTGTATATTGGGCGCAATCTCGTCGCTCGGATCGTCGCGCTGGAAACGGCGATGGAGAAGCTCGCGGAGGGTGACCTGACCGTTGGCATACCCTCCGCCGGCCATGACGATGAGATCGGCCAGATGGCCGGTAAGGTCGAAGTATTCAAGCAAAACGCGGTGGCGGCCGAACGGCGGCGCACCGAGCAGGAGGCCGAACGCAAGGCCAAGGAGATCCGCACTGAACGGCTGGAAGGCCTGGTCAACCATTTCGAAACAACCGTCGGCCATCTGGTGGGGCAGGTGGGATCGGCCTCCACCGAGTTGCAATCGACGGCACATGTCATGTCAGACATTGCCGCGAATACCACCCAGCAAACCACGACGGTCGCGATGGCTGCCCAGGATGCGAGCACGAGCGTGGGCACGGTCGCCGCGGCGGCGGAGGAACTCTCCGTCTCGATCGCTGAAATAGCCCGCCAGGTTCTTCATGCGTCGGCAATTGCCGCCCGTGCGACCGACGATGCCGCACGCACCGATGGGGTGGTGCGCGCCCTCGCCGAGGGTGCCCAGAAGATCGGCCAGGTCAGCGGCCTGATCGCCAACATCGCCGGGCAGACCAATCTCCTGGCGCTGAACGCGACGATCGAGGCGGCCCGTGCTGGCGACGCTGGCAAGGGTTTTGCTGTCGTGGCGTCCGAGGTGAAAGGTTTGGCCGCGCAGACGGCGAAGGCGACCGAGGAGATCGCTCAGCATATCGGTCAAATCCAGTCCGCGACCAGGGAAGCGGTCGAAGCAATCCGCGTCATCGCCTCCACCATCGGCGAAGTCAGTCAAATCTCCGCCGCCATCGCCGCCGGGGTCGAGCAGCAGGGTGCAGCGACACAGGAAATCGCACGCAATGTGCAGCAGGCGTCCCAAGGGACCCAGGCCGTGACCGCCACCATTGGCGGCATGAGCCAGGGAGCAACGGAGGCGGCGGCCGCCGCCTCACAGGTATTAGGCGCTTCCTCCCAGTTGTCGCGGCAGGCGGAACAACTGACGCGAGAGGTCGGTCAGTTCATCTCCGACGTGAAGGTGGCGTAAGCGGTCCCGCGGTGGGTTCGAGTCCCCCGGTAGGCATGATCCTGAGAATGTGACGGGTCAGGGTGAACCATGCGGGCCAACGCTGACGGCCCGATGGCATGCGGCGTGCTGGTAGGATCACCGCCATGGTGACCTCACAAGACGTGCCGAGCAACCGAAAAGGCCAAATGAAACCTGGCTGGGTCATGAGTCCGGTGGGCAATCATCCGGCCGCATGGCTGCATCCGGGTACGGAGTTGCACGGCGCCACCAGTTTCGCCCACCACGTGAAGCTTGTGCGCATGGCGGAGTCGGCGAAGTTCGATTTCGTGTTCCAGGCCGATGCCGCCGGCGCGCGCGACGGAAACATGCGGGCGTTGAGCCGCGCACCACGCGTCATGAACATCTGGGAGCCGCTCAGTCTGCTCTCGGCCCTGGTCGGCGCGACGGAGCGCATTGGCCTCGCCGGCACGATGTCCACCAGCTATTTCGAACCGTACGATCTGGCGCGGCAGTTCGCATCGCTCGATCATCTCAGCCGCGGCCGCGCCGGATGGAACGTGGTGACCTCAGCGCATCCCGCCGGAGGCTACAATTTCGGCCGTGACGGCCTGGAGGATCACGTGCTGCGCCATGAGCGCGCCCGCGAGTTCGTCAAGATCTGCTTTGGACTGTGGGACAGTTGGGACGACGACGCTTTCGTGCTCGATCGCGCGACCGGCGTTTATTTCGATCCCGACAAAATGCACTGTCTGCATCACAAGGGAAAACACTTCGCGGTGCGCGGACCGTTGAACATCGCGCGGCCGCCGCAAGGCCGGCCCGTGATCATTCAGGCGGGCGGCGCCGAAGCGGGCAAGGAACTCGCCGCCGAGACCGCCGAGGTCATTTTCACGCGCGACGCGTCGCTGGATCACGCGCGGCGATTCTACGCCGATGTGAAGGGACGCATGGCGCGCTTCGGGCGCGCGCCGGAGCATTTGAAGATCATGGCGGGTCTGACCACGATCGTCGGTCGTACCGCCGCTGATGCGGAGGAGAACTTCGCTGAACTGCAGTCGATGATCCATCCGGATGTCGGTCTCGAACTGCTGTCTGAGGATCTGAAGGGCATCGACCTGTTCGATCTGTCGCTGGATCAGCCGATCCCGCGGGAGCGTATTCCGGCCACGGCCGTTCGGCACAAGCAGTTCTTCGATCAGATCATCCGGCTGATCGATGAGAAACATCTGACGCTGCGCCAACTGTATCTGCGCTATGGCGCGGCGCGCGGCGGCGACGTGATCAGGGGCACCGCTTCCCAGATCGCCGATTACATGGAATACGCGTTTTCCAACGATGTTCGCGACGGCTTCATGCTGACATTTTCTCTGGTTCCAGGTGGGCTCAACGACTTTATCGATCTGGTGGTACCGGAACCGCGGCGCCGCGGTCTGTTTCGCGCGGAATACGAAGGCACCACGCTTCGTTCGCATCTCGGGCTGCCGCGACCGGCGAGCCGGCATGCGCCAGCGCGCGATCTGGCGGCGGAGTAATCATCATGCCCCACACGCGCATCCGTAAGTTCAATACCAAGGACACCTGTCCGGAACAGCAACTCGACAACGATTTGTGCCAGGCGGTGATCGCGCGGTCCCAACGGGACGCGGGCGCTGCCGGTGGCCGATTTCATTGTCGTTACGTTCCGTACCGCCATCGAACCGGGTGAAGTACTGTGCGCGGTTCGGGTGCCTCGGCTGGCCGCGAACGCGCGCTGGGGTTATGTGAAGGCCTGTCGAAACCCGGTGATTTCGCCCATGCGATGGCCGCGGTCGTGGTGACCGCGCGCACGCGCCTTGTGGTGATCGGCGCGCTTGGCGGCAAGCCGTTGCTGCTGGAAGCCGAGGCCGCGTCGATCGATGGCGCGACTCGCGCGTTACAGATAATCGACGGGCTGTATGAGGTGCGGCGTCACATGCAAATCGTCACGCTGCGCGGGGCCTTGGCCGAGGCAGGCGCATGAGCCGTGTTACGATGATGGTGAACGGCGCCTCGGTCATGGCGGAGGTGGAACCGCGCACCCATCTCGCTGACTTTCTGCGCGAGGACCGGGGGCTGACGGGCACGCATCTCGGTTGCGAGCACGGCGTGTGCGGGGCCTGCACGCTGTTGATCGACGGCGCCCCGGCCAGGTCCTGCATCGCTTACGCGGTTGCCTGCGACGATTCCGAAATCCAAGCGATCGAGGGCCTGGAGGACGATCCGACGATTGTCCGCCTGCGCGCCGCGTTCACCGCCGAGCACGCGTTGCAATGTGGTTATTGCACACCCGGAATGCTGGTGACCGCGCGCGATATCGTGCACCGCCTGCCCAACGCGGACGAGGCGACGATCCGGCTGGAGTTGTCGGGAAATCTCTGTCGTTGCACCGGTTATGCCGGAATTGTCCGCGCCATTCGGAGTGTGCTGGCGGAAGGCGTTTCGATCCCGGTGGCCAGACCCACCGCGCTACCGGTCTTGCCAGCGATATCGATCGTTCCGGAACCAACGCGAACCGCCGCGACGCCATCTCCGAACAGCACGCAAATCCTCCGCACGCTGCGTATCGATTTGCCGCGGAATGAAGTGTGGAACGCGGTTCGCGATCCCGCTCTGGTCGCTTCATGCGTGCCCGGTGCACGGCTGACCTGTGTCGTGGCCAATCGGTTGAGCGGTGAAGTACGCGCCGCGCTCGGGCCAATCGAGACGCAATTCATCGGCGATGGAATCATTTCGTTCGACGAACGCAACCGGCGCGCGGAACTTTCCGGCGAGGGCCGCGACGCGAAAACCGGCACTCGACTGAGCGGACGCGCGGTACTGACATTGCGCGGACTCGATGCCAACGTCACGGAAGCAACACTGTCGATCGATTACGTGCTGCGCGGACCGCTGGCGCAATTCGCTCGCGCCGCCGTGGTGCGGGAATTCGTCGCCGAAATCGCCGACACTGTCGCGCGTGATCTGGCGGCACGAGTACGTGGTACGTCGATCGCGCCAGTGGCTCGTCTGTCCGTTGGTGGTCTGCTGTGGCGCATGGTCGTGCGATGGTTGCGCGCCGCCCTGGGCCGTCATTGAGGGTCACTTTCGACGGGCGGAAGACGCGAGACGCTACCAACACCACAAGATCACATCAGGTATTCGCGCTGAATTACGTGTCAGTGGATTTGAGTGGCATCGCGCGGTTATGCAGCCGGCGTGCAAATTACTGAACATCAGGTTGAATTACGCTCCGCGAACATTACCGCGGAGGCACTTTGCGCTGCATTGGCATGGAACGTTTCCGTGTCTCTGTGGTAAAGCTTGCGGGCAGCTATCCAAAATCAAACGTATGACTCATCTCGCACTGAAAGCTTCGTCAAAGGCGAGCATATCCCGTGGTCTGACGCACCGATCACGACAATGCACACGTGCCTGGGCAAACGAGGTCTGGCCTGAAAGTGCGGTATTATTATTGATCGCCAATGACGAAGTGTGTCTCTACCGGTTTGCCGGCGTGGCCGTTAATCGGCAAGATATCCTGTGGACAGGCCGAAAAAGCCGCGATCAGGTCCATTTCGGCGCGTAGTCGGATATAACTTCCCGGCGTGGATACCGGCGGCTCGAACGACAAATCCCCAGACTCAGTCCACGGAATATTCATGAACAAGTTGAACGGACTGGGGGTTTCGGGCGGGGTCAGGCCCAATTCGGCCAGTGCGGCAGCGAGATTGCCTGTGCAATTATCGTGATATCCGGTGCAGCCAGGTTCTTCGTACCGATAGCGATCGCAGGCGGCGATCAGCGTGTCATGAATACCGCCGGACGTGTCCTCGATAATCGTCAGAACCGGGCGGCGGTGATTCGTCAGCAGGACGTCACCGATGCGTGGGATCATGTGATGATGAGTGGCGCGACTGTGCTCCATCGACATGAATTCACGCAAATCGTGGCGGTAAAAAGCCCAGGTGTCGACGACCTGCTGACCGTGGGTGTTGATGACGGCGATGGTTTGTCCTCGGCGAACGAACGCGGCCTTGCCGCGACGGGCGGGAATGACGATCGGATCTGACATGCGGTGTCCTCGCGGTCGTTGCGACTGCTGATGGCGATGTAGGCAGAACGTTCCTCATGGTGTCTGACCCCTAAATGGTTCAGCATCCTGCCGCGCGGATGGAAGGCCGGAGGGCTCGGCCATGACGTGGCTTGTGTATCAGGCGGTGATCGCCGTCCTCTCAACCCCTGGGCAGCCGAAACGCGCTCAGCGGCTCGTCCGCGTACGGCCGCGGTGTCCGGATTGCGACCGCGGCGCGATCGAGATCCGCGACCAAAGTCCGAAGCGCGGGCAGATCCTCCATGGCTGGTTTCAGACCGGCGGCCGTCAAACGCGCCTCGAACGTGGTTTCTTCCATGGTGTTGCTTCCTTTTGAATGATGGTCAGCAGGCGAAGGCTGGCCGGCGCTGGCGTGTGCCCAAACCCTTTTCCAGCGCGTGGCCGACTTTCAGGACCAACGCGTCCTCGAACGGCCGGCCGCCGATTTGCAGCGCCAGCGGCAGACCGTCCGCGCTGAAGCCGTCGCAGATCGACAAGGCCGGATTGCCGGTCACGTTGAATGCTCGATTGAAGAACGGCTGGAACCCCGTCGCCATCGAATCCTCGCCAATCTTCCGCGCCGGACAGCGCGCTGTGGGGAACGTCAGAATGTCGGCGGTCTTCATCACGTCCGCGACCTCCGCGACCAGCTTCGCCCGTTGCCGTTGCGCATTGACATAATCGGCGCCCGAAACAAACGCGCCGGCCATCAGCCGCTGCCGTCCAAAGGCACCGTAAAGCTCCGGCGTTGCCCGCAGCCACGCCTGATGGAATGCGTACGCCTCGGTGCGTGTACGTTCACGACAGCGGTGGTGGGATTTTCCCTGAATGAGGCGGCGTTCAGTGCCGAGATCATTCGCGGTGGCATTTTATCGGTCAGCCGAAACCAGGGCATCGCGGCGGCGGCGCTTGGCATGCCGCCGTTGCTGACGCTGCGGCGGATCATTCTGCCACAGGCGATGCGATCGATCCTGCCCGGCGTCGCCAATCAGACGATCAGCATGATCAAGGGAACCTCGATCGCATCGGTGATTTTCGTCAATGAGCTGACCTTCAGCGCCGAACAGATCGTTGGACAGAACTTCCAGTTCTTCCAGGTCTTCACCGCCGCCGGCCTGATTTATCTGATCATGACCTCGGCCATCGCGGTTGGTCAGATCGTGCTGGAGCGGCATTTCGACTTCTTGCGTGAGGAACGCGATGGTGTCGCGCATCGTGTCCGATCGTTTCTTGGTATGAAAGCCAAACGAACACCGGAGAAAGCGCCGGTGTACATCGGACGCGAACGGCTGCCCGCGCTGATCGGCGAACTGTGTCGCGATATCGCCAGCGCCGGCGGCCCCTGCGTGATCTGCCACAACGTGCAGAAATCCTACGGCGGGCGGGAAATCCTGAAAGGCATCGACCTGACGGTGAACACCGGTGAAGTCGTCGTGATCATGGGCCCGAGCGGCTCCGGCATGAGCACGCTGTTACGCATGATCAATCACCTGGAACCGATGGACTGGGGAGAGATCACAGTCGATGGCCACCTCGTTGGCTACGAACCGTTGCATGGCGGCGGTGTCCGCCCAGTACGGAAACGGCTGGCGCAGGCCCGCGCCGCCGCGCGTATTGGCATGGTGTTCCAGCACTTCAATCTGTTCGAGCATCTGACCGCGCTGGAGAACGTGATCGAAGCGCCGGTCACGGTCTATCGCCAGAAGCCGAACGAGGCACGCGCGGCCGCGGCGCGTTTGCTCGGCGCCGTTGGTCTGGCGCGGCATATGGACCACTTGCCGCATCGCTTGTCCGGTGGCCAGCAACAGCGTGTGGCGATTGCTCGCGCGCTGGCCGTGGCACCCCGTGTGATGCTGTTCGATGAACCGACATCCGCCCTGGATCCTGAACTGGTGGGGGAGGTTCTGGCGATGATCCGCGGCCTCGCCGAGGCGGGGATGACGATGATCATCGTAACGCATGAGGTTCGGTTCGCCCGGGAGGTCGCCGACCGCATCCTGTTCATGGATGATGGCGTCATCGTCGAGCAAGGACCGCCGGCAGCCGTGCTGGACCGGCCAGCACAGGACCGCACGCGGCGTTTCCTGCGTATGGTCAATAAAGTCGAGGAGGAAGTCGTCTGACATGGAGCCGATATTTCACATGATCAGCGGCGCGCCGGCCCCGGTCGCACCGTACAGTCACGCGGTCGAGCAAGATGGCTGGCTGTTCGTCACGGGCCAGCTCGCCACCGATCCGGATGATGACTCGCGCGCCATTCCCGAGGGGATCGAAGCCCAGACGCACAAGGTGATGGACAATCTGCGGTGCGTGCTGAAGGGACTCGACGCGGGCCTTGAACAGGTCGTCATGGTTCGGGTCTTCCTGACCGCGTTCGAGCGCGACTACGCTCCGTTCAACGACATCTACCGCACGTATTTCGGATCCGGGCGGTTGCCTGCCCGCACCACGGTTGGCGTCACGGCTCTGGCGCGCGGCGGTCTGATCGAGATCGACCTGATCGCGCGGCGGACTGGCTGAACGACCGGCACGACGCTTGCACGTAAGTCCGTCGTTCCGGCGAAACAGGTCCGGAGTTCCCGTATGCCGCATCGTCTCATTCTCGCCGTGGTCCTCCTGGCGGTCTCTGTCCCGCCGGCTGGTGCGCAGCCGCTGCCCCTGGTCAGCGAAAACACCCTGACCATCGGAATGTCCCCGACGTTTCCTCCATTCGAGTATGTTCTGGATGGCAAAACGATCGGCTTCGACGTCGATTTGCCCGATCTGCTGACGAAGAAACTCAAGCTGACGTTCACCACTCCGCCGATCGACTTCAAGGGCATCATCCCCGCGCTGACCGGTAAGCGGATCGACGCCATCATCAGCGGCATGTACATCAACGACGCCCGCGAAGAGGTCGCCGATTTCGTCCCATACCTCCTGGTCGGCAATCAGGTCGTAGTGCGGAAGGGCAATCCGGCCGGCCTGTCCGATAAAATGTCGCTGTGCGGCCATCGTGTTTCCGCACCCGTGGGCACGGTGTTCGAGGCATCCGCCAACAAGGCGACCGCCGCCTGTGAGGCCGCCGGCAAGCCGAAGATCGAGATGCTGTCGCTGACCGGCACCACGGCCTGCGCGCTGGCTCTGACGCACGACCGTGCTGATGCGATCATCGTTTCGACGCCGACCGCCGTGGCGCTGATGCAGGCGACGCCGGACACCTACGCCGCCGCCGGAGACCCATTCGACAATGAAACGAAAGTCGGCATCGCGGTCAGCAAGGAAAATCCGGCCCTGTTCATAGCACTTGAGAAAGCGATGGCCGATGTCGTCGCCGACGGCGACTACGCGAAGCTGCTGGAACGCTGGAAGCTGCCGCCGAGCAGCGCGGCCTATTGAGCCGGCATGTCGCTGTTCTCACCGACGCTGTTTCTGCACTATCTGTTCAGTGCGCAATTCGCTCATGCCGCGCTGGTGACTTTGGGTCTGAGCCTGGCGGCACTCGCGGTGGGGGTCGTCATCGGTCTGTTGCTCGCGGTTGGGCGGGAGGCGCCGTACCGCGCGATCCCTCACGTGGTGACCGGCTATTTGTGGTTGTTCCGCGGCACCCCGGTCCTGCTGCAGCTTGTGTTCGCCTTCAATGTTCTGCCGGCTTTCGGGCTGGTGCTATCCGGCTTCACCTGCGCGGTATTGGCACTCGGTCTGAACGAAGGCGCCTACATGGCCGAGATCATGCGCGCCGGCATCCTCGGCGTCGGCCGCGGCCAACGTCTCGCCGCCCGCGCGTTGGGCTTGAACGACTGGCGGATCATGGTCTGGGTCGTACTGCCGCGGGCGCTGCGAATCGTCATCCCACCGATCGGCAATCAGTTCATCAGCATGTTGAAGGTCACGGCGATCGTGTCGGTGATCGGCGTGCGGGAGTTGTTGATGGTGGCGGAACAGGATGCCTCAGGCACCTTCCGCTATCTCGAAACCCTGTTCGCGGCGGGAATTTACTACCTGGTGATGACGATGATCTTCATGCAAATCCAGATGCGGATCGAACGCGGCCTCGCGCGCCGCCGCCGCCGTGTCGTCGCCATCCCGATGGCTCCCCAGGCCGCGCGATGACGGAGATTTTGAACGCCGCCGGGATCTGGAAACGCTTCGGCGATGCGGACGTCCTGCGCGGCGTCGATCTGGCGGTGCGGGAGAGCGAGTGTCTCGTGGTGCTTGGTCCGTCCGGTTCCGGGAAGTCGACTTTGTTGCGCTGTCTCAATTTACTGGAGCCGGTGACGTCCGGCAGTATTCTGTTCCAGGGTCAGGAGATTTCCGGTCTGACCCGCGGCCACGCCTCCGTTGTGCGTCAGCGCATCGGCATGGTGTTTCAGAACTTTGAGTTGTTCGCGCATCTCACCGCGCTCGGCAACATCATGTTGGCGCCGCGGAGGGTGTGCCATGAGCCACGCGAGGAGGCGCGCGCACGGGCCCTTGACCTGCTGGCCCGCGTGCATTTGCCTGACAAGGCTGACGCCTGGCCCGACGAACTCTCCGGCGGTCAACAACAGCGCGTGGCCATCGCGCGCGCT
>ODAK010002073.1_pt1 | contig 21258 bp, 19 predicted proteins | sample 1539591 | NCBI WGS metagenome assembly ODAK01 (sample SAMEA3539303, study PRJEB22396) | soil metagenome | biome: tundra; feature: field; material: soil | place: USA | collected 2010-05 | depth 0.15 m | reverse complement strand
TTAGTACAGCTCGAGATCACCGGTGACGGGATCGATGCGGTCGTCGTACCCGGGGTGCACCGCTGCGGGGTGCTCGCCGCGGAAGTAGGCGCCGGGCAGAATAAGTACCGCGATATCGAGGACGCGGCCGTCCGGCTGCGCGACATGATGGAGCGCCGGGCCACTGACCGGTCCGGCGGATACGCCGTTCAACAGGAGGATCATGACCGAGCGCGAGCAGGTCGGCGTGGCCGCAGCACGTGACCTAGCTGACCGCTTCCACCGTCGCTGGCTCGAAGAGAACCCCTTCGTGGCGAGCTTGTACGGCATTCCCGGGTACGACGACCTGGTCCCGGACGACAGCGAGGCGGGCCAGCGAGCCTGGCGCGCCGAGGTCGGGCAGTTCCTCCGGGAGGCCGACGCGATCGCACCCGGGCCACTGACGCCGGCCGATGCCGTCACGCTCGACTGCACCGTGGAGGCGGCCACCCAGGAGCTGGCGAGCATCGACCTGGCGCGGGCGGAGTACACGGTCACCCCGATGCACTACTCGGGACCGGCCGCCTTCCTGGCGATGGCCGCCCGGACGGTCCTGCTCGACCCGGCCGCGGCGCAGGCCTACCTGACCCGGCTGCGGCGCAGCGGCGGCTGGCTCGACCAGACCAGCGAACGGCTGCGGGCCGGAGCCGGGAAGGGACGGCTTCCGGTCGCTCCGCTCGTCGAGCAGGCCATCAGCTGGGCCGAGAACGTCCTGGCCCAGCCCGGCCTCGGACCGTCCCTGTCCCCCCGCCCGCCCGCCGGATGGGACCGGGCGGAGGCGTGGGAACTCCAGCGCCGGGCGGTCGCCGAGGACATGGTGAAGCCGGCCCTGGCCAGGTGGGTGGCCACCATCAAGGAGCTGCTGCCGCGGGCCCGGCCGTCCGATCAGGCCGGGCTGGCCCACCTGCCCGGCGGCGCGGAAGATTACGCCCGGGCGATACGGATCTATACCACCCTGCCGCTGCGCCCGGAAGAACTGCACCAGACCGGCCTCGACCAGATCGCCGCGCTGGAAGCCCGGGCCGAGGAGCTGGGGGCCGGACTGGGACTGTCCGGGCTGGACGAGGTCTTCGCCGCGGTGCGGGACTCGGCCGGGAAGATACCTCCGCAGGAGGCCATCCGCCTGGCGGCGATCGCGGTGAAGCGGGCCGAGGCCCGGGCACCTGAGGTGTTCCCGGCGCCCCTTCCGCCGCCGTGCGAGGTGACGCCGATGCCGGAGGTCGTGGCCGCGAGCGGCGCCGCGCCCCACTACACCCCGCCCCGGCTGGACGGCGGCCGGGCCGGGACGTTCTGGTTCAACACCGAGCGGCCGACGGCCGGCACCGGCTGGGACATCGAAGCGGTGGCCTTCCACGAGGCGGTACCCGGGCACCATCTGCAGCTGTCCCGCCTTCAGCTGCTCTCCGAGCTGCCCGCCCTGCAGCGCCAGCGCAGCATCACCGTGTTCTCGGAAGGATGGGGCCTGTACGCCGAGCAGCTCGCCGAGGAAGCGGGGCTCTATTCCGACGATCGCGCCCGGCTCGGTGCGATCAGCGCGTCGCTGATGCGCGCCGCCCGGCTGGTGGTGGACACCGGCCTGCACGCCTTCGGCTGGAGCCGGGAGCAGGCCCTGGAGTTCTCCGTGGCGCACGTGCCGATGCCACCGGAGTTTCTCGCCGCCGAGATCGACCGGTACGTGGTCATGCCGGGACAGGCGCTGGCCTACCTCACCGGCAAGCTCGAGATCCTGCGGCTGCGGGAGGAGGCCCGCCGGAGCCTGGGCCCGGCGTTCTCGCTGCCCGCCTTCCACGCCGCCGTCCTGGACCACGGCTCGCTCCCGCTGCCGGCGCTGGCCGGCAGCATCGGGCGCTGGCTGGATCATGCTGACCGGCCGGGTTCAGACGGCAATTGATCCGAACGGCCGGCGGTATCCGCTGCCGGGCTGAACTGGGCGCGCCAGCGGCGGGCGAGCAGCGCGGCGCGGGCCGCCAGCCAGAGCCCGAGTGCGGTCCAGATGCCGGGCAGCCCCAGCCCGTGGAAGCGCAGCACCAGCGCCGCCACCGGGACATAGGCGCCGATGGCGAGGATCATCGCGCGCCGCATGGCCACGTAGTCGGACAGGCCGAGGATCAGGCCGTCGAAGACGAACGCGAGCGCGGCCAGCGGCTGGGTGACGGCAGCCACCAGCAGGGCCACCAGCGCGGCGTGCCGCACCCCCGCATCGGAGGTGAACAGGACCGGCACGCCGAACGCCAGGGCCGCGGTCACGACGCCGAGGCCGGCCCCGGCGACCAGGCCCAGCCGCAAGGACCGCTGCCCGACCCGGTGCGCGCCGTCCTGATCGCCGGCGCCCAGGCATGAGCTGACGTACACCTGGGCCGGGACGGCCAGCGCGTCGAGCGACAGCGCGAGCAGGAACCAGATCCGCATGGCGATCTGCTGGCCGCCGAGCGCCGTGGACCCGAGCCGGGCCGCGATCGCGGTGGTGGTCAGCGGCACCACGCCGAGCGCGATAGTCCGCACCGACAGCCGGTGACCGTCGCGCAGCAGCGCGGCGACCTCGGCGCGTCCGGGCCGGCCGGGCCGGACCGCGGCGTGCCGCCAGGAGGCGGCGGCGTACATCGCGGCGGCGGCCGCCTGGGCCGCCACCGTCCCCCACGCCGAGCCGAGCAGGCCGAGATGCAGGCCGTAGACCAGAAGCACTTCCAGGGCGACGTTCAGCACGTTCGCGGTGACCGCGATCCGCAGCGGGGTCCGGGTGTCCGCCAGCCCGATCAGGTGGCCGTTCCCGGCGTACGAAAGGTAGAGGAGGGGCAGGCCGGCGGCGGAGGCGCGCAGGTAATCCACGGAGCCTGACAGCACGAGCTGGTGCGCGCCGAGCAGGGTCGCGATCCACGGCGCCGTGATGAGCAGGGCGAGCGCGACGGCCGTTCCGCCGGCCGCGGCGACCAGGTAGGCGGCCCCGGCGGTCCGGCCCGCTTTCTGGCTGGCCCGGGCCGCGGCCAGGCCGGCCACCGCCGAGGTCGTCGCCGTGGTCAGGAAGATCGCCAGCCAGGCCGCCATGTTCAGCGCGGTGGTCGCGATGGCCAGCGAATCGAGCGGGGCCCGGCCCAGGTGGCCGACGATCGCGGTGTCGGCCAGGCTGTACGCGGGCTCGGCGGCGATCGACCCGAGCGCGGGCAGGGCCAGGGCCGCGATGCGCCGGTCCAGTTCCCGGTCCGGCCGCATGATCACCAGTCTCCGGGGACCGCACCCAGGTGTCGCTGCAGGAAGCGGACCTGATGCTGGAGCAGGTGCTCGGTGACCGGCGTGCCCAGCGCATGGTGGCCGACGCCGGCCAGGAGCAGTACCTCGTGCGGGCGCCCGGCGGCCAGCAGCGCGCTGGACAGGCGCAAGGTGCTGGCGGGGAAGACGTCCGGGCGGCGCAGCACGGCCAGCGCCGCGAGCGAACCGCAGAAGGACCGGCCGCGGATGCCGACCCGGCCGAGATCAAGCTCGGGGTGCAGCCGGGCGGCCTCCCGCACCGCGGTCACCTGGTCGGTCAGGACCGGGCCGAATATGTCGCCGTGCACCTCCCGCTCCCAGTCGGGCCCGCGGCCCGGCGTGCCGCTCCCGTCGGCGACCAGGACCGCGAAGCCCTGCTCGGCGAACCACTGGGAGATCAGGGACCGCCAGGTCAGTTCGGCGGTGACGCGCTGCAGGCCGGCTCCGCCGTACGGGTCGGCCAGGACCGGGAGGCTCCCCTGGCCCGGGCGGTGCCAGGACGGCAGGTACAGGACGGCGCGCAGCTCGCGCGGGCCCAGGACGAGAGGGGTGGCGTGCAGGTCCAGGACGGCCCGTTCGGCCCGGGAACCGATGGGCACCGGGGGCTGGTGCGGCCGGACCACCGTGGTGCGGCCACCGGGCTGGCCGGCGCAGCGGGCGGTGTGCACCAGGGTTCCGGCGCGGCGTGTGCCGTGGTGCACGCCTGGCTCGGAGGTCAGCCGGCGCAGGCCGTCGGCGGGACGGTAGGTCCACAGGTGGGTCTCGGCCGGGTCATCGGACGCGGTGAACAGGATCTCGTCGCCGTCGACGCCTAGGACCGCGCGGAGCTGGAGACCGGGCGGGGTGACGGGAACGCCGTCCACGGTCAGGTGCCGGGACGATCGGCGTGGGCGATGAGCGCGCCGTCGCCGGAGCGGGCAGGCAGGCCGGGGATCAGCTGGACCCAGCAGTGGTCCGACTGTTCGTTCAGAATAAAAGTTTTGCTGGTGGCTTGATCGATGCGCAGGAAACGGACGGTGCGCTGGTCGCGGGACAGCACGACGGCGTAGGGGCCGTGGGCGTCCCAGCCGGCGCCCGGCAGGTACTCGAAGGCGTCTATGTCCCAGCGGACCTGCGTGCGGGAGCCGTCGAGGGCGGCGATCCACAGGGTGACCACGGGGTTGACGGTGCCGACGGCCGGATAGCGGACGGTGCGCGGGGGCTGGGCGGGGTTGGCCGGGTCGGCGATGTGCCATCGCGGCACGTCGGTGGAATCCATCCGGGCGACCAGCAGGCGGGCGCCGTCCGGGGCCCACCAGTAACCACGCGAGCCGGTCAGGGACGTTGTGCCGGTGAGGTCGGCGGTGCCGAAGGCGACGTCGGGGTCATCGGGGTCGTCGGGGGTTGCGATGGCGCGGTCTGCGGTGCCGCCGGCCTCGATCACGCGGAGGGCGCCGCGGGATAGATAGGCGATGCGGCGGCCGGCCGGGTCGGGGCGCGGATCGGTCACCGGGGATTGAGCGGGCAGGCGGCGGGCCTGGCCGGTGCCGACGTCGACCGTCCACAAGGCGCCGTCCAGCGTGAAGGCGGCGAGGGTGGCGGACGCGTCGGTGGCGTAGCCGGCGATTCCCGTGGCGAGCAGGCGTTCCGTGCCAGAGGCCAGGTCCAGCAACCACAGGCAGGTCAGCGGGTCGTGCCCGGCCCGGCTGCGGAGGAACAACACGGACGCTCCGTCCGGCGTGACGGTGAACTGGCCGGGGACGCCAAAGGTGAAGCGGCTGGTGCGGACGATCTGGGCGGGAAGGGAGACCGCAGCCATGGTCTTATTGTACGTACTGGATTTCGATTTGCCCACCCAGTGGGCCCCTGTTCCGCATCAGATGGCAGGATTACCGGGTGCGCCTACCGCTGAGCCTCGCCGTCGCCCAGCCCCGGTGCGTACCAGGCGATATGCGAGCCAACGGCCGCAGGCACGCCCGCGCGGTACGAGACGCCGGCGCGCGGATCGTCGTGTTCCCCGAGCTGTCGCTGACCGGCTACGAGCTCGACGCCGCCTTGGTCGAGCCCGACGACGTGGCACTGGAGCCCATCGTGCCGGCGTGCCGGTCCACCGGATCCATGGCGCTGGTCGGCGCGCCGGTCCCCGGCCCTGACGGCCAGGCGTATATCGCCATGCTCGCGGTGAGGCCCGACGGGGTGGCGGTGCTCTATCGCAAGCAGTGGACTGGCGGCGATGAGGCCACCCGGTTCAGTCCGGGTGACGAGCCGGCGGTCACCGAGGTGGACGGCTGGCGGATCGGAGTTGGCATCTGCCGGGACACCGGCATCGGCGCTCATGTCGAGCAGATGGCCGCGCTGGATATCGACGTCTACGTGGCCGGGCTGGTCCATCGAGCCGACGAGCTTTCTGAGCAGGAGACGGCCGGATCGTCGGCTATCTGGTCACCGGCCGGGGACGTTCTCGCACAGGCCGGAATGATGCCGGGCGACGTCGCCCGGGCCACGCTCGAGTAGCCGTTCAGCTTAGCGAGCTAGGCCAGCTCGGCGACTCCCTGCGCGACGGCGCATGGCGCGCATAGCCGCACGTCGACGCCGTTCTCCTGATCGGTGCCGAGGTGCCGGGTGATCACCGCGCGCTGGTCGCAGACCCCGACGTCGGCCGGGTGGGACCCAGCGCAGTCGCAGTCGCAGTCGCGCCGGACCCACAGGGGCGAGATGCGCCAGCTTTCCAGCACCGCGCGGACCGCTGGATCGGTAGCGAGCTTATGGAACGCCTCAGCGGTCACCGCCGCCGTCCGGTCCGCCCACTCGGTCGCCACCGCCGCCGCTGCCTCCCAGGCAGCGGCCAGCTGCCGCATCGGGTTGTCTTCTTTGCTGCTCACAACCCCATCCTCTCACCTGGGACCGGCGGTGACCAGCGGCGCTTGGGTTGGCTTGTCCCGTTCACCACGGCGAGCGAGCTTAGGATCTTTCTCAGTCAGCCCCGGCCAGCGGAAGGTAGCGGATGATGGCGCGCAGCGTGCGGGAGCAGATGGTGGACAGCGCTGTCATCTTGCTGGCCAAGCACGGCCTGGACGGCACGTCCTTTACCGAGGTGCTCACCGCGTCCGGGGCGCCCCGCGGGTCCATCTATCACCACTTTCCCGGCGGTAAGGACGAACTGATCGCCGCGGCCATCGAGGTGGCGGGCGCTCGGGCCATCGCCCGGCTGAGCAGCTTCGAGGGACGCGGCCCGGTCGAGATCGTGGACGGCTTTTTCGCGATGTGGCGGGCGGTGCTTGAGCGCTCGCAGTTCTCCGCCGGATGTTCGGTGCTGGCGGTGACCGTGGCTGGGAGCCACGGGAGTTCGGGGGACACTGACGTGCTGCTGCGGGCGGCGGGTCAGGTCTTCCGTGGCTGGCAGGCCACGCTCGCATCGGTCCTGGCGGCCGGGGGCGTACCTGCCGCTACCGCCGAGTCGTTCGCGCTGTTGCTGATCGCGGCGAGCGAGGGCGCCGTCGCGCTGAGCCGCGCCGAGAAGAGCTACGCGCCGTTCGACGCCGTCCACCAGCAGTTGCGGCACCAGGCTGGTCGTTTCTAAGCGCGTCTGGCGAGCCCCCCGGCTTGACTATGATGGTCGTCATAGTCAAGGATGTCAGCACGCGATGCGAGTCACGCATCCGACCGCGGGAGGCCGCCATGCCCATGATCGACGCCTACGCCGGCGCCGGCACCTTCGCCGACAAGCACAAGCTCGCCGTGGACCTGGCCAGCACGCTGATGCGCATCGAGCAAGTGCCGGACATCCCGATGTTCCGCCAGAACACGGCGGCGTTCATCCACGAGATGCCGTCCGATTCGCTGTCCAACGTGGACGGCGACAGCAGCTACGTGCGGGTCCAGGTGCTCACCAACGCGGGCGCGCTCGACCGGGACAAGCAACTCCAGGTGGTGCGGCAGTTCACCGGCATCGTCGCCGAGGCCGCGGGCGACCCCACCCTGCTGGACCGGACATGGGTGCTGATCACCGAGGCACCCGACGGCGGGTGGGGGCTAGCCGGACATGCCAACACCAACGCTGAGCTCATCGCAGCAGCGCGCGCCCAGATCGCCGAACTTTCCGCCGCGCAGGCGCCGAGCCCGTCGTAACACCCATCGTTCCCTGGTCGCTCGCACCGTGGCCTGTTCAGCCGGAGCCCGGCACCGGCACCGGCACGGATATCGGCTAACCTGACGCAATAGCGGGAACGTTTATGATCGCCTGTGTGACGGACGCGATTGACTACACGGTGCCAGGTCCGTTGACAGACCTGGCCACCATTAGCCGGTCAGCGCTGGAACGCATCCCGAGTGAACCTGCGGATATCTGCCGTCCCGCGCATACCCTCGTCATCCAGCCCAGTGACGCTAAAGCCCTGGACCTGCCTGCCGGCCGGTTCGCTGAGAACCAGCTCCGTCCCGCCGCCACCTTGATCGGCGTGCTACTGGCGCTGGACCCGGCAGCACTGGATGTTCCGCGCGGGCCGGATCGAAGAGTGATCGGCACCTGCCGGCACTTCGCCGTGTTGAGCTGCGCGCTGCTGCGCTATCGCGGCATCGCAGCGAGAGTCCGCTGCGGTTTCGCCACCTACTTCCAGCCGGGGCAGGGCCTCGACCACTGGATCACTGAGTACTGGCACGAGGAAGACAAGCGGTGGGTGCGGATCGACTCTGAGATCATCGGTCAGTCGATCCTGGCGGAGCCAGAAGACCTGCGCCCAGGTCAGTTCCTCACTGGCGGCGAGGCGTGGCAGGCCTTCCGCGCTGGCCAGATTGACGCCGCACAGTTCGGTGTCTACGGGACCGGCAATTGGGGGCCAGCTGAGATACGCGGTAATGCAATCAAGGACCTTGCTGCGCTGAACAAGGTCGAGATGCTTCCGTGGGATGAGTGGGGGCGCATGGATGCCTCCTATAAGGGTCAGACCGGCGCCGACTACGACGAGCTTCTCGACACGATTGCCGACGTGTGCGCCGCCGATGATCCTTCTGCCACTGCCGAACTCTATGCCTGCGATGAGCTCCGGGTTCCTCCAGAACTCATCGGCTGATGTCCGCGGAGCGGTCCCCGTGTCGGCCGTAGCCGGAACACTAGCCGGTCCGAACGACCTGATAAAGCGCGGGAGACATGGGCCAGCGCAGCTCAGACGCCGATTCCCGGAACCCTTGACTGCCGACTGCAGCATTGAACTCTTCCTCAGACGTCCATTCGGCGATGTTTACGAACCGGAAGCGCGCATCATTCAACGATTGATGCAACGCGGTCTCAATATGCGCTGGCAGCGTCATGAGCGGGCTGGGAGGATGAGGGCTGGCTGGGGTACGGCCCACATGCTAAGCGGTACCTGCTCACACGACGGAAACGCCGCTGCAATTGCGCCAGGCATTTGCCAAATACGTTTCCGCGGAAACGCGGGCACGGAGGTCGCGCCCAAAACGTGAACATTGACCCAGCCGAAACGTGAAGACCTCGTGGAGCCGCCTATCGGAATCGAACCGATGACCTACGCATTACGAGAGGCATGCTCCCGAGCCCCACACGCTCTAGCTGCACCGATAGCACCGGTCATTGCACTGACGACACCCGTCGCGCTGGGATTATCCGGCGACCCGGTCCACGAACCGGTCCACGCCCTAAAGCTCGACCCCAGGCGGTCTGCTACATGAAGTGACCTGACTTGGGCCACGATCTAGCGTTGATCGGTTGTGTAAGGCACTGACCTGCGGGTTCCCTAACCACGACTCTGGAATTTGCGCACTAAGGTTGGCTCATGAGCTGGCTGGCAGCCGACCACCCGCGACCTGATGCGCCGTTGGCTATCGTGCGGCACACTGCGGACATGGGCGTCCTCACGGATTATTTCTCTGCACCATCCGACGAGTCGACGGCCTCGGCGCTCGACCGCGTCGGCGGTCCTGGCCAGCCGGCCGCTGGACCATCGCCGTTGCCGCCGTTCGACACGTTCCAGGCAAAGGGCCTCGATCCCTACGTCATCATCGGGAAGCTTGAGGCGGCGCTCACCGGCCAGGACTACCGGGCCATCACCGCAGGCACGCAATACGGGCGCATGGTGGCGAAACGAGGTGCCCAGGGACCGTGGGTCACCAAGGTAAACAGCCCGCTCCAGGCGGCACTATCGCTGGCCGGCAGCGAAAGGCTCGCACGAGCCCTTGCGGAATGGTCGCAAGCGGAGGAACTCGGTGACGCCTCTCCTGAGGAGATGACCTGGGTCCTGGAAGGACTTTCCGCTCTCGCCCGCCGCGCCACCGCGAAGGGCGAGCACCTGTACTGCTGGGTCTGCTTGTAGCGGACTGATACCGCATCCGGCGGAGATGCCAGCTGACTTGCGCACTAATTTGGCCCAACTCAGGGCTACATGGAGTGACTGCCCAGGCGATTCGACTCGTTCTCCGCCCTGCCGTTTACAAGAAGTGCGGCCCAGCGAACCGTACGCGCTAGCTGCACCAATTCCACACGACATCGCACTGACAGCACACGTTGCGCTGGGATAATCCAGAGTGCCGTTCCACGAAACGTTCCGCGCGGGCGGCCGGCAGTGGTCTATGACCGTAACCGAGCGTAGTGACCGGATCTACCCCAGCGGCACCTCAACTTGACAGCAGGGCGAACCGGACATGAAACCATTCGGGTCCACAGCTTGGGTTACGCCGCGCTGCCAAATTGGCATTATCTGCATAAAGGCGGCGCCTACGACGCCGCTGGCCCGGCGTCCGCAGAGGGCTTGGCCTTTGTGTCCGGCCGCCACGCTCGACCACGAGGCTCTCTAAGTCCAGACTGCCCACAGATTATGCTGACCAGGGCAACCCCACCTTAACCTCGCGACCGGTTGTTCAGCTCGCGACTACCGCATCAATAACGCCTTCCAGAACCTCGCATATGATTGGTTACGTAAACCATGGTAACCATTAGCAATAAACTTGGCACGTGCGAGCAAGCGGGTGCAAAGCGACAAATCTATCCTTCTCTTATCATTTTACTCCTAGGGTCTCGACCAACCGCCATACTGCCGTAGATGGATTATCCTCAGGTGGTTCACCGCGCTTCTTGGCGCGTTCGACTGCATCGGCAATGCCATCCTTGAAGTCCGAAAATCGCAGATTCGTTTTATCCCAACTCGGAACAAGCCTCCGCAGATACTCATCTGCTTGCGAAGCATTATTGAAGCGAGGACACCTCTCAGAAATATGCAGAATAAGCCAAACCTCAAACGATGGCATAGACAATGCTAGGTCGACTGCGCCATCCTCTGCATTTTGAATCGCAAGGGAAACATCATACTCATCCACATCGCAGACGACCCAAACCTTGTCATAGTCATCGCCCTGACGGATCTGCACCGCCCGCGCAACGGCATCATCAGGCGCGCCACCCTCGAACTTTGTCCGCAATGCAACAACAACCCAAGGTTCCCTCCTTAGCGCCTCAAAATAGTCGCGCTCAGTGCGCTCTCCATTAGTTACAATTAGAAGCGTATCCCGCTGCGGGCGCACGTCAGTTTGCCTCGTGAGATCAGTTTCATGCTGAACGGCCATGTAGGGGCGACGACGCTGCGCTGTCTGCGCTTGCGCTTTACTCGCCACCGTCGTCCCAATCCGCTGACTCCAAGGCGCGCTCAAAGAGTTGCCGTGATAGGTCCGGGATTGCCCCGTAGCTACCTAGTAGATAGCGTCTAGGTCGATTCTCGCCCTCCTTACGCGGCTTGAATTCCGCCAGTGGATAGATGATTGATGCGCCGTCCCGTTCTTTCTCGACGAACCAGATCTGATCACGACGCAGAACTTCATTACCATCTAGCATCCCGAGCAACGTCGGGTCATGGCTGGTAAAAATTAGTTGAGCGCTATTCCTGTTTGTTGATGGCGATTGAAACAGGCCGATAAGGGCGGCGCAAAGAAGAGGGTGAAGACTTACATCGATTTCATCAATCAGGAACAATCCGCCTTGCTCAAGAACGGGAACAGCACGTATGGCGAGTTCAAGAAGCTTAACAGTTCCTGATGATTCCTCGGCGAGATCAAGCGTCACGTCACCTATTGCGCCATAATGGAGGAAATGAATTTCAGGCTCACGCTTAGCGAGGGTTCTCGCTCGATTGCGTTCGGAAGCAGTTACCGTCCCGTCCTCCAGAATCGAAAATAGGGCATCTTGTTCATCGGGCTTCTGGACGACTACATCACGCAAACCAACGTCAGCGGCTTTTAGAAGATCGATAGCTATTTTACGGCGGCGGGAATTTAGAAGTCCAGTGGTGGTGCTCAGGCGCGAAAGATTCGTGCGTGATGATGGCCAAGTCATACGCAGGTAAAGCCAAGTATAGACTTCATGCAAAGCCGCGTAAGTGGCATCATTGTAACGCTCGCCGGCCGTTCTGGTCCGGCCAAACCTTGCTGTGACCGATAGGAACAATGCTGTTGGTGATGTAATAGCCTCCAGTTCACGCACATTAGAGCGGCCCGACTCCTCGCCCCAGATAAACTCATCGTGATCACGCTGGAAGATTGTTCTCTTACGCTTAAAAGGATAACTATACAACCATTCGGCTAGAATGCGATTGTCATCGAGAGTAAATCCATAGGTATAATGCACATCATTGATAAGCAGGTCGGCGATATAGCTTGATGGCTGTTCGGCGAGCGAGGGATCAAGCCTGAATGGCTGACGATTGATACCAAGGCCAGGTTCGACCTCGCGATCAGAGCGGCCGACTAGGGAGCTCATGTACGAAAGGGCGCCGACCAGATTGGACTTGCCTGATGCGTTCGCCCCAAAGATGCCCGTAACCTTGAGGGCATCCAGCTCGCCAGGAGCGAGGCTACGGCTAGAGTCGTAGACCGGCGTCAAGTTAAGCTGCTGCTCATCACGAAACGATCGATGGTTCACGAAACGGAAACTCAGCAACATCTCAACTGACGCCCTTCGCTCTACGATCTTCCGAGCCTCTACATGCGAGTAAACCACGTAGAAGGCCGTCTAGTCGCGTGAAGATCATTCAATCACGTGAGTAGCGCCAGCGAGCAACGGGGCTGACCGAGGCCTGACCGCAACCATGATGCAGCCACCAACCGTTGGCGTAGTTGGATGGAGATCATGACTAGGCGTGATACGGATGTCCGAGTCAAGCGGTTAAGGGGGAATCACCCGAACCCACCGGAGGAGTGTCTGTGACTCTCGGAACCTAAGGCCGTCTGTCCCCCCGCGGGGCACCGCCGTCGGGTGAAGCTGCATAGTTCACTTACACGTGAAGACGGTCCTGACTGACAGAACCCGTCCGTCAAAAGGTTCGGCGGCCATCGGGGTTCGGGGAGGGGGCAGAGCAGGACAGGGCGCGGTCACGTCGCCGATGGAAGGGCCGAGGGTTGCGGCGAGCACTGAGTGGGTAGCACCAGACGCCCGATGAGGTGACGTCCACGTTCGCGGTCACGGCTGCGGCGATGCTCGCCGAAGCCTGCGTCGCCAGTGCTGCGACCAGAGTTCTTGTGGCCCGCTGGACTCGCAAGATCACGGCCTTTTCGGCCCGAGCAGTTAACGCCTGCGACGCTAGCGTGCCTGATCCCTTACAGCTCCATCTCATAAGACGTCTCCGCCTGCAGGTGAACCTCCGGTTCGGCCTGTGCCTCTCGCTCGATCCGCGCGGTGTGCTGGCCGCTGGACTTGAGCTCTGCCCGCTGCGCGTCTACGCGGCGCGCAGCCTCGTCCACGCGGACCTGCAGCTGATTCAGCCGGACGGCGCGCCCGTCCTCAGCGGGGGCTGGTTCGGCAGCCTCGGACTGCGGAGTTCCCGGCTGGGATACCTCCGGATCGGGCTCCGTCTGGGCCCTAGTTATTCCTGGCCGGGACTGCTCGAGCTGCGGACCACGCCAGGGTGCGGCGGCATCCGGTTCCTCGTGCACTGCTTCCGGTTTCGGTTCCGGCGGCCACGGCTGGCTGTCGTAGACGGCGGCCTGGTGCTCGCGCTCTATCGCGCGGTCCACGGCGTCGGCGTCCGTTTGGAACTCCTGCCACCAGGCCGCCATTCTCTGCGGTCCCGGTGTTCTCCTGGCGGGCGGTTGCTGCCCGCGGCGCTGCAGCTCGGCTTTGGCCTTCCCGGCCATCTCCCGGGTGCTGGCAGTCCGGGCGGACCATTCCTCGAACCGCGCGTTCGCGGCTTCCAGGCGGCTCGTCTGTGCGGCTAGCACGGCGGCCAGCGACCTGGCATTCTCTCTCCGCAGCTGGTTGTGCTCTGCCTCGGCATCGGCCGACTCCTGCCAGGCATCGGCCTCGGCCTGCGCGGTCACGCGAAGCTGGCTGCTCATATCCGGCGGCGCAGTCGCCTGTATGCGGTCGCCTTCGAGGACCTGCGCTTCCAGGTCACCCCGGCTCATGGCCCGGATCTCGGCTTGTTCATCGGCGATCTCCAGGGCGCGGAAGGTGTCTTTACGCAGGGCTTCGAGCTCGGGCCCGGGATGGGGGTCGAAGCTGACTGCCTGGGCCGGGTAGGTGATCCCCCGTGCTTCGCGGTATGCCGCAGCCGCGCCGGCCCGCCACGCGTAGTCTTCCCGCAGGACAGAGGAGGCATCCGGCCCAGGTGGTGGCCCGAGATGGCGGGTCAACCATGGTTCGGGGTTCTCAAGCGCGCGCTCGCCGAGTTCGCGGCGCCGGGCGTCGAGCCCGGCGGCCAGCTCGTGGGCCAGCGCCGGGGCGTTGTCCGGGGTGCGCTGTGCCCATGTCGCGCTGTACCTCTGCGCCGGGAGCTGAAGGCGCTGCAAGCGGCCGTGCAGGACGCTGGCGATCGACCGGGCGCCGTCCATCGGAGCGGCGGTGATCCGGTCGATGACCTCGCCGATGTCGTGCCCGGCCAGCTGGGCATCGCGCAGCTTGTGCTGCAGGACAAGCCGCGAGGGTTCCCGCTGGTATCGCCGGGCGTCGGATTCGCCGAGCCTGGCTTTGATCTGCTTGTCGATGTCCGGGTACAGGGCCTGCCGGGTGGCCGCGGACCACAAGTTGAGCAGGTGACCGGTTCCCCCGGCCCAGTCCTGGGCGTGGCGGACCTGTTCGGCGGCAGACAGGTCGCTGGAGTCGCGCTGCAGGATGCTAGCGAGGACGGATTCGGGGGCGGCCTGCTGGTACGGATTCTTCCCGGCCGGGGCGGTCATGCCGGTGACCACGTGCGCGGTGTTGGCTTCCCGGCCCCGGGTCATGCCGACGTACAGGGCCTGCCAGGACAGGGACTCAGTGACGAGCAGGTGGACGGTGCAGACGGTGCGGCCCTGGGCGACGTGGACGTTGCCGCTGTAGCCTAGCTCCGCGTTGCCCGCGAGGTAGGACCGGGAGACCCGGAACGGCTCGGTCCAGGTTCCGTCCTGGCGTTGCCGCCGGACCTCGGCGTCCGGCCCGCGCCAGGCGGTAATCCGTAGGGTGTCCCGGTTGGTGAGCTTGCGGCCGCCAGCGTCAATCTCGGTGTTCAGGCGGGCCCGGACCAGGTCACCGACGCCGGCCTGGTTCCCGTCGGACAAGGCGGCCTGCGGGGGCCCGACCGCGCCGAGCTGGATCAGCCGGGCCTGGACGCGGCGGGACAGGTCGGCGGCTTCGGCGTTGGACCCGGCCAGCAGCAGCACGTCCTTCCCGCGCAGGTGGTCCGAGAGCCACATCGACGCGGCCAGCTCGCAGGCGGCGTCCTCATCGGCACCGCGGATCCGGCCGTGCCGGTCGTAGACGGCGACCGCAGCCATATCCCCGTCTCGGAGCTGGACGCTGGCCGCCCGCTCCCACACGGCGTTGAAGCGCCGGACCTCATGCAGTTCCGCGGTGGGGACCTCTCGGGCCAGCAGGGCGAACATTCCTCCGGCTTCGACCGCGCCGAGCTGCGCGGTGTCGCCGGTGGCGATGATCCTGGCGCCGACCTGCCGGGCCGCCTCGCTGATCAAGGCCAGGTCGGTGGTGCTGAGCTGGCTGGCCTCATCCAGGACGAGCACGTCGTCGCGGTGCAGCGGGACGGGGCGGCGCAGTTCGTCGGTGCCTTCGGTCTTGCCGAGGAATTCGGCGATGTTGTAGCTCTCGGCCAGGCCCTCGTGCTCCAGGACCCTGGCCGCGTTCGTCGAGGTGGTCAGGCCGATGACCCGGCGGCCGGTGAACGTGGTCCACAGCCGGGCGAAGCCGGCCATAGTGTGGCTCTTGCCCGCCCCGGCCGGAGCGATCAGCGCCGTCGTGGCGGTGGCGGCGGTGAGCATCATGGTCACGGCGTCGCGCTGTTCGGCGGTCAGTCCGGTCTGCGCCACGGCCGTGCGGGCGTGGTCGTGAGGGACGAGCTGCGGGACCGTGCGTTTCGCGGTGGTGAGGATCTGTTCCTCGGTGTCCAGGTGCGCCAGGGTGCAGTACCGCTCCTGGTGCGGTGGCTGGTAGATGCTGCCGCCGTCGGAGGCCCGCACGCCCAGGCTGGTCACGTCGGCGACGTCCGGGGCGGTGACCTGGACGACGTCGGCGCCGGCCCGGCCGCAGACGGCCAGCTGGGCCACCTCGGTGACCACCGCCTCGCCGTCGCTGCCGGGTTCCAGGACAGGGAGCGCCCGGTGCACCTCGAACCGGAGCTGGGCCATCGACCAGGTCGCGTGGTGGCGCTGTACTTCGGCGACGGCGATCCGCGCGGCGGTGCGCTTGGCCGCAGCATCCAGCACGGCCGGTGCCCGTCCGGCATGCTCTCTGGCGTACCGGGCGGCCTGCTCGTGCACCGCGGACAGGGCGCGGACTTCGCGGTGCACCGTCTGGGCTTCCCAGCCGGCGAGCCGCTGCGCCCCGGTGGGTTCAACCGCGCCGGTCTGCCCGGCGATGGTGCGGCGGGCCTCGGTCTTGGTGCGGCGGGTGTTCTGCCCGGCCTGCTGGTGCAGCAGCCACAGCGTGCGGCGGGTCGGAGGCTTGCCGTGCTTGTCCTGGTAATCCTGGGCGAGCCTCTTGAGTTCGCCGGTGACGGCGACGGCGCGGGAGCTGAACAGCTCCATCACGTCCTGGCTGACCCCGCCGACCTCGGCGCCGTTGCCGTCGGCCCGGGGCACCATGGCGTACCCGAGCGCGGTCAGCCTGGTTTCCAGGATCCGGTCGGCGACCGGGGCGACGCCGAGCCGCTGGTGGTGCAGGGTGCGGGAGTCCAGGGTCCGCCACGTGCCGTCGGCCCCGTCGGCGCGCTGGACGCGGTTCCAGATCGCGACGTGCACGTGGAGCTGCGGGTCGCCGTCGCGGGACAGATGGTGCAGGAACAAGCTGGCGACCAGGCCCCCGCCGTCCCGCCACTCCCCGCTGCGGGCGGAATGGTGACCGGTCCGGGTGTAGGCGGCATGCTGGTCGAGCCAGCCGATGGCTTCGCGCGCCGAGTCCATCAGCGCGTCCTCCAGCTCATCCGCCCGGGCGTCCAGCGCCGCAGCCTGGTCCTGGTCGCCGCGGTCGCGGGCCTGCCGGGCGGAGATCCGGTAGGACGCGTGCAGCACCGAGACGCTCTTGACCGCGCTGACAGTCAGGTCGAAGTACGGCACCTGATGCGGGTCCTGGCCGCGCTCGGCCGCGCGGACCTCGGCCAGCTCCACCGCGCTGGCGTACGGGTGCGCGGCCAGGTACGCCGTCACCGCCGCCAGTTCCCGCTCGTCTGCCTTCTTGGACGGGCGGCGTTTGACGAGGAGTTCCCCGCTCGGACCGATGTTGTCCTGGTACAGCCGCTCGATCGCCTCCGGGTCGACCTGGCCGACCAGCCCGAGCGCCGCCGCGCCTTTCCCGGCCCACTGGCCGGGCGGTTCCCCGGCCGCGGTGTAGTAGGACATGGCCCCGGCGCAGCCGCCGCGGCCCTGCCCGGAGGTGAAGTAGGCGACGTCGTGGCCTGCGTGCAGGGTCACGTTCGTGGACATGACCTGTTACCGCCTGCGCCTAGTTCCGCGTTCATCGTTCGTGATGCCTGTGTCCGATCGAATATTGGGTGATGACGGACAGTAAGACGAGATCACGCACAATTTGCGGATTTACCTCGCCGTCGCTGACCGGCGAGCGCTGCAGCCGTTCTCACCCGAAGGGAGAAAACCGGCGCGGTTACCGTGACGGCCCATCCCGCACGCGGCGTCACCAGCCAGCCAGACGCCTCGGCGTTGCGGCCAGCGTGTCTAAGCCGGCCTCGCGGCGGCGCGCAAGGACCGTCATCCGGCAGCACGAAGCGACACGTTTCCGGTCAACCGCCGAGAATTTTTAGTCGCAGGTAACGGCGATATCCAGAGGCTGAAAACCCCCGCCGGCGCCCGATAACGCCGCTTCCCAAATGATCATGCCGGGCACTTTTCGTACCCTGCCCTTACCGTCACCATGACGGCGTGCCCCGGCCGACCCCGGGCACAACAAGGCCCCCTGGACCATCCGCCAAGATCACCCAGGGGGCACAGACCCTTCGACAGGACCTGCCATGCAACCTAACACGACCCCCACCCCCCACCCAACAGGCCCACCCGACCGTCCCCCGATCCCCGCCGAACTGCTGGAAACAGTCGCCCGCGCCCTGGCCGCGGCCCTCATCCCGCACCCCCGGCAGCCCGAATCGCCAGCCGCGCGGGAGCCGGACTTCCTGACCGCCGCACAGCTCGCCGCCCGGCTGGGTGTCTCCCGGGAGACGGTGCGGCGGCTCGCGATCGCCGGGGCGCTGCCGCACACGGTGGTGTGCCGCGGCGCGCGCAAGACAACCCGCCGGTTCCCGCGGCGGTTCGCCGACGAGTTCGCGGCCAGCGGCCTGGCCGCGGACGGCCTGGTCGCCTTCGCCGACGCCTGGCGGGCGCGGGTCACCGCGCCCGCACGGTGACGGCCGGTCAGCCGCGTCATCGCATCCCTGCTCCGCCAGCGCCACCTCCGGGCGGCTGGCGTTACCGGGCTGCGTGCCGCGGCGCCGATCTCGATTTGTTCTTCCCGGGCCGGGGTGAGTCGGCCGAGCCTGCGCGGCGGGTCTGCGCGGGGTGCCCGGTCCGCGAGCCGTGCCTGGATTACGCCCTGCGTCACGGGATCACCCACGGGATCTGGGGCGGGCTGGCCGAACGGGACCGCCGCGCGCTGCGGTCCCAACGGGTCGGCGCCGCCCGGCGGGAGCGCGATGAGGCGGTCACGGCGGCCTCCGGCGCCGGGTACAGCCAGGCGATGATCGGCCGGGCGTTCGGCTTGGCCCGCACGTCGGTGAGCCGGGTCCTGTCCCGCGGAGCAGACGGGCGGGGGCAGTCATGAGCCACAGCATGACCCGCGCCTTTCATCGGTGGCCGCCGCCGGGCCCTACCAGGCAAGGCACAGGGAGCTCACGCACGCTGGGCGGGCGGCTGGCCGGTCACAGCACCCGGCATACCCGGGTCCAGCCCGGGCGGGGCGGCTGGAGGGTCCCGGCGCGGACCGGGCCTGGGGAGACATCGTGACCGGGCCGGTGTTCCCGGAGGACTCCTGGGTGCAGGTCCGTTACCCGCTGACCAGCGAGCAAGAATACGGTGACCGGGCTGGGTGGCCGTGGCTGCCCGGCTGGGTGGTCGCCCGGTGCGGCCCGGATGAGTGGGAGATCTGCGTGCAGGCCCCGGGCCTGGCCACCTGGCACGACGGCGAGGCCTGGTACCCGGTGTGCTTCCGGGACGCCTCCGAGATCCGCCCGCCGCAAGCCCAGGCGGACTGGGAACGGCCTGCCGGGCCCGAACTGGAAGCGCAATGAGCACCCCACCGGACGGCCCCGGCCTGACACCGCTGCCCAGCTCCCGCCTAGCGGCGAGGAGACGATGAACAGGCCGCCAGGCGAACCCTCGCCTCGCGCTCTGGGCGAGAGCCTGGCTGCGCTGGCTGCACAGGTCGCTGACCTGCGCGGCCAGGTCCACGCCATCAACGGCCGACTCGACCAGGCCGGGCTCAGCGCCGAGGTGGACCTGGCCGCCCGGTTCGAGGACCTGGCCCAGACCGTCGCCGACGCGCTCGATGCCGCCGCTCCCCGGGGGCCCGCCGCCCCGTACTGGATCGGCCTGGACCGCGACACCTACACCGCGCGGCTAGCCGACCTGCGGCGGTGGGCCGATGTTGTGCTCCGCCAGCAGTACGGCGGCTACGAGCTGCGGGAGTGCTGGCCCCGCCATACCCATGTCATCTGGGAACTGTCCACCCTGGCCGCCGAGTGGCACCGCACCTACCGCTCGCCCCGTCCCGACCTGTCCCGGGCCCTGGAGTTCCACGACCGCTGGCTGCCCGGCACCATGCGCCGCATTACCGACATCACCCGCGCCTGCACGCCGCAGTGCGTAACGCTCCGCGGCCCCGGCGACTGGGCTGCCCGTCCTTGATACCGCTAATGCCGCGCAGGATTCATCCTGCATGTCCATCAGATGACCAGCTTGAAAGATCGTCGTACCACTCGTCAGCGGACCTACCACGCCGGTATGGGGAGAACCTCAAATCTCAAAGCAGGCCGCGTCCGTCGGCTCACGGCAGGCGGCCGGAGCCGTCGAGGCCGAGCTCGTCGTTTCGCACGCCCGTGATGAACGCGCGCCATTCCTCGGGGGTGTACCGGTGGACTGGCCCGCGGCCGCGGTTCTTGGTGTCCCGGACCAGGATCATGCCGTCGCGGGCCTGGCCGACTTCGACGCAGCTCGCACCACCGTTGCCGCTGAAGCTGGCCTTGCGCCAGCGGAGGTCATCTACACGTTCCATTTGTCCTCAGCTACCTTCAGTATCAGGTCCTGCGAAGCACCTCGCGGCAGTGCGTCACCCCGTACAAGATCGAATGCTACCGCCGCCTTGCGGACCACTCCGGGGTCCCTGATCGTCTGATCCTCAATCGCCTCGATCAGCAGCAAGTCCGGCTCGCCGTCCATGCTCCCGATCAGGAACGCGCAGGCAAGGCCGCCGTGCGCGCCGGTGCTGGCTTGCACGACCTGGATCAGGAGGTGAGACCGTCCGGACATGTCCGCCAGGTGGGTCAGCTGGTCATACATGACCTTCGGCGACCCGATGAGCCGGTGCAGGACGGCCTCGTCCAGCACCACCCACAAGTCGGGCGGCTCCGGCTTGTTGAAGATGGCCTGCCGCCCGATCCGCGCGGCCACCAGATCCGCCAGGGCGTCCGCGTCTATGCCCTTGCGCTCGCCAGCGAACAGCGCTTCGGCGTATTCAGCCGTCTGGAGAAGGCCCGGAACGATAATCGGCTGCCAGATCCGCACCGACGTGGCCTCACGCTCCCGGCCCAGCCAGTCCGCGAACCATCCCGGAATCGGCCCGTTGGATTTGCGAGCAATAGCGGCCAGCCTGACATACAGCCCGTTGCACAGGCCGGGGAACATTTCCGCGATCCTGGGAGCCACGTCTTCGGACGGGGGACGCGCCCCGGTCTCTGCCTTGACGATCACCGTCCGGTCAAAGCCCAGCTCCCGCGCGAGCTGATCCTGGCTGGTAAAGCCCGCGTCAAGGCGGGCCCGGCGAAGTTCCTCACCCAGCCATGCGCCGAGATCACTGCGCGGATCACGATCATTCGCCATGGCCTTCGTGCCTTTCTGTGGCATCTGCGCCGGGCACGTGCCGGAATGTGACCAGCGTCGCCGTCACGTAGCTAACGATGCGCTTTCCCTATGTGATGGGCAACAGGAATATCATCCGCCCGGCGCATCTGCAGTTGTGAGGACCAGCACTTATGCCCATCGAGCCCGTCGCCATCGAACCGCCTGAGCATCCCCTTCACGCACTGACCACTTACGAGCTAACGTACTACCGCCGACGGCTGGAAAACGCCCTCGCCTTCCTAGACAAGCAAGACCCTATACCTCCGATCCGGGCCGACCTCCAAGCCGCCCTCGACAGCGTGATCGCTGAGCAGCAAGACCGCGCCCGGCTCGCCGCCAATACGTGAACACGACGTGACCATGCTAACCGCCCGCGACCTGGAACGCGCACGCCGCGAACTCTCCGCCAGCCTAACCCTCACTGGCGTTCGGTTGAGGGCAGGGTGGCCAGTGTGATTTTCGGTGCCGATGCCA
>ODAK010002072.1_pt1 | contig 21264 bp, 19 predicted proteins | sample 1539591 | NCBI WGS metagenome assembly ODAK01 (sample SAMEA3539303, study PRJEB22396) | soil metagenome | biome: tundra; feature: field; material: soil | place: USA | collected 2010-05 | depth 0.15 m | reverse complement strand
CTCGGAGTTAGCTGACCCGCCGCCAGCGAGCTAGCACTCGGAGAGCGCTCGCTCGGGGCGGCGTCGGCTTGCGCTTTGCCACGACTGCGATCACGCTCTCGTCGTCGACCCGGTCGCTGCTCGTGGGCGCGGGGATCACGCGGCCGCTGGTTCCCGGGAGGCTCGCGTCGCTCGGCTCCTCAGCACGAGGAGCGCCACTCTCTCAACCGGCTAGAGAAAGGCAGTCCGCCGACTAGCGACCCGGTAAGCAATATCCACGGTTTCACGAGATCGCGCACGCGATGGGCGTCGACTACCGGCGGTTCAGCCGCGCGCAAGCTGAGGTCATAGTCAACTCCGTCATTTTCAGCCCGGGTCAAGCCCGACGGCCCGCACTTGCGGGATCGACTGTCGGTGACGCGTGTCACCGAGGTACGCCGAGCCTGGGTTGCGAGGATGCTGCCGCTCGCGTTGAGCAGCTCGAGGCCCGGGGCCCCCAGCCGGGGAAGTTGACCAAAGGCCGGTTCGTTGCGGAGCGTGACGGGATCCGTCGGCTTCCGCGCGGACACCAGCGCCGTGAGGTCTGTGCCGGAGCGATGCTGTTTTTCAGGGGTGGAAGGAGCTTGCAGGCGGGTAGAACTGGCCGGTGGGGAGTTGGACCGCGTTGCGGGCGTTGAGGAGGACGTCGACGAACCGGTCGTTGTTGCCCGGGATGGCGAACGCGAAGCCCACGCATCCCTGCTCGTAGAGGCGTTGGGATTGCCCGCCGAAGGTGACGCTTTGCTGTTGGGCGACGGTGGCGAAGCGGGGTCGCAGCGGCGTGCTGGCGAACTCCTGGCGGACGAGCGCGCGTACCGAGGTGGCCGTGAAGCAGCGCTGGTGTGTGGTGGTTCCGAGCACATATTCGATGTGGTTGAGCGTGCGGCTGATCGATCGCGGCGGAGCGACGCTCATGGTCAGGAGCTGCCGCTGCGTGTCGATGTTCAAACTCGTCGTCGGGTTTCCGTTCAGCGTGCCGCAGGTACCGCCTGTGCCGGCAGGAAGGGCGTTTCCTGGATCCGGGGGCGGCGTGATGACGCGCCATCCTGAAAAGCCTTGGCTGGCCAGAACCGTTCGCGTGTCCCGGGCAAGTGTTGCGACCGAGATACAGTCCTGCTCGTCTTGAATCCTGAAGAGCGTGTCTTGGAGGTCGCGCAGCCGCGCGGCGGCTCGCGCGTACGTTGCCGGGAGCGGCTTCTCATCGAGGCGTCGGCACTGGTCGGGCTGGCCAGTGGCGACGTATACCCCGACGGTTGTGGCGTTTTCCTGGCAGGCGATCAGCGGGAGGTTCGCGACCTTCGCGCCGGTCGGGGACCCGTTGAGCCGGTACCTGTTGATTCGGTACCACACCCGGCACAGGCTGATCGGTGGCTGGCCGTTCGGTCTGGCGTCGCCAACGGCGAGAGTACGGCTGTCTAACGCTCCGGTTCCGTGTGTGGCCATGAAGCAGTTGACTCTGCCGTCGGCCAGGCGCTGGGACGGCGACAACAGGGAACTTGCTGCGGCAACGCCGCTCGCCACGGCGACCAGCCCCGCGAGCGAGAGCATCAATCGCCTCGGCCCGAAACGTCTCTTCATGCCGCGGCGGCTGGCTGGCGGGCGTCCCGCGTCGGTTGTGGCTTCGGTCTGCGTCAGCGCGCTCATCTGTTCGCGCGCGTGGAGCGCGCGACTAGCAGCAACCAGTGACCGCTCGAACTCGTCCAGTGCGGAGCTCATGATGCCTCGTCTCGAATCGATCGCAATTGCGCGAGAGCACGGCTGACCCGCTTGCGCACGACGCTCTCGGACGTCTGCAGCTCTCGCGCAATCTCCGCGTACTCACGCCCATCGATGACGCGGGCCGTGAGCGCCTGGAGCTGATCGGCTGGCAACAGCTCGCGGAGTTGTGCGAGGACGTCGGCGTCGGCTACCGCGTCGTCAACCTCCGCGAGATCCCGGTCGGACAACTCGAGCGGCTCGATCGCGAGCCGGCGCCTGGTGTCGTCGGCGACGCGGCCTCTGCGGACTGAGTCGATCAGCTCGTTGCGGGCGATCGTGAGAAGCCACCCCAGCGGCACCACAGGCAGCTCGCGTTCTCCGTCGTGGACGACGACAAGCGCCTTCGCGAACGTCTCGCACATCAGATCCGCGGCCAGCTCGGCGCTCGGAACTCGCACCCGCAGGAAACCCAGGACATCACCTCGCCGTGCTCTGTAGAAAGATGCGAACGCTTCGGCATCGCCGTCGCGCGTGCGCCTCAGGAGGTCACGATCATGAACATGCACACCGGTGCTCATGGTCTGTAAAGACGCAGCGACCACGTAGTTTGTGACCGGCCGACGATTCTGCGGCTCCGAGTCGGGCCGGGAGAGCTGAAAATCGGACGGGCCGAACGCAAATCTTCTCCTGCGAGGTTTGTCTTCCTGAAGGTCGGGGCCGGGCCGCGCGCCGGCCGGCGCCCTTGAGAGTGGCACGCCGACCACCCAGACTCCTCCGAAGCCGTTCGCTAGCGATCCTCGCCATCAACGCGCTCGGAGGCGCCCAACGCGAACGTGCTTCAGGATGTGATCTGCGGACCGGCTATGGGTCGCGACGAGCAGCCCGGGCGGCTTGCTGCGACTTGGCGGCTAAGAGGATGATGCGAGGCTCAGGCTGGCAGCACGGTGTGTGTTGACGTCGGCGCCGTTGCGGACTGACCGCCTGATCTTCGCATCCCTTCGGGCTGCGGTTGGGGCGGCACAGGCCCGCAGCCGGCGGGCCCACAAGCCCAGGAGGCGACCATGGCCAAGAACCCATCGCGCAGGTTGACCGAGCAGGAGCGCGCCGACCGCCACCGTCAGGGACCGCGAGCGTCTGCAGCGCGCCGCCGAGGAGTTGCTGTCGTCCGCGGGGTGGGCGCGGTGGGTCCGCGTCCGGGCGATGTTTCACTCGTATTCGCTCGTTATCTCGGGGCTCGGTGTCCTTTGGCAGTCGGCAGCAGCGGCTGACCGTCGGCGACATGTCGTTGACGAGATGGTGGACCGGATTCAATGCTTGCCCGTGGCGCCGGTGGGTCGGTGGAACAGGCTCTTGTAGGCGAACGGGTTTCCGTGGTTGACCGGTCGCGTAATCCGGTTGAGGTTGCTGCTGCTGCCGGTGTGGCTGAGGACCTGGCCGTCGCGGCTGTAGAGCGTGACGGCGGCGGGCCGGTCTCGCCAAGGCTCACAGACCGCGCTGTTCGGTAGTCCTTGGGTATTGCGACCCTTGCTGCCAGAGCTGAACTGCCCCAGCCGACGATGGAAAGTGTGCGCTGGTCGATCCCGCGACCGCACGCGCTCGGCGCGTCCGCCGAGAGCATTTGGCACCTACGCGGCGGCCATCTCACCCTGGGGGACCCGAGCAGCGCTCGCTGCCCCGGTCTCGATCCGTATCAGTAGTAGATGGGGCCGCGGGCGCCTCCACCGGCGGCGATCGCGTCGCCGGTGATCGCGACACTCAGCGGGCTGGCCAAGAACGTCACCACAGCAGCGACCTCCTCGGCGGTGACCAGGCGCCCGATCGCGATCCCGGCCGTCAGCGCGGCCTCGGCGTCACTGACGCTCACGCCCCGGGCGGCCGCCATCGCCGCCAAGGTCTGGGGCGTGCGCTCGGTTCGTGTCATTCCCGGGTGCACGACGGTCACATTGATGCCCGACGGCCCGAGCTCGTCGGCGAGGTTCTTGGTCATCGCTGCCACCGCGGCATTGCGCACCGAGCCAACGACCGTGCCGGCCTGGCGCGCGGCCAGCCCCGAAATGTTGATGATCCTTCCCCAGCCGAGCTCGACCATCCCCGGCGCGAACGCACGAGCACACCTCAGGTAGCCACGAACCTTGACGTTGACCTCACGCTCGAGATCCGCCTCGCGCAGCGGCGCACCCGTGTTCGGCGTCGCCGCGGCATTGACGAGGATGTCGACGCCGCCAAGCACTGCCAGCGCCCGCGCCGCCATCGCCTCCACCGCCGCATCTGCGCCGGTATCTGCGGGCAGCGCCACGACCAGCCGTCCCGATTCGCTAGCCAGCTCGACGGCCGCCTCCTCCGTCAACACTGCGTCCCGCGCAACGAGCCCGAGATCACAACCCTCCGCCGCGAGCGCCCGAGCGATCGCCTTGCCAATGCCTCTACTCCCTCCGGTCACCACAGCGCGGCGGCCGGTCAGCTCAAGATCCATGCGACGAACTCTACGGCCGTCGCTCGCCCGATTCGGCGAGTGATCCCACGTCTAACTCGCCGGCGCCACGCGCGTCCGCTGACCGTCGGTCGGCGAGCCACCGGCGCCGACGGCGGCGGATGCCCTCAACCAACGCTCGCAGCGTTCGGTCAGCGATCGGCTTCTGCGACGAGGCCTGCCTTCCGCGGAGGCTGTCGCACAAACCAAACCGGTTGTACGAATCTGACAACGGCCAATTTCGCTGACCTCGTGAGAGCGGCTCAGCCGGGCAGAGCGGGTCCTCCGCGACGGAAATGGTTCACCCCAGAATCGTCACCTTGTCGCAAACGTACAAAAAGTTGAGACCGGTGATGATTTGTGCGACAGCCTCCGCGCTAAGCAGGTTCTTCCGACGGATGATCGCCGAGTCGCGTAGCAGACCGAAAGCGGGTTTCTCCGCGGCGCAGGCGCGTGAGCGTACTGCACCAATTGCGGCAGCATCGTCGGACTCGTCAGCGTGGCCGCGTTCGGCTGGAAGCAGAGGCGCGCCAAGGTCGCTTAGCGACGCCTGCTCGATGTCCGAGGCAGGCGCGCCGACGACACTGTTGAGGGGCTACGTGCCGTGGACCGTGACGGCGCCGGTCACGGCGCGCGGCGGGAACGTTCTGGGCCGGTTCAGATTTCGGCCTGCCGCAGCGAACCCATCTTGGTCCGCTTCCCCGAGGTTTGTCGCTCGAGTCGTCGCGCGCACCGCATCACCGCCATCTAGACCCGCCGACCAGTTCCGGGACACGAACCTGGGGGCAGGCGTGAGCATCACGACTGCTATGCCCCTCACTCCCGCGGAACGATCGCCTGCGCGACCTGTTGCCCCCTCCTATCCATAATGGCCCATATCAGGCCAGCCACGCCCGGGCTAGTCGGCAGAGCGAACGGCTAGGCCTCCGGTGCTCAGTGCGGGCGGCGGTCGAAACGACCAAAGCCCCAGTCGCGATGCGGACTGTTGCTACGCGGCGGTGTGGCCAAGGGTCCGGCGGACGCCTCGGCTCGCGCCGGGCGAAGCGGCCGCTCAGATCCCACCCGCAGATCGATGGCGTCCATCCGCAGCTTGATGGACTCAAGCGGCTGCTCATCGGGCGTCACGTACATCGCGATCGCCTCCTCACGCGCTTCCAACAACTCCATCAGCGTCTCGCCGGAGGCAAAGCAGCCCGGCCACTCGCTCACCTGGGCCCAGAACATTCCCTCCTCGCGGTGAACCTCCACCTTCAGCGAGCGCTCCTCCACGCGATCAACCCTCCCCGATCGTCAGGTCCTCCCCACAAGAGGGGCGACGAGAACCAGCTCGCGCAGCGTCGAGATTGTTTGCCGGAGACGCCGGCCCGTTTGCGTTGATCCATCGCCGAGGCACGCAGAAAAGTATGGCGTCTGTGAGCGACAGTTGCCGGGGAGCACGCCTGAGGTCAATTCCGTGCGTCCCACGCGCTGAGGGGCAAAGCCGCTAGCTCGCACGAAGGCTGCCGGGCGTCAGCACCGCCACGGCCCGCGCGTGATCCCGCCGTACCGCCTGCGCAAAGCGCCCTCCGGCGCGCGCGAGGACACTTCACCGAGCACGGACGCGAGGTCAACGCGACAAGGTCCGAGCGCGAAACCAACGCCAATCCTCAACCACACCGGCGAAAGCACGACTCCTGCAGTCAGCGCCGTCCGCTAACCGCGATATGCCGCGCGTGCTCATCCCGAGCACGGACGCTCGGCACGACGACCGCGCGCGACGCCTGACCCTGATTCCCCAGCCAACCCACCCTTCGATGCCCAGCCACCGGAACCGTACCGCCGCGCAATCACGCGAGGCTGGCTTGTGAATACCCCGGGTCGCAGAACGGGTCGCCAGCGAGTAGAAGCAGGCCCGGCATCGGAGGCCGGACCAGCGAGGGCGCGCTCGGTTGTCAGCTCGGGCCGGGTGGCTCCTCGGTAGTCGGGACGCTATGCACCGTCGGGAGGAGCCTCCCAGGGATGAGTCTGGCTTTCGCGCTCATGGCAGCAATCAACGGTTCCACAGGCTCCAGCGCCACGCTGTCGCACGGTCTCAAAGGCACCAAGCCTCGCCGGCGTCAGTCCGACGGCTCCAGGATTCTCATCCCTCATGGGCGACGGCGCAAGCCGTCACGGACGCTGTCGCGCAAAGCTGGTTGGGGCCGGGGCCGCGACTACCGGGAGTCTAGGAAGCCCCGCTGCGAAAGCGATTTGGTAGATCCGATCCCGAGCGACGCGTGTGTGTTTGACCAAGGCCATCGCAAACACGCAAACACGACATTTGCAGGCCTTTCCTTTAGGGTGAGCGAGGGGACTCGAACCCCCGACGCCTGGACCACAAGTCGTTCTGCATTCCTCAGGAGCTCGGGTCGTCGGCCGGCACGGCTCCAAAGGCTTGAGCTAGTCGCGCCGCCTCATCGCGTCTGGACTTGTAGTGCGTATACCGAGCGGTCGTCCGCGCGTCGCGGTGGCCGGCCCATGCTTGCACTTCCACCGGCGATGCCATGTCGATCGCAAGTGACGCAAAGGTATGGCGGAGGTCGTGAAGACGCAAGGGCCTCAGCCCCGCACGGTCGCGTGCGCCGAGGAACCGCCGTCGAACAGCGCTGCCGTCGAGCCGCTCGCCGATCTCGTTGCAGAAGACCGGGCGGTCTGGGCCGCCATCGTCAGCGACCTTTTGGAGCCGGCGCAATGGCTCGGCGAGTTGCGGCACGAGCGGAACCGACCGCACGCGGTCTCCCTTGGCGCTCACCAGCCGGCCGTGCGACCAGTTCGCGCGCACCCGGATCACCTCACGCGCAAAGTCGACATCGCGCCACGACAACGCAAGCGCCTCGCCGCGACGCAGCCCGGAAAAGGCAAGCAGGAGGAAGATCCCGGCGTCCTGCACGGAGCCCGCAGCGTTGACCAGCCGCCACACTTCGGCAGGCTCGTAGAACTCGAGGTCGTCGTATGCCGGCTCTTTGAGCTTGTCGATGCGGCGCGCCGGGTTGTTAGAGATCAAGCCTCGCCGCCGCGCGCGCTCGAGCACTGCTCCCACGATCATCGTCAACTTGTTGATCGTCCTGTGCGAGATCGCCGCTTCGTCCAGCAAATCGTCGCGCCACGTCTCAAGGACCTCGGGCGTGATCGCGTCGACCCGAAGTGGTCCGAGCGCCGGGGCGAGTCGAGCCGATATCGCCGCGCGATAGTCGATCAGCGTGCTCTGCTTCAGCTGGCGCTCGCGCTCGCCGTGGCGCACCCATTCATCGCAGACTTCCGCAAAGGTCGGCACAGAGGTCTTCTCAGCGCTGCGCACCGGAGCGGCAGCAAGCAGCGAGCGAAGAGCGGCGGCTGCCGCATCCGGAGTCAGCCAATCCGGTCCGGGTCGCGGTCCGTCGCCCGCGCGCCAGACCACAGCGCCGCGCCGTGTGCGCCGCCCGGAGTCCTTAACGTGCGCCGGACCCAAGAGGCGCTGATGGCGCCCGTTGGCATCGCGCCACAGCGCGAAATAGCGCCGGGCTCCCCGACGTCCTTTGACCTGCAGATGGCCCGTTGCGCGGACCTCGCGCGACACATCCATGGGCACATAGGGAACACGAAGCTGGAACACGTGTCAAGGGAAAATGCGCCTTCAGCGTAACTGGTCGCCGATAATACCTGGTAATGCGACCCTTTTGCCGAAGCGGACGACGGGGCTCGGACCCGCGACCTTCGGCTTGGGAAGCCGACGCTCTACCAGCTGAGCTACGTCCGCGCTGGGCGCATTCTAAGCGCCGGGCGGGGCCGATTGCGGCGGGCGAGCAGGCGCGGGCATTACCCTTGACCGGTCGTGCGCCGCTTCCTGATCCCCGGAATTGTCGTGGCCGCCGCCGTGGGGCTGCTGGCGCTGCTGACGTTCGGGGTGGCCAACCAGACGCTGACCAGCTCGATCGACGCGCAGGTGGCGCGTGGGACGTACCCGCCGGCGCCCAACGCGCACCTGGCGTTACCGCTGCTGGACAGCTCGCAGAGCAAGAGCTTGGCCAGCTTCCGGGGCAAGGTGGTGGTCCTGAACGTGTTCGCGTCCTGGTGTGATCCGTGCCGGGCCGAGGCCCCGGTCCTCGCCCGTGAGCAGCACATGCTGGCCAAGCACGACGCGACGATCCTCGGGGTCACCTATCTGGACAACTCCACCGCCTCGGAGCAGTTCGTCAAGCAGGAACACATCACCTATCCGGTGCTGCGCGACGTGAACGGCACTCTCGTGCGCTCGTTCGGAACCGACGCCGTCCCGGAGACGTTCATCATCAACCGCCAGGGCAAGATCCAGGCGCTGCGCCGCTACCAGCTGGTCGGCAACAGCTGGCTGGACAGCACGCTGTCCAAGATCCTGCCTGAGAAGTCATGAACGCCCGGCGGCGAAGCGCGGTCGCGGTCCTGATCACGCTCGCGACCGCGGTCCCCCTGCTCGCGCCGACCGCCGCCTCGGCGGCGAAGGCGCGTGCCTCGCTGACCGACATCGAGAACGACGTAATGTGCGTCGCCTGCCACGAATCGCTGGCCGTCGCCCAGTCGCCCGAGGCCTACTCGGAGCGCAGCTATATCCGCGGGCTGATCGCCCAGGGCGAGACCAAGCCGCAGATCGAGCGCCAGCTGGTGGCACAGTACGGCGCCTCGGTGCTCGGCAAGCCGCCGGCCGACGGCTTCAACCTCGTCGTCTACGTCGTCCCGCCCGCGCTGGTGGCGATCGCCTTGATAACCCTGGCGGTGGCGCTGCCCAAGTGGCGCCGCCGGGCGCGTGAGGCGGCGCCGCTCGCCGCGGGACCGGCGCTGAGCCCCGACGACTCGCGCCGGCTCGACGAGGACCTGGCGCGCTACACGTAGCCCACGGGGGCGCGAGTCGCCGAGGCCATCACGCAGGCCGGCGCCGGCTACATCGCGTCGGGCGCGGTCACGCCCAGCAGCGCCAGCGACAGCGCGATCGTCCGCCGCGCGGCCTCAGACAGCGCGACCCTGAAGCTCTCGACCGGCTCGGGCGTGGCGCCGACGACGTGGCAGTCACGGTAGAAGGCCGTGAAGGTCTGGGCCAGCTCCAGGGCGTAGGCGGCGATCCGGTGGGGCCCGCGCCGCACGGCGGCCTCGGCGACCTCGTCGGGGAACGCGGCCAGCGCCTTGACCAGCTCGCGCTCGGCGTCGTGCAACGGCTCAGCGCCCCAGTCGGCGCCGGGCCCCAGCGCCGCCTGCACGCGCTCGGAATCCAGCCGGGCCAGCATCGAGACGATCCGGGCGTGGGCGTACTGCACGTAGTAGACGGGGTTCTCGGCCGACTCGCGGCGGGCCAGCTCCAGATCGAGGTCGAGCGTGCGATCGTGCGAGCGTTGGAGCATGAAGAAGCGCGTCGCGTCGACGCCGATCTCGTCGAGCAGGTCGTCGAGCGTGATGAAGTCGCCGCGGCGCTTGGACATCGCCGCACGCTGGTCGCCCTCGACCAGGTGCACGAACTGGAGGATCGGCATCTCGATCGCGTCAGGATCTCCGCCCAGCGCCGCGTAGGCGGCCTTCATCCGTGCCACGTAGCCATGGTGGTCTGAGCCGACCGGCAGCAGCTGGCGCTGCACGCCGCGCTCGCGCTTGTTGAGCAGGTAGGCGACGTCGGCGGCGAAGTAGGTCGGGTCACCGCCGGTTCGCTCCAGCACGCGGTCCTTGTCGTCGCCGAAGGTGGTCGTGCGCAGCCACAGCGCCCCCTCGGAGTTATAGGAGTGGCCGGCTTGCGCGAGCATCGCCAGCGCCCGCTGAAGCTCGCTGGGCTGTCCCGCATGCAGCGTGCGCTCGCTGAAGAATGTGTCAAAGCGCACGCCGTAGCGCTCCAGCGTGCCCTTGATCCGCCCCAGCATCAGCTCGACCGCTTGGCCGGCGAGGTCGTCGACGTCCAGTTCGGCCGCGCCGGGGATCTCGGCGGCAATCTCCCGCACGTAATCGCCCTGGTAGCCGCCCTCGGGGATCTCGGCGTCGCGGGCCCGGGCCCGGACCGACTCGCCCAGCAGGCGGATCTGCGAGCCGGCGTCGTTGAAGTAGTACTCGCGGGAGACCGTGTGACCGTGGTGCTCCAGGATCCGCGCCAGCGCGTCGCCGTAGGCGGCATGGCGCCCGCTGGCGGCCACCAGCGGGCCGGTGGGATTGGCCGAGACGAACTCCACCAGGACCCGCTCGGGTGCGGGCGCGCCACCGGCTCCGTAGCGCTCGCCGGCCTCCAGGACGGTGTGCAGCGCCCCGCGATGCCAGCCATCGGAGAGCACCAGGTTCAGAAAGCCGGGGCCGGCGATCTCGCTGCGCTGCAGGTCCTCGGCGAGCGTGTCGCCCAGCGCCGCCGCCAGCCGTTGGGCGATCTCCCGCGGGGGCGCGCCCAGCGCCGGCGCCAGCAGCATCGCCGCGTTGGTCGAGTAGTCGCCCTGGGCCGCGTGCTTGGGACGCTCCAGGCGCGGCGGGGCCGAGAGCTCCCTGCCGGCGCCGCGGACCGAGGCGGCGGCGGCCAGCACCGCCCGGCGCAGGCCCTCCAGCGGGTTGGCGGACAGGCCGGACGTGGCGCTCACGACGCCGGCACGGCCAGCGGTTGAAACATGCTCTCCAGGCGCTCCAGCGCGCCGGGCGTGCCGATCGCCACCAGCATGTCCCCCGTATTGATCACGGCGCTGGGCTCCGGCTGGGTCTCAAGGTGACCTTCGGCGCGCCGCAGCGCGACGATCACCGACTCTCCGCGAACCTGCTCGACGGTCTGCCCGGCGCCGGCGCAGGACGCAGAGACGTCGATCTCCTCCATCCGGTAATCGGCGACCTGCAGCGCGCCGGCGACCTGGGGGCGCAGCCCGACGCGCGCCATCTCCGTGCCTGAGGTCTTATACGGCGAGATCACCCGGTCGGCGCCGGCTCGCAGCAGCTTCTTCTCGGAATCCTCGGCCGAGGCCCGCGCGATGATCAGGATGTCGGAGCGCAGGCCGCGGGCGGTGAGCGCGATGAAGATGTTCTGCGCATCTGAGTCGACGCAGGCGATCACCCCGCGGGCGCGCTGGATCCCGGCCTCCAGGAGCACCTCGTCGTCGGCCGCGTCGCTCTCCAGGTAGGGCACGGCCAGCTGCCGGGCCTCCTCGCGGTGCTCGGGGTTCTCGTCGATCGCCACGTGGGCCACCCCGGCGCCGCGCAGGTCACGTGCCACCTGGCGCCCGACGCGGCCGAAGCCGCAGATGATGAAGTGGTCTGTGTAGGAGTCGATCATGCGCTGCGTGCGGCGCTCGTGAAGCAGGCCGCTGAGCTGGCCGGAGACGAAGAACTCGGCGACGGTCGCGAGCCCATAGAAGAGGGTACCTATGCCAAATAGCTCCAGCCCGACGACGACGACGCGCCCGGCGGTGTCGTGGGGATCCTGGATCGAGCCGAGCGTGGTGACCGTGTCAAGCGTCCACACGAACCCCCAGCCGAGCGAGGTGCCCTCCACGAGCGAGAACAGGATCGTCCCGACGGCGATCAGCGCCGCCAGTGCGCCCAGCAGGATGCCCAGCCGGCGCGTGAAGCTGCGCAGCTCGCGCCGGGCGCGAGCGCGCTGAGCGACGTGCCGGTCACGGACGATCTCGCGAGCCTCGGCCAGGTGTGGCGGGTGGTTGTCGCGGGGGGCGGCCACGGTTCTAGTAGTGGTAGGGCTCGCCGGCCAGGATCTTGTGGCCTCGGTAGAGCTGCTCCAGCAGCACCACGCGGGCGAGCTGGTGCGGGAGCGTGATCGCCCCCAGCGAGAAGCGCTGTTCGACGTCGTCGAGCTGTAACCCGAACGGGCCCCCGATCACGAAGCACAGGTCACGGCCGCTCTGGCGCCGCTCCTCCAGGAAACGGGAGAAGCCGACCGAGTCGTGGCGCTCGCCGTCGCGGTCGAGCAGCGAGACGAACGCGCGCTCGGGCAGGCGCCGACGGACGCGCTCGTCCTCGCGCACCTCGATCAGCTCCAGGCGGACATGGCGGGCCAGCAGCTTCTGGTAGTGCAGCACGTCGTCGGCGAACGGCGGGCGCAACCTACCCACGGCGACTACGACGATCCGCACGATGGGATACTACGAACATATGGACGATCCCAACGCTCCCGAGCGTCACATCAACATCCACTTCTCGCCCGACATCATGGCCGGTGTCTACGCGAACTTCGCCAACGTCAGCCACTCCGATTACGAGTTCACGATCACCTTCGCCCGCGTGGACCACGAGGTCGAGGACGATGAGATCCCCGGAGTCGTCGTCTCCCGCGTCAACCTGTCCGCCAAGTTCATGCGCGAGCTGATCGACGCGATGCAGGACAACTACTCCAAGTGGAAGACCCGCGAGGACATCAAGAGCCTGTCCGAATACGACGGGACCTCCGACGAACCCTCAGAGCCGGCCGAGTAGCTCGGGACACGCCCCGCCAAGACTCGCCGACGGAGAGCCGCGATGACGCGCTACGGCGTCCTGCTTCCGACCTTTGATCCGCTGCGCGCCGGCGGCGACTGGCCGGTGGCGCAGGCCGCACGCACGGCCGAGGGCCTGGGATTCGACGCGGTCTGGGCCGGCGACCACCTGGCCTGCCCCGCTCCAGGACTTGACGCGCCCAGCTGCCTGGCCGCCGCCGCGGCGGTCACCGAACGGGTCTCGCTGGGGTTCAGCGTGATGCTGCTGGCGCTACGCCCGCCGGCCTGGGCGGCCAAGCAGCTGACCACGATCGACGCCCTGTCGGGCGGTCGGCTGGTGCTCGGGGTCGGGGTCGGCGGCGAGTTCCCCGACGAGTTCCAAGCCGCCGGAGTCCCGCTGGGCGAACGGGGCCGGCGGGTCGACGAGACCCTGTCGGTGCTGCCCTCGCTGCTGACCGGGCGCCCGGTCAAGCACGACGGGCGGGTGCTGAGCCTCGACGTGCCGGCGCTCGAGCCGGCAATGGCCAGGCCGCCGCCGATCTTCGTCGGCGGACGCAGCCAGCGGGCGATGCGCCGCGCGGTCCGCTTCGGGGACGCGTGGCTGCCGATGTGGCTGGAGCCCGACACCGTGGCCCAGCAGGCCGGGGTGCTGGCCGAGCTGGCCGCCGAGCAGGGCCGCCCGGCGCCGTCAATCGCGCTGCTGCTGGGCGTTCGCGTTGATGAGGATCTGGAGCGGGCCCGCGGCGAGGCCGCCGCCCACCTGCAGGGGCAATACGGGCTGCCGCTGCATGTGGTGGAGCGGTGGACGGCGCTCGGCAGCGTGGAGCGCGTCGCCGAGCACGTCGAGGCCCACCGCGCCGCCGGCGTGAGCGAGTTCCTGTTCATGGCGCTGGGCAGCGACCCGATCGGTCAGTACGAGCGCCTGGCCGATGTCCGCGCGCTCGTCTCGGCCGACCCGGGCGCCGTCCCGGCCGATCACGGCGGTCCCCTCCCGGCCGATCAGGGGGCGCGCGCGTGAGCTCGCCGACCCCCTACCGTTATGACGCCGGCGCCTTTCGCCAGGTGTTCGAGCACCACTTCACCTACCTGGCGGGGGTCGAGCGCAACAGCCATCGCTTTGCCACGCGCCACGCCCTGCACGACCCGGCCACGCAGCGGCGCTGGACCTACGCAGAGCTGTGGCAGGACGCCGGGCGGCTGACCGCCGGACTGGCGGCGCAGGGCGTGGCGGCCGGCGACGTGGTGGTGTTCGCGCTCTACAACGGGGCCGAGTTCGCGCTGCTGTGGCTGGCCGCCCAGCGGCTGGGCGCGCACCCGTCGCCGATCAACTTCCGCTTCTCCTCCGGCGAGATGGCCTACGTGCTGGACGACAGCCGTCCCAGCGCGTTCGTCTATGACGCCGCGCTGAGCGCCGTCGCCCGCGACGCGCTGGCCCGCGCCGCCGGCCGACCGGCGCTGGTGGCGGCGGTCGACAGCTCAGGCGAGGGTGCGGCCGACGGGCACGCGATGGCGTTCTCCGAGCTGCTGGGCGCCGACGGACCGCCCCCCGTGGCGCCCCCGACGACCGTCTATGAGGAGACGACGCGGCTGTACACCTCGGGCACGACCGGGATGCCCAAGGGGGTGTCGCTCAACGGCCTGGTCGACGTTCTCTCGGCCCACGACGTGATCATGCACTTCCCGCTCTCCCCAGAGGACCGGACGCTGAACATGACCCCATGGTTTCACCGCGGCGGCCTGCACTCGGGCGGCCCCAACCCGGTCTTCTACGTCGGCGCCGAGGCGGTCTCGCTGCGCCAGTTTGATTCCGCGACGGTGCTCGACTGGGTCCAGGAGCACGGGCTGACGTATCTGATCGGCGCCCCCACCAACCTGGCGCTGCTGAGCGCCGAGCAGCTCTCCCGCCCCCGTGACCTCTCCACCCTGCGCGGGATCGTGACGATGGGCGCGCCGCTGGACCGCGAGGCCTGCCTGCGCTACCAGGAGCTGCTGACGCCCCGGATCTTCAACGGCTACGGGACAACGGAGGCGTTCTGGAACACGTTCCTGCGCCCCAGCGACCTGCCCGAGCACGCCGGCTCGGCGGGGCGCGCCTGTACCGACGACGACGTCGCGGTGGTGAAGATCTACGAGGACCGCCAGGCCGACCCCGACGACCACGCCGCCAAGGACGGCAGCGAGGTCGGCGAGGTGATCGTCCGCTCGGTCAAGTCCGGCTACGCGTACGTCAACCAGCCCAAGGAGCAGGCGACGCGCTTTCGCGACGGCTGGCTGTACATCGGCGATCTGGCCACCTGGGACGCCGACGAGTACGTGACGATCGTCGGGCGCAAGGACGACATGATCATCTCCGGCGGCGAGAACGTGCATCCGACCCAGGTCGAGGAGGTGCTCTCAGAGCTTGGCGGGGTTGCCGACACGGTCGTCGTCGGGCTGCCCGACGAACGCTGGGGCGAGCTGGTGGTCGCCTACGTGGTGCGCAGCGACCCGGCGCTGGACGCGGCCGCGTGCGAGGCCCACTGCCATGGCCATCCGATGCTGGCCGGCTACAAGCGGCCGCGGGCGTATCGCTTCGTCGACGAGCTGCCGATGACCGCAACCGGCAAGAAGATCCACTATCAGATGCGCGAGCAGGCCCGCCGCGACGCCGCCGACGGGCTGCTGGAAGCACCGTGAGCCCCGCGCAGGCCCGCGAGGACCCGGTCCTGACGGGGATCGGGGCGATCACGCCGCTGGGCCTGAGCGCGCCTGAGACGTGGGCCGCCCTGGTGGCGGGCCGCTCGGGGATCGTGGCGATCGAGAGCTTTGACGCCTCCGCGCTGCCGGTGCAGATCGCCGGCGAGGTGCGCGGCTTCGATGCTGAGGCACAGCTGGGCGTGAAGCGGGCCCGGCGCTCGGCGCGCTTCTCTCAGCTAGCGATCATCGCCGCCCGCGAGGCCGTGGCCGACGCGGGCCTGCACGTGGCCCCGAGCGCCGGCCGGGTCGGCGTGGTGATCAACAGCGCGGTGGCCGGCGTGCCGGAGACCGAGCGCAACGTGCGGACGCTGATCGCGGACGGCCCCCGTGAGGTCAGCCCCTACTACGTGCCCTCGACGATCCCCAATATGGCCGCCTGCGAGGTGGCGATCGACGTCGGCGCCCATGGCCCGGTGTCGGCCAGCGCGCTGGCCTGCGCCAGCGGCACCTACGCGCTCCTGGACGCCCGACGGCTGATCCTGGCCGGCGAGGCCGACGTGGTGATCGCCGGCGGCGCGGACGCCGCGATCACCGAGGCGATGTTCGCCGGGCTGGCCAGGATGGGGCCGCTGTCGCAGCGAAACGACGCGCCGCAGCAGGCCAGCCGCCCGTTTGACGCCGAGCGCGACGGCTTCGTGTTCGGCGAGGGGGCCGTGGTGTTGGTCGTCGAGTCAGCCGCCTACGCCCACGCCCGCGGCGCCCGCGCCTACGCCACGCTCGCCGGCGGCGCGCTGACCTCCGATGCGTTTCACATCAGCGCGCCCGAGCCGTCGGGGGCCCACGCCGCGCGCGCGATCGAACTCGCGCTGCAGCGGAGCAACACCCGCCCGGACGAGCTCGACTACATCTGCGCTCACGGGACCGGCACGCGCGCCAACGACGCCGCCGAGACACGGGCGATCCGCACCGCGCTGGGCGACGCCGCCGACCGGGTCCCGGCCAGCTCGCCCAAGTCGATGGTCGGGCATCTGATCGGCGCCTCGGGCGCGCTGTCGGTGATGGTCTGCGCACTGGCGATGCGCGACGGTGTGCTGCCGCCGACGATCAATCTCGACATGCCTGACCCCGAGTGCGACCTGGACTACGTGCCGCTGACCGCCCGCGAGGCCACCGTCCGCGTCGCGGCCGCCAACGCGTTTGGCTTCGGCGGCCAGAATTGCGTCGTGGTGCTGCGCGCGCCTGACGCCGGCGCCCGCGCGTGATCAGTCGGTGATCTTGAGCAGCGGGTTGAATCGCCGATCGCAGACGTGCTCGCCGCGTGTATGACAACTGATTCATTCCACGCGGCTCAGGCGCGCACGCCCGACCTGCGCCATAGCCTGCCGGCGAGAAGCAGGAGCACCAGCGCTCCGGCGACGTATGCGATGCATACACCGACGCGAGCTCCGCCGGCCGAGGTCGCCGCGTTGATGACGGCGTAGACGAGGAACGCGGCCAGGGCAGCGAAGATGACTGCGATCAGTTTGAGCAGGATTCTCACGGTCTCGCTTTGTCTCTTTGACGGGGGCGCTAAGCGTACAGGCGGGTCTTGACGAATTCTCTACGCGCCAGCCGGATTCTTAGCGCCTCGTTGACGCAAGCTCCGCGAGCATTCGCGCGGTGTCCATCACGCGCGGATCACAGAGCCCTACGGCGAGCGTTTCCCCTCTGGAGCGAGTCGCATTCCCGTCGGGCCCGCTTGGATTCGGAGCAGACCGGTGGCGGCGCGTCCGCTTCGCCCTGATCGTTCGGTGCCGGGCCGCGCAGCTTGACCGTCAGCTCGCCGCAGGCAACAACCCACAGACCAGCGCGGTCATCGGGCTCCGGGCGCAAAGGATCACCGGGGAGCGCAGCCGCAAGCGTCTCGCAGACGGATTGACGAGAGCGCTCAGTAGCGCAAAGGACATCACGCCCGGCTTCACCGCAGCGGTTCGGCCGAACAGCCGGGAGGTACTCGCCGCGCGGATTGTGCTCGCGGCCCTCGACCGCCGCCTGCGCGCTCCCGAGCCCGTCACGCCGCACGGCATGGCAATGCTCCAGGTGCTGCTCACCGAAGGCACAAGTCCGCTTTACCGGCCTTGCGAACCTGGCGCGCTTGGCAGTCGCCTCCGCGCGGCGGCAGCTGCGCTGGAACCCACCAACCGATGCGACTGACCACCAGGGGCGCGCAACTGGCTATGGCGGCTAGGACCGAGGCCCTCGCATGACTCCCACGCGGCGAAGACGGCGTTTGAACGAGGCGGCACAGATGCTCGCCCCGGAGGCGCGCGCGGAGGTGGTGCTCTGGTTCCAGCACTCCGCCAAGCTCGCGGACATCTACGGAGTCGCCGTCACCGGGACCTTCATCCTCAACACGATTCTGTTCATTGCCGTCGCGCGGTCGATGTGGCACACAGCCAAGCCGAAGCTCGCCGCCCTCGGCGCGCTGTTCTTGACCGTCGAGGTCGCGTTCTTCAGCTCTAATCTGGCGAAGATCGCCCACGGCGCGTGGCTCTCGCTGGGCGTCGGATTGGCGATCGCCTTCGTGATGATCACCTGGCGCCGAGGCCGAGCGATAGTGACCCACAATCGCACCGAGCAGGAGGGGTCGCTCGCGGAGTTCCTCGACGGCCTGCGCGCGGCCGAGCCGCCGCTCCGCCGGGTGCCGGGCACGGCGATCTTCCTCAATCCCGGCAAGCAGACCACGCCGCTCGCGCTGCGGGCCGAAGTCGAGCACGGCCACGCCTTCCACGACAAAGTCGTAATCGTCTCGGTTGACTCGGTCAGCGTTCCAAACGTCGACGATGTCGACCGGTTCGAGGTCAAGTGGCTAGGTCAAGGACTGTTCAAGATCGCACACGTCACCTTCCGAGTCGGTTACCACGACAAGGCAAACGTCCCCGAGGCAATGACGCTCGCCCGCAAGCGAGGCCTGCTTGAGCGCAACCTCGATCTGGAGCATGCCTCGTACTTCGTCTCGCGCATGACGATCGCCCCGACCGACGCCCCGGGGATGAGCCACTGGCGCAAGACCCTGTTCATCATGATGGCCCGCAACGCGACCAGCCCGATCGACCACTTCGGGCTGCCGAGCGCCCGCACCGTGCTGATGGGCTCGCAAGTCGCGATTTAGGGCCCACGACCATGCTCGGCGAACGCGACCGCCGCCCCGATCCGCTCGGCGGTCGGCGGATGGGTGGAGAGCAGCGCCGTGACCCAGCGCGGCGGCGCCAGGTCGGCGACGTTCTGCAGCGCGATCGTGCGCTCAAAGGACACGAACGCCTCCGGCGCACCGGACAGCTGCAGCGCATACGTGTCGGCGCGGCGCTCGATCGCGCGCGAGAGCCCGTTGCCGATCACCCCGATCGGCAGGCTGACCAGCGTCGCGGCCAGCGCCAGCGCCGGCAGCGTCGCCGGCGTGCCGCGCTCCGGGGAGAGCGCCCAGCTCAGGCGCTGCACGGCGAGCGCCGCGGCGGGTGCGACGATCGCCGCGTAGAGCACCCCGCGGGGCACGTCGCGGTGGCGCACGTGGGCCAGCTCGTGGGCCACCACCCCGCGGATCTCGTCGCGGCCATAGCGGTCCAGCAGCGTGTCGAACAGCACCACGCGCTTGGTCGGGCCCAGGCCGGTGACGTAGGCGTTGGCCGCGGTCGTGCGCCGGCTGGCGTCGACCGAGTAGATCTCCCCCACCTTGACGCCGGCCGCTCGGGCCAGCTCGAGCACGTCGGCGCGGGTCTGACTCTCGGGCAGCGGCGTGAACTCGTTGAACAGAGGATCGAGCACCACGGGCGCCAGCGCGGCCAGCAGCGCGCCGAATCCGACCGATCCGGCGGCGGCCGGCAGCCACCAGGAGCGCGGGTAGCGTCGCGTGGCCGCCACCGTCGCGCCGCCCGCAGCGGCCGCGAACCCGACCCCGATCGCGTTGGCCTTGACCAGATCGGCGCCCCAGCCCCGCCACGACTGGGTGTCGAGTCCGACCGCGATCGCCCGGCGGCGCGCCAGGGCGCTCAGCGGCAGCACGGGCAACGTCAAGCCCAGCGCCAACCCGGCCCCGGCCGCGGTGCCGCCGGCCACCGGGCGCGACCAGGAGCGCTTCAGCATCCGCGGGGGTCGGCGCGCGACCAGCGCCAGCATCCCGAGCTCGAGCGCCGCCCGGCCGAGGCCCAGCGCCAGCTGCGGGCGTGCGAACCGCGTGCCCCGCTCGATCTCCTGGGCGCTGAAGTGCGCCCGGAGGTCGACGGCAGCCGGTTCGATCGGCCGCGCGCGGGGTGAGAGCAGCCGCCGGCCGGCTTCCGCCGTGGCGGCTGCGAGGATCACCGAGCCCAGGACGCGGTAGCACGGAACGCCGCTCACCGGCGAGACTGTAGTGATGCGGATCGCGATCGTCTCGGACATCCACGGCAACCGGCAGGCCTTCGAGGCGGTGCTCGACGCAGTCGCGGGCAGCGACAGCGAGGAGCTGTGGTGCCTGGGCGACCTGGTCGGCTACGGGGCCGAGCCGGACGCGTGCGTCGAGCTGGCCCGCCGCCATGCGGCGATCTGCCTGGCCGGCAACCACGATCTGGGGGTCTGCGGGTCGCTGCCGCTGGAGGAGTTCTCCCGGGGCGCCAACCTGGCCGCGAAGTGGACCCAGGGGGTGATCACACCCGAGACGCTGGCCTATCTGAAGCAGCTGGAGCCGGTCAACACCGACGAGCCGGTGGGCCTGTATCACGCCAGCCCCCGCGATCCGATCTGGGAATACGTGCTCTCACCACTGCAGGCCGAGCTGTGCCTCGACGTCCAGTCACACCGGGTGTGCCTGATCGGGCACTCGCACGTGGCGCTGTATTTCTGCCGGGCCGTTGGCTCCTCGGCCACCGGCGAGACCCGGGGCGCCGACGAGGAGCTGGCGATCGACTCCGGCGAGTGGCTGATCAATCCCGGCAGCGTCGGTCAGCCCCGGGATGGGGATCCCCGCGCGGCCTGGCTGGAGCTCGATACCGACCGATGGACGGCGGTCTACCGGCGCACGGAATACGACATCGCGGCGGCGGCCGCGGCGATCCGGGCGGCCCGGCTGCCGGATTCGCTGGCCGAGCGCCTGGCCTTCGGCCAGTAACCATCTATTGCGCTAGCCAGGCGTGCCTAACCTGAAGGCAACCGTCACAGCCTCTAAAGTCAACCGCCGGATGGGCTATGGATCCCGAGCATTTCTGGCCGGCGGGCTCGGCTTCGCCGTGTCGTTCGTCGTCGCCTGTGGCGGCGGCAACGGGCTGCTGTCCGGAAACCAGGCCGCCGATCTGAGCAACCAGCTGAACACCCTCTCCTCGGCGGTGGCCTCATTCCAGTGCAGCGGCGCCCAGGCCGCCGCGCGCTCGTTCTCAAACTCGGTCGCCAACCTGCCCTCGACGGTCAACACGACGCTGGCCCAGAATCTCGCGCAGGGCGCCACGACCGTCAGCCAGCTGGCCGCCCAGGACTGCCAGAGTTCGAGCTCCAGCTCCTCCACCAGCAGTTCCACCACCCCGACAACGAGCACCAGCACCAGCAGCAGCACGTCCACGAGCACCTCGACGAGCACCACCACGACGCCGACGAGCGCCACAACAACCACCAGCACCAGCTCGTCTGCAACCACGCCGGCCAGTTCGAGTACTACTTCCACGGCCCCGACCGGGGGGACCGGGGTGGGCACAGGCACCGGCAACGGCGGAAACGGATGATGGCCGGCACGACGACGATCGCAGGGCGCTACCGGATCGAGGGCCGGCTCGGCGTCGGCGGGATGTCGACCGTCCATCTGGCCTTCGACAACCGCCTGGAGCGCTACGTGGCGATCAAGTTGCTGGCCGAGCACCTGGCCGACGATCCGACATTCGTGTCGCGGTTCCGGCGCGAGGCGCTGTCAGCGGCCCGGCTGGTGCATCCGAACATCGTCCAGGTGTTCGACTTCGGCTTCGACGAGGGCCACCACCAGCACTTCATCGTGATGGAGCACGT